>Ga0136600_1001130_pt1 | contig 12732 bp, 17 predicted proteins | sample AntRauMFilla2698_FD_104634 | JGI IMG/M metagenome (GOLD analysis project Ga0136600, IMG submission 104634) | Saline lake microbial communities from Rauer Islands, Antarctica - Metagenome Filla 2 #698 | ecosystem: Environmental > Aquatic > Non-marine Saline and Alkaline > Saline | place...
TCATGGTCCGGGCAAAGTCCAGCGCCCGTTCGCCTTCGACCTCTTCGAGCCATTCAAGCGTTTCTTCCTCGCTCTGGATCGCCGCATTGAGCGCCAGGGCCTCTGCGCTCGCCTCAGGCGCGGTCGCGGTTTCGGACCCGGTGTCAGCGGCGGTTTCGCTCATGGCATCCCCTTGAGTCTCGTCCTGGCTCGGTGAGCAGGCCGCAAGCGCCAGAACGGCAGCGGCGGCGGACAGGCTATAACCCAGTCGCATTGGTGAAGCTCCCCTTGATGCGGTATTTGACGCGCATACAAGCGCGTGCGCCTGCTCTGGTCCAGAGCGGACACGTTACCGATATGTCATGGAGCACGGTGCGGCCGCCGGTGAGGTCCGTACCCTGGCAGGAGGACGCCATGAAATTCTGGCGCATGAACGGGGCGGGTAACGCCTTCATCCTGATCGACGCCCGCGGCGATGGCGCGCAGGGCCGGCTTGCGCCCTCCCACGCGGCCGTCGCCGATCTCGCCGCGCGCCAGCCCTTCGACCAGCTTCTGGCGCTGGAGGACGATGGCCAAGCCGATGCGCGCCTGCGGGTGTGGAACCGGGACGGCGGAGAGGTGGGTGCCTGCGGGAATGGCGCACGCGCCGCGTCCTGGCTGATGTTTCAGGACATGGGCAAGGATGCGCTGAGCCTGGCGTCCATGGGCGGTGGCCTGAGCGCGCGCCGGATAGCCGGGGACGGCGCGGAGGTGGATCTGGGTCCGGCGCGGCTGGATTGGCGCGAGATTCCGCTGGCTCACGAAATGGACACGGTGCGCCTGGATTACAGCATCGGCCTGCCCGGCGGCGGGTCGCTGTCGGGTCCCGGTGCGGTATCCATGGGCAACCCCCACGCGGTGTTCTTCGTGGACGATGTGGAGGCACTGGCGCTGGATGTGATCGGCCCGAAAGTGGAGCACGACACGCTATTTCCTGACCGGGTCAATGCCGGCTTCGCTCAAGTGCGTGGGCCCGGCGATATTCGCCTGCGGGTGTTCGAGCGCGGCGCCGGGCTGACGAAGGCCTGCGGCACAGGCGCCGCCGCCGCGCTGGTGGCTGCCTGCCGTCAGGGCCGAACCAGGCGCGAGGCTGTGATTGAAGCCGATGGCGGCTTTTTGCCCGTGCGCTGGGATGCGCGCGGCCACGTGCATCTGGCCGGCCCGGTTGAGCTGGAAGGCCCCTACGAGCCCCCCGCAGCCATCAAAGCGGCGTTCACCCCTGCTGAGACGGGCCGGAGTTAGCGGCACAGGCGCTCGGCGGCATCCAGCGCCGCACTGACACCGGACAGCGAGAATTCATAGACGGTCGCAGTGCCGCGCAGGGAGACGGCGTCCACGCGCATGGTGGACCCGCGGCGCATGGCGCGCACAAGCTGGTCTTCGTCTTCGGCCTCTTCAAGAAAGCCTTCCTGGTCTGACACGAACATGGTGTGGCGATCAGACCCGATCCGCACGCGCGGCGGGCTTTCAGGCTTCAGCGCATAGCCGGCCAGAAAGTTTGGCTGGTCGTCGGCTGAACCGTCTGCCCAGCTGGAGACCAGAAAGAACACGTCGCCATGTTCGACATTGGATGGCAGGGCCTCGCTGGGCTGGCTCAGCGCATAACAGATCTTCGCCGCACCCTCCCCGCGGGTGAAGACCCGCCAGTCCGTGTGCGCGCCCTGGAACACCGGCTCGGCGGCGCTCTGCGCTGAAGCAGCCGACGCTGTGGCGACGGTCGCAAGGGCCGCAAGGGCAGCGAAGGCCTTTAGGCTGGCGGCGGCATGGCGCATGAACACTCTCCGGCTTGGTGCGTTGTCTCAGACTCGACCGGGTCCGGGCGGTGTGCAAGCCCGGACTGCGGCGCCACGCCTCTGGCGCGGCCTATGACGGGACGGTAAAGCAGGGCGCGATGGCGGATTGATGGCGGCCGGGTTGATTGGCTCCATTCAGTCTGTGACAGTGCCAGTACGCTTGTTAAGGGTGGGTATCTTGCCTGACGCTTCGGCCGGTTCAGATACGGTGATCGACCGCGACAGGCTTGACGGTCTTGTGGAAGCGTGCGCGCGCCGTGACCGCGCCGCGTTTGGATCGCTGTTTCATTTCTATGCGCCGCGCGTCAAAGCCTATCTGCTGCGTCTCAACGCGCCGGACAGCCTGGCCGAAGAGCTCGCGCAGGAAGTGATGCTGACCGTCTGGCGCAAGGCTGACACGTTCGACCGCAGCCAGGCATCTGCGTCCACCTGGATTTTCCGCATTGCGCGCAACCGGCGCATAGACGCGGCCCGGCGCGCGGCCCGTCCGGACCTTGACGCAGATGATCCGGCCCTGCTGCCTCCCGCGCTGACACCGCCCGACGACGCCGCCCACGCCAGCGCCCGAGCAGCCCATGTCCGCGAGGCGCTGGCCGATCTGCCCGATGAGCAAGTGGCGCTGCTTCGCATGGCGTTTTTTGACGGGCTGTCCCATCGCGACATTGCCGAACGGGTTGGCGTGCCGCTGGGGACGGTCAAGTCGCGCTTGCGGCTCGCTTTTGACAAATTGAGGAAGCGCCTGGACCCGCACACGCTGTAAGTTTTGTGCTTTTGATTGCATTCAGCGAATATATTTTTACTCTGGCGCCTTGAAGCCAGGCCTCACCGGGCGATATCGGTAGCTGGGACAGACACGCAGTAAATGCGTGCAGACGGAAACGACGGTGCCGCCATGATCAATCATCCGCTCGGAGACGAGCTCTACGCTGCTTACGCCTCAGGCGCCCTGTCTGGGCCCATGAGGCTGCTTGTTGATGCTCAGGCCGGTGTGTCGCCGGATATTGCGCGCGAGTGCGACGCCGCAGACGCGGTTGCCGGCTTGATGCTGGACACTGTTGCTCCGGCCGACATGGGCGAGCGGTGTCTGGCAGAGATTTTTACCGCAATTGATGCTGAAGAAGCCGGCGTTGGCGAAGCGGCCACGTTCAGGCCCGGTGCCGGAGACGCGGCATCAAACCGGGCCGCCAAGGCCGCCGGGCAAGCGCTTGAGGAAATTCTGGCGCTGCCGGACATGGTGCGTGACCTGGCGCTGGAGCAAGGCGCCTGGAGTTTCGCCGGCCCCGGCGTCCGCACCATGGAATTGATGCGCGACGGCGCAGCCAAGGCCGAGCTGATCCGCCTGGAGCCCGGCCACGGCGTGCCGCGCCACGGCCATGACGGGCGTGAATTCACCCTGGTGCTCACCGGCGCTTTCCATGACGGGCGCGACCGGTACGCCACCGGCGAGCTGTGCGCGGCGGATCCCTCCACCCGGCACAAGCCGGTGGCCGAACCGGGCGAGGTCTGCATTGCGCTGGCCGTAACCGACGGCCCATTGGCGTTTACCGGTCCGCTGGGCTGGGTTCAGCGCGCCCTGGGCGTCTAACAAAGCGCGTCCGCGCGCCCCTGCGGCGCCGCGGCGCTTTCCTTTAAACGTCGGCGCGTTATCCTTTCGGTCATGGCTCGAACACCGCTCCACACCTATGATGTCGCCGTCGCCGGCGGCGGCCTTGCCGGTCTGACGCTGGCGGTCGCCCTGCACAAGGCGGGGGTCAGTGTCTGCGTCGTGGACGCGTTACCGCTGGATGCGCGCACAGCGCCTGCGTTTGACGGGCGGGCGTCTGCGCTGTCGTTTGCCAGCTACCGCATGCTGGAAACGGTGGGTGCCGCCGAGCATCTGGCCGGACAGGTGCAGCGGATCGAGGATATCCTCATTGTCGACGGCCGGCCCTATGGCGGGATGAAGCCGGGCGGGCCAGGGCGCGAGCACCTGCATTTTGATCGCCGCGAAATCAGCCCTGAGCCCGACGGCGAGCCGCTGGGCTGGATGGCGGAGAATCGCCACACCCGGATCGCGCTGGCGAAGACCTGCGAGGCTGCGGGCGTTCCGGTCCACGCGCCCGAACGCATTACCCGCATGGAGGCTGGCGCGCCGGGCCGCTCGGCGCTGGTCACAGAAAGCGGCACCCGCATCGAAGCCCAGCTGATCGTCGCCTGCGATGGCAAGTTTTCGCGGCTGCGCGAGCAGGCGGGCATTCGGACCACGGGCCGCGAGTATGCCCAGAAGGGTCTGGTGCTCACCGTTGCCCATGAAAAGCCCCATGAGGGCGTCGCCTATGAGTTCTTCATGCCGGGCGGCCCGTTCGCGATCCTGCCTTTGCCCGGCAATCGCGCCAGCCTGGTCTGGACGGAAAAATCTGCAGTGGCCGATGCGCTCAAAGCCATGGATGACGACGGGTTTCAGGAAGCGCTGGAAGACCGGTTCGGTGATTTTCTCGGCGCGGTGAAGCCCGACAGTCCGCGCTGGACCTATCCGCTGGGCCTGAAGATCGCAGAGACCTTCATTGGCGACCGGCTGGCGCTGGTGGGGGATGCGGCGCGGTCGATCCATCCCATCGCCGGACAGGGCTTTAATCTGGGAGTTCGCGATGCTGCGGCCCTGGCCGAGGTGATCGTGGAGGCCAAGCGCGCCGGCCTGGATCTCGGCGCGCGCGCCTCGCTCCAGCCCTATGAGCGCTGGCGCAAGACCGACACCGTTGCATTGTCCCTGGGCACAGATTTCTTCAACACGCTGTTTTCAAACGATCACAGCCTGATCCGGCTGGGCCGGGGACTCGGCCTGGCGGCAGTGGACAAAATCCCCGCCGCGCGCCGCTTCTTCATGCGCACCGCAGGCGGGGCCACAGGCGATCTGCCGGCTTTGCTGCGCGGTGAAGCGCTGCGGGTTTAAACCACACCGATACGCGGCGGACCGCCGGCGGCGGCCTCGCTCGGCCCAAAGGCGCGATCCAGCGTCACCGACGATTCCTGGGACAGCTTGATGGCTTCGGTCAGGTGGTGAAGCACCTGCATGTTATTGTTCATCACATGCTGGGATTCCGGGCGCAGGTCGCCGGAAATCTTGGTGCAGCGATTGATCACTTCAGCGCGCAAAGCCAGGAGCACTTCCTCCAGCTTGCGGCCGCCGGGATTGTCGTCAGAGACCAGAAAACGGGTCATCGCCGCCTCCTTTCATTACCTCATCGAGGCAAGCGTGTTACCACGCCCGGCGATAATTTTGCGTGAACGCAGCGCGCAAAGGAACCGGGCCTGGCACCGCCACATGGCTTGAATCAAGGCCGCGCAAGGTCCAGCTTTTGCATTAGCGATTTGAGAAGGATGAAACCATGACCGAAGTGATCGGCGCAAAAGCGTTGTGCGACGAGCTGAGCGGCTGGGCCCCAAGCGAAGGCGAGCGCGACGCGGTACGCAAGGTATTCAAATTTCAAGACTTCAAGACCGCGTTCGGCTTCATGACCACGGTCGCGCTGAAGGCCGAGCAGATCGACCACCATCCAGAATGGTTCAATGTCTACAACACTGTAGACGTGACGCTATCGACCCATGACGCAGGCGGCGTGACGGGTAAGGATCTTGAGCTGGCCACATTCATGGACGGCGCCGCCGGATGAGCGGGCCCGCCGCCGCATGGCCCGCGCTAGCCGGCATTGATCAGCACGGTGTCCAGTAGAACCTGCGCCCGGCCCGGCCCGATGAGCCGGTCGGTATCCTCCTGTAGGAGCCGGGCGAGCCGATCAAGATCCGGCACATCCCCCCAGCGATACAGGCGCCCGCCATAGATCAGCAGGCTGTCTGAATAGGCGGCGCGCAACCAGAGCCGGCGCTGGTCGATCATGCGTCTGGAGTCGCGTTCGGGCGCGTCCAGCGAGAACACGACCTCCAGTGTCGCCCGCGCGCCTGAACCCCGATCCACCAGAAGCGCGGTGCGGATGGAATCCATGCGGACATAGCTTTGCACATCCTCAGCGACGAGCACGCGCCCCAACTGGCGCGGTGCAGACTCGCTTTCCGGCGCGGCTGGCGCGGGAGCCGGGCCGGCCAAGACCGCGCCGGCCAGCGTCAACGATGCGACGCCAGCCAGTGCAAGCTGCAAGAAGTGTGTTGTCCGGATCATCATGGGGGTCAGTATGGCAAGGTTACGTAAAAAAAACGTTTGTCCGTCTTGTTGGCCCCTGCCGGCCCCATATCTTGTAGGGTCAAGTGTCACACTGGAGACCGCCATGATCAGGCCTCGCCTCGCCGCATCCTTCGCCGCCGCCCTGTCCGCCGGCCTCTGCGCGAGCCCGGCCGCCCTGGGCCAGGCCGCAGCGCAAGGCGCTGAACCGCCCATTCTCACCCAGTTTGCGTCCGGCGGCGTAGCGTTCCTGCCCGACTATGCCGGCTCTGATGATTACCGGGTCATTCCCTTCGGGGCCCTGCGCGTTGAGTGGGGCGATGTCGTGATCCGCACGGACGGGCCTGGCCTGGCCGCAGAGCTGTATGAGTCGGGCCCGCTCACCGCAGGCGTTTACGGCCGGTGGTCAGGGGGGCGCGATGACGTGGAAGACACTGTCGTGTCGCGCCTGGCCGACGTGGATAATTCCATCTTCACAGGGGTTTTCGCCGATTATGAGCTGGCCGAGGGCCTTCTCTCGCCGGTGGACCGTCTGACCCTGGGCGGCAAGCTGGGCGTGGATGCGCTCGGCACGGTGGAGGGCCTCGCCTGGTCCGGCTCACTCACCTATGCCGGCGCGGTGTCGCGCAAGAGCTTTTTCGCGCTGTCGGCCTCTGTGTCGGGGTTTTCCGATGATTACGCGGAAACGCTGTTCTCCGTCGACACTGCGGGCGCACTGGCGTCCGGGCTCCCGGTCTACACGGCCGGTGGCGGGGTACAGGATATCGGCCTCACCGGCACCTACACCCACGGCTTCACCGAGCTGTGGTCGGTGACCACCATCCTGGGGGCCTCGCGCCTTATGGGCGATTACGCCGACAGCCCGCTGGTGGCCCAGCGCGGCGATGAAAATCAGTATTTCCTTGGTTTCGCGCTCGGACGGCGCTTCTAGCCGGCACCGCTTCCACCGGAAATATCGCAAATACAGCAACGGTTTCGGACGGTTGATGCCGAGCGAGCGGCCAGCAATGTGCCCGGATGAGAAAGCGCCAGAAAAGACCCGCAAAGCGCGGCGGGCGAGCCAATTTCGAACCCGCAAGGGTTCGCAAGGGCGACCGCCCGCCCGCACCCCGGACGTGATCCGGGGGAGGAGCGAAAGCCCGGACGGGCTTGAGCATCAGGAAAAAGATGGTGGAGCCGAGGGGAATCGAACCCCTGACCTCGTCATTGCGAACGACGCGCTCTCCCAACTGAGCTACGGCCCCGATCCTTAAGGAGCGTGGAGGTACGCGCGCGCGCTTGCGCTGTCAAGCAGATGCGCTGCGGGGCGGACGCCCGAAAGGTGGGCCTTGCAGGAAGGGGGCGGCGCAGTGAATATCGCGCCATGGGCTCAAGCTTTTCCATGCACGGATTCATGCCGCACGGCATGTGTTACCTCTGGCGGCCAGACCTGTTGTGGCTGCATGTGGGATCCGACGCGGTCATTGCGCTGAGCTATTTCTCGATCCCCGCCGCCATGGCCGTTTTCGCCTCGCGCCGTCCCGATCTGGCCTACCGGCCCGTGGTGTGGCTGTTCACCGCCTTCATCATCCTGTGCGGGATGACCCACGCCTTTTCCATCTGGACGGTGTGGACCCCGCATTATTACGCGGCCGGCCTTTTGAAGGCGGCCACCGCTGTGGCGTCTCTGGCCACCGCATTCGCGCTCTGGCCTCTCTTGCCGCGCGCGCTCACCCTGCCGTCCAGAGACGACCTGACGGCCAAGAATGAAGCGCTGGAGCAGGAAGTGGCGCGACGCGCCCAGGCCGAGACCCAGCTCACCGCCCTGGCTGCCCAGCTGGAACGCCGGGTCCAGCAGCGTACAGCCGAGCTGGAACGCGCTAATGCCGCGCTCAACCAGTTCGCTACCACGGCCAGCCATGACCTTCGTGCACCGCTGCGCCATATCGGCCTGTTCGCCGAGCTGATCGAGCGTGACGAAGTCGCGCTTAGCGATAAGGGCCGCGATTATCTGGGGCGGATTACCGGGTCCGCCGACCGGCTGCAGACTCTGGTGACCGCGCTTCTGACCTACGCCAAGCTGGTGAATACGCCGCCGCAGACGCGCCCCACTGACCTTGCTGCATTGGCCCAGTCCGCCATCGACTCCCGGCGCCCGGAGATCGAGACCGCCAATGTCATCATTACGGTAAAGCCGCTCCCGCACGCCCTGGCCGACGCAGTTCTGATTGAGCGCGTATTCGACAATCTCATTGCCAACGCGTTGAAATACCATGACGGACGCTCGCCGCCAGAGATCATCATTGAGGGGCACGAGGACGGATCGGTTGCCGTAATCATGGTCAGCGACAATGGTCCGGGCCTGCCCGCCGAGCATTCAGAGCGCGCCTTCGACATGCTCACAAGGCTGGAAACCAATGGGGCCGAGGGTGCAGGCGTGGGGCTGGCGTTTTGCCGCACCATCGTGGAAAGCCATGGCGGCCGCATTCACCTGGACACCGCATATCAGGGCGGCGCGCGCTTCGTCTTTACCCTGCCCGTGAGCTAAGGCACGCAGACCTCTATCCCTCTGCGCCTTGCCAGAGCGCCGCGCACACGGATAGACAGGGGCCGCAACGAAAACAGGAGCGGCCATGTCCTTCGGTCAGGCGATCATCGTTTATTTCATCGTTCCGGTTCTCGACCTGCTGGTGATCCTGCTGGTCGTGAACATCATTCTGAGCTGGTTGATCGCCTTCAACGTGGTCAATGCGCGCAATCAGTTCGTCGCCATGGTGTGGCGTTTCTCCAGTGCGCTGCTGGATCCTTTCCTCAATCCGCTGCGGCGGGTAATCCCCAATCTGGGCGGGCTGGATCTGTCGCCAATCATCTTTTTCCTGGTGGTCCAGTTCGTGCGCAACTGGCTCTTGCTGCAGCAAATCTACCCCATGCTGGGCTGACCAGACGCGCCTGGCACCCGTCTGGGCCGGCCTGAAAAAATCGCTCGGCTCTGCACATTCACTTGCGACGATCACCGCAGGCACCCTGCTTGACGCGCTTGGCACGCTGGTGCACGAGGCCCGCCCATGAGCGACATCCTGAAACCACATGAGTCCGGTTCGATCCTGATCGACGGCAAGGCCGGTGCCGATCAGGTCGACGCCGCAGTGAAGGCCGGTGCCGCCGAGCTGGGCGTGTCGCTGGGGCGCGCGCCCTGCCTGGCTGTGATTCTGGTGGGTGAGGACAGGCCGAGCCAGGTTTATGTGCGCAATAAAGTGCGCCGCACCGAAGCGGCCGGCATGACCAGCGTGGAGCACCGCCTGTCTGCCCAAACGCCCCAGGCCGAGCTCATCACACTTGTGGAGCGGCTGAACGCCGATGATGGCGTTGACGGGATCCTCGTCCAGCTGCCCCTGCCCGCCCATATGGATGCCAATGCCGTGGTGGAACGTATTCATCCGTCCAAGGATGTGGACGGGCTCACCACAGCAAGCGCCGGCGCCCTGGTTCAGGGCTCACCCGGCCTTCGCCCCTGCACACCGTCTGGCTGCGTCTGGCTGGCCCGGCAGGCGCTGGGCGATCTCACTGGCAAGTCGGTCGTGGTCATCGGCCGCTCCATCCTGGTGGGAAAGCCGGCCGCGCTCCTGTTCCTGGAACAAAATTGTACGGTGACCCTGGCCCATTCACGCACGGTCGATCTCCCCGGCGTCTGCGCCCGGGCCGACATATTGGTGCCGGCCGTGGGGCGCGCGCAGATGATCAAGCGCGACTGGGTCAAGCCCGGTGCCATGGTAATCGACGTCGGGATCAACCGGATTGAAGGCGAGGGTGGCAAGACGCGCCTGGTGGGCGACGCCGACCTGGACGCACTTTTGGGTCATGTGGGGCATATCACGCCGGTTCCTGGCGGGGTGGGGCCCATGACCATCGCCATGCTACTGGCCAACACCCTCAGCGCCGCGGCGCGCCGAGCCGGGCTTAAAACACCCGGTGCACTCACCGGAATGAACGAATATTAACCTCGCCGTAACGGCCCGCGCGCTAGTCAGAAATGAGTAAGACGAGGCCTGCCATGACCCGCGAACTAACCGTTCTTCATGTGGAAGATGACTTCGCCGATGCGATGTTGTTCCAGCATGCCCTGAACGACGCGGGTGACGGCTCCATCAATTTTGAAATGGAAGTGGCCCGCACCCTGCGCGACGCACGCCTGAAGCTTGCGCGCCGGCGCTATGATTTCATCATTGCCGATCTGCGCCTTCCAGATTCCCGCAATCCCAACGACACCGTCTCCCTGATCCAGCGCCATGCCCAGGGTGCCCCGATCGTCGTGCTCACCGGGTCGGCCCGCGTCGATGAAGACCGGATCGGGCCGGGCATCACGGTGCTGGACAAGAATGCGTATTTCCATAATCGCGATGAGCAGAAGAGCCGCGCCCTGCTTCGCAAGGTCCTCGACGCCACCGATTGCCAGCCCGGCACGGCGAACGGTGCCGGGTTTGGTGATGACGCAGACGATGACGACACGCTTATGCTTTAGGCTCCCAAGCGCGCTTGTCAGCCCTGGCGAGCCGCGCCGCCCGGCCTAGATCGCGCCCCATGACAGTCACCCTCTCAACGCTGCCCCAGGGCTATCGCGCCCTTGTTTTCGGTGCCACAGGCGGCGTCGGATCTGCGCTGGTGAGCGCGCTCAAAGCAGATCCGCGCTGTGGCCCGGTGTTTGCGGCCTCACGCAGCGGACGCTCTGTCGCCGGCGCGCAAGGGCTCGCCTTCGATCTGGACGATCCAGACACGATCAAAGCCTCTATTGATGCGGCCCGTGATGAGAGCGGTCTGCATCTGGTGATCGTCGCCACCGGGGCCCTGCATGGCGAGGCGGGCCTGGAGCCGGAGAAATCCTGGCGCAGCCTGGATGCAGACCGCCTCGCCGAAGCGTTCCGGGTGAATGCGATTCTGCCAGCGATGATCGCGCGCCACGCCCTTGGCGCTCTGGCCCGCGGATCAAAGGACGCGCCGGAAAAGGCGGTGTTTGCCGCCCTGTCCGCGCGGGTTGGCTCGCTCTCGGACAATCGGCTGGGCGGGTGGTACGGCTATCGCGCCTCCAAGGCCGCGCTCAATCAGATGATCCGCACGCTCTCCATTGAGCTGGCCCGCAAAGCCCCCCATGCCGTCTGCGCCGGGCTCCATCCGGGCACGGTGGACACCGGCCTGTCGCAGCCCTTTCAGGGCAATGTTCCGGACGGCAAGTTGTTTACCCCGGACTACTCGGCCGGGCGCCTGCTCACCGTCATCGACGGGCTGGGGCCGCAGGACAGCGGGCGGTGCTTTGACTGGGCGGGCGAGGAGATTGCGCCATGAGCCTGGACCTGACCGATCCGCCCCGCACGGTTCTGGATATTCTGACGCGCGCCGCAAACGAGAAGAAATCGCCATGGCGTTGGCCCGTTCTGGTGACGCAAGGCCAGGCCTATCCCGGTGCCCGCATGCTGGTGGTCCGCGCCTTCCACCGCGCCGCGCGGGAAATCGAGCTGCACACCGATGTGCGCTCGGCCAAGCTTGACGAGCTTAAAGCCGCTCCAGCCTGTGCGCTTTTGTTTTTCGACAAGGCTTCGATGGTGCAGTTGCGCGTGGATGGCCACGCCTGCATTCTCGGCGGTGACGCGCGCGACGCCGCATTCGCCCGCGCGCCGCAAGGTTCACTGGGTGATTATCGCGGACTGGCGCCCGGCGATGATCCGAACGCGCCCACCTCCGCGCAGAGCCAGGATGCCGCCGCCAATTTCGCCGCCATCCAGATCCGGGTGGAGCGCGCCGATCTTTTGATCATCGCACGCGACGGCCATGAGCGGCGCTTTGTGGATTTTACCGCCGACCCGCCAGGTTGGCGCCGCGCGGAGCCCTGAGACGCCGGATCCCAAAAGCGGCGGCATCCTGCAGTGCGGGCCCTCAAGGCCTTGCGTTCGCCGGAAGGCCGCGTTGAACTCCCATTCAAGCAAGGAGGGTCCTGCCAATGTCCGGCCATATCGATCCCACCCGTGACAGCTTTGATGGGTTCAAGGCGCTGCCGCGCGACGAGCCGGTGGAGATGCTCAATCTTTTGCGTCTGCGAGACCGGGCGGCCTATCCAGATGGGCGTGAGGCGAGCGGGCTTGAGGCCTATCGCACCTATGGCGAGACATCGGGGCCGATCTTCAAGCGCGTGGGCGGGCGAATTTTGTGGCGGGGTCAACCGCGCGGCGTGGTGATCGGCCCTGGAGACGAGGCCTGGGATCTGGCGTTCATCGCCGCCTATCCCAGCGCCGCGGCGTTTCTGGAGATGGTCACCGACAAGATTTACCAATCCACGGCCGTACCTCACCGCGTAGCCGCCGTGCTGGACAGCCGCCTGATTGCGCACACACCCAAGCCTGCGGGCGATGCGTTCGGCTAGGCCCTGCGTGTGTCCGCCCGGCCGTCAGCTTCACCGCTGGCCATAGTGCCGGGCTCACTTTTGGCTCCATCATGGGCAGCAAGCTGGACGGCGCACGCTGCGATCAGGGTTTCACGGTCCACCGGCTTGGCCACATAACCATCCATGCCCGCAGCCCTGTAGCGCTCGGCATCGCCCGGCAGTGCATCTGCGGTGAGGGCGATGGCGGGCGCCGATCCGCCGGCAAGCGCGCGCAGGCGGTGCAGCGTCTCCACCCCGCCGAGCCCTGGCATATGCACGTCCAGCAGCACCAGATCGAACGGGGCCTGCGTGAAGGCTTCAATGGCGTCGGCTCCGCTTTCGGCTTCGGTGATTATGGCGCCGGCCGGCTCCAGGAAGCA
>Ga0136600_1001131_pt1 | contig 12727 bp, 11 predicted proteins | sample AntRauMFilla2698_FD_104634 | JGI IMG/M metagenome (GOLD analysis project Ga0136600, IMG submission 104634) | Saline lake microbial communities from Rauer Islands, Antarctica - Metagenome Filla 2 #698 | ecosystem: Environmental > Aquatic > Non-marine Saline and Alkaline > Saline | place...
GGGCCGAGCCCACCATCGTGATCCGCTTCTGGATCATCGCCTTTGTGCTCGCCCTCATCGGGCTCTCTACGTTGAAGCTGCGCTAAAAAAGGAGATGCGCCATGGTCCCGGTCCGGGGTTTCGCGGACCGACGTGTTGCGGTGCTGGGCCTGAAAGGGTCCGGCCTTGCTGCAGCGCGCGCGCTTATAGCGGGCGGCGCCCATGTCAGCGTCTGGGACGAGGACGCGGTGCGGCGTTTGAACGCCCAGGCCTGCGGGCTGACGGTGGAGGACCCCACCGAGCGTGACTGGGGCGATCTGGCCGCCTTCATCATCGAGGACGCTCAGCTGATTAACGCCGAGGAGCCGCCGCGCCTGATCGAGCTTGCGCGCGCGGTGGGCGCGCCGTTACTGGCCGCACGGTGTGTACTGGCCGAGGCCGCGGCGCGTGACCCTGGCGTCAAGCTGGCGCTGATCACCGGCCGCCATGGCCAGGCGGCGGCTGACCTTGCCGTTCACCTGCTGGATGCGGCGGGTGTGAGCGCCCAGGATCTGCTGGCGTGCGGCCAGCTGCGCGCCGGCGGCTGGGTGGTCGCCGCGCTGAGCGGTGATGAGCTTTTCTGCCTGCCGGAGCGTGTGGAAACGGACGCCTTCGCCGCGCTCTCGCCTGGCGTTTGCGCTCGTGCCGGGCAGGCTACGCTTCAGGAGACCTTTGAACGCCTGGCTGACGGGGCCGGACATGCGCTGATCGCCACCGCGGAGGCGCGCCCCTGCGCGCGCCTGATCGCCAACCGGCGCGGCCCTCACACCGCTGCGATCTCCGGCCGCCAGGTGCTGGGCGGCGGCGTCTACGTATCGGGTGGCGCGGTGTTTGACGCGCTTGGCCCCCGGGCGGTCAAGGCGGGCTTTGTAGCGCCGTTCGCACCCGGGGAAGCCATTGCCGCCGGCTATGCCCTGGCCCGCCGCCTCGGCGTCAGCGCCGAAGCCGCCTCGCGTGCGCTGAGCTACTGGCCGGGCGCGCCGGGCTTTGGGCGACGGGTCGTTCAGTTTGGTCCGGTGAGCCTTGTGGACTGGAGCGCGGCGCATACGCCGGCGGCCGCCCTTGATGCTGTGTGCTCAGCCGCGCCTTCGGTCTGGCTTGCCGGCCCGGCGCTGGACGCCTACGCCGGCGATCTTCTGGCCGAGGCGGGCGGCGCGGTGCGCGCGGTTCATCTGGTCACCGACCGGGGACGCGCCGCCAGAGCGCTCAGTAAATCGGCCGCGTGCGCGGTTCACCGCACGCTGGCCGCCGCCATTGCCCACGCTGCCCATGATGCGCTGAAGCCGGGGGCTGGCGGCTGCACACTTGTTTACGCTCCGGGAAGCGTTTCAGGCGAAAGCTCGCAAGACTTCGAGGCGGCTGCAAAGTCGCTTCTGTCGCGCGCGATCAAAGGAGACGCCGCATGAGCCGCCCCGCCCGCCGCGCCAGCCTCTGGAGCGGGCTTGATCGCCCGATTCTGGTAATCCTGATCCTGCTCATGGTGATTGGCGTGGTCTTGTCTTTCGCGGCGAGCCCTGCGGTGTCCAGCGCCGTGGACCCCTGGCACTATCTGAAGAAGCAGCTCGCCTTTTCCGGTTTGTCGCTGGTGGTGATCGCGGTCACGGCGGCGCTCTCGCCCACGGGCGTGCGGCGCATGTCCGGCCTGGCGCTGGCGGCAAGTTTTGTCTTGCTGCTGGCGGTGGTGGTGATCGGTCATGAAGTGAATGGCGCCACGCGCTGGATCCGGATTGCGGGCTTCTCCATCCAGCCCAGCGAGGTCTTCAAACCGGCCTTCGTGGTATTCATCGCCTGGCTGTTTGCCGAAGAGGATCGCGGTGCGCCTGCGCCCGGCCGCCTGATTGCGCTGGGCCTTTATGTGCTGGCCGCCGGCCTCATGATGCTGCAGCCCGATTTTGGACAGACCGTGCTCACCTCCATGGTGTTCGGCGCGATGCTGTGGGCGAGCGGGCTATCGTGGAGGCACACCACCGCGCTGGCCGGGATCGGTGCCGCCGGGGCCGGAGCGGCCATTGCGATCTTTCCTCACATCCGCCATCGCCTGATCGATTTCGTCACGCCCACCAATGAAGCCGCGCGCACCCAGACCGATATCGCCCTGGACGCCATTGCGCGCGGCGGCGTGTGGGGCGCCGGGCCGGGCGAGGGCGAAATCAAGCACATCCTGCCTGAGGCCAATACCGACTTTGTGTTCTCCGTGGCGGCCGAGGAATTTGGTCTGTTTGCCTCGCTGGCCATCATCGGGCTTTATGCGCTCCTGTTTGCGCGCGCCTGGATGCTGGCCATGCGCCTCACCGATCCGTTTCAGCAGCTGGCGACCGCAGGGCTCGCGCTTCTGTTCGGGCTGCAGGCGCTGGTGAATATCGCAGTGAATCTGGATATCGCCCCGCCGACGGGCATGACGCTGCCCTTCATCTCCTACGGTGGATCGTCCATGATGGCGCTTGCGTTTTCTGCGGGATTGCTGCTGGCGCTGACCCGGCGGCGTCCGGGCGCCTACACCGCCCCAGCCCGCTCCGCCGCCGCCTGAAGGACACACCATGGTCAAGCGTTTGCTGATCGCCGCCGGCGGCACCGGCGGGCACATGTTTCCCGCGCGCGCCACCGCCGACGCCCTGATCGCGCGCGGTTGGGAGGTGCAGCTGGTTACAGACATCCGCGGCGCGCGCCATGCCACGGACTTTCCCGGCGCGCCGGTGAAGGTGATCGAGGCCTCCAGCCCGTTTGTAAAAAATCCGCTCAAGCTTCCCGGCGCCCTAATCAAGCTGGGCAAGGGATTTGGCCAGTCGCGCAAGCTTGTGGCCGAGTTCAAGCCTGACGTGGTGGCCGGGTTTGGCGGCTATCCGGCGTTTCCCGCCCTCGCTGCGGCGCGCCTTGCGGGCATTCCCTTCATCATCCACGAGCAGAATGCAGTGCTGGGCCGGGTGAACCGGGTGTTCGCGCGCGGTGCAGCGGCGGTGGCCTCCGGTTTTGATCGTCTTGACCGGGTGAGCCAGCGCGCCCTGCATATCGTCACCGGCAACCCGGTGCGCGCCTCGATACTGACAGCCTGCACGAAGCCATACCTGGCGCCGGCGCCCGGCGGTGAGATCCGGCTTCTGGTGCTGGGGGGCAGTCTTGGCGCGCGGATCCTGTCCACAATCGTGCCCGACGCAGTTTCCCGGCTGCCGGACGATCTGCGCGCCCGCCTGAAAATCACCCAGCAGGCGCGCGAGGAGGATCTCGATCAGGTGCGCGAGACCTATGAGGCAGCAGGCGTGGAGGCGACGCTCTCGCCCTTCTTTGAAGACATGGGCGCGCTCTATGCGCAGGCTCACCTGGTGATCTCGCGCGCTGGTGCCAGCTCGGTCAGCGAGGTCGCGGCCACAGGGCGCCCGGCGATCTTTGTGCCGCTGGCCATTGCCATGGACGACCACCAGACCGCCAACGCCCACTCGCTGATGCGGGAGGGCGCAGCCGAAAGCGTTCCAGAGCGGGGCCTGACGCCCGGGCGCCTGTGCGAGCATCTTGCAAGACTGCTGGGCGACGGCGAAGCTTTGCAAAAGCGCGCCGAAGCGGCGCGGGCGCTGGGAAAACCGGATGCCCATGACCGCCTGGCTGATTTGATTGAAACTGTTTCGGAGACCTGAAATTCATGCCGCCCATTGACCTTGCCGCGTCCGTCGCCCCCGTCCATTTTGTCGGCATTGGCGGCATCGGCATGAGCGGGATCGCCGAAGTAATGCTCAATCTGGGCTACTCGGTCACCGGCTCTGACATCAAGGACAGCCCCAATGTTCAGCGGCTGCGCGACAAGGGCGCGGTCATTCATATCGGACACACCGCCGAGAATGTGAGCGGGGTCGGCGCGCTGGTGGTCTCCAGCGCGGTGAAGCGCAATAACCCCGAGCTGGTGGCGGCGCGCGAGCGTCGCATCCCCGTGGTGCGCCGCGCTGAAATGCTCGCCGAGCTCATGCGCCTGAAACACGCCGTGGCGGTGGCCGGCACCCATGGCAAGACCACGACCACAAGCCTTGTGGCCGCGCTCATGGATGCAGCCGGGTTTGATCCCACGGTGATCAATGGCGGCATCATCTCCGCCTACGGCTCCAACGCCAAGATGGGCGAGGGCGACTGGATGGTGGTGGAGGCCGACGAAAGCGACGGCTCTTTCCTGAAGCTGCGCGGCAGCGTCGGGATCATCACCAATATCGACCCTGAACATATGGAGCATTACGGCAGTTTCGACGCCCTGAAGGATGCCTTCGACCAGTTCGTGCACAACCTGCCTTTCTACGGCTTTGCGGTGCTGTGCATCGACCATCCAGAAGTGCAGGCGCTGGCTGCGCGTATCGAGGACCGGCGCGTGATCACCTATGGTGTGTCGCCCCAGGCCGATGTGCGCATTGTGCGCCTGACCATGGACGCTGGCGGTGCCGGGTTTGATCTGATGTTCCAGAATCGCGATGGCGAGCCGGAAATCTGGCGCGGGCTTAGCCTGCCCATGATGGGCGAGCACAACGTGCTGAACGCCGCCGGCGCCATTGCGGTGGTCGAGGCGCTGGGCGCGCGCGAGGCAGAAGTTCGCCAGGGCCTGGCCGGCTTCTCCGGCGTGAAGCGGCGCTTCACCATCACCGGCGTCACCAATGGCGTGACGGTGGTGGACGATTACGGCCACCACCCGGTGGAGATCGCCGCCGTGCTGAAAGCGGCTCGCCAGCGCGCTGGCGCCGGCAAGGTCATCGCGGTGGTGCAGCCCCACCGCTATTCCCGCCTGCATGATCTGTTCGAGGATTTTTGTACCTGTTTCAACGACGCTGACAGCGTGCTCGTGGCGCCGGTCTATGAGGCTGGAGAGGACCCGATTGAGGGTGCCGATCAGGCAGGCCTCGTGCACGGGCTAATCCGCCACGGCCACCGCGATGTGATCGCGACGACCCGCGAAACCGTTCCCGATGATCTGGTGGGCCGGGTGGCCCCCGGCGACGTGGTGCTGTGCCTGGGCGCCGGCGACATCACCGCCTGGGCCGCCGACCTGCCCGGACGCCTGGAGGGCAAGATTTGAAGGCGTTGAGCTGAGCCACGCCGCGAGTGCTGAATTCCCGGCGGAGCCGGGCTGATCCGGGAATTCACGAGAGTTCGAGAAAGACTATGCCGTCATGACCTTCCCCTCGCTCACCGAACGCCTGCCGGATGTCCGCGGCAAATACGTTGGGAACGCGCTGTTGAGCGAGATCTCCTGGCTGCGCGTGGGCGGCCCGGCGCAGGTGTTGTACATGCCCGCCGACGAGGCAGATCTGGCGCGGTTTCTGGCCGAGACGCCGCGCGATATCGAGGTGCGCGTCATCGGTGCGGTGTCCAACACGCTGGTGCGCGACGGCGGCCTGCCCGGCGTCACGATCAAGCTGACACCGGGCTTTGGCGCGGTGAGCGTGGAGGACGGCCACACAGTGCGCGCTGGCGCCGCGGCCCTGGACAAGAGCGTCGCCCGCAAGGCGGCGAAAGCCGGTGTGGGCGGGCTGGAGTTTTTTGTGGGCGTGCCGGGCACGATTGGCGGGGCGCTGGTGATGAATGCCGGCTGCTACGGGACTGAAACCTGCGACCGGCTGATCGAAGCCGTGGCGCTGGACCGCCAGGGCCGCCGCCAGATCGTCCCGGCGGCACGCTTCCATTATTCCTACCGCCACAGCGACATCCCGCAGGACTGGATCTTCACCGAGGCCGTGTTTCAGGGCTTAGCCGACGAGCCCGCCGCCGTGACCGCGCGCATGGACGAGATCACGCAGCGGCGCGAAAGCTCGCAGCCCATTCGCGAGAAGACGTCTGGATCCACCTTCAAGAACCCTGATCCGGATCAAAGTGGCGGCCGCTCTGCCTGGCAGCTGGTGGATGCGGCGGGCTGGCGCGGCAAGCGCGTTGGCGGCGCACGGTTTTCCCAGCAGCACTGCAATTTCCTGATCAATGACGGAAGCGCCACCGCCGCCGATCTGGAGAGTCTGGGCGAGAGCGTGCGCGCGGATGTGAAAGACAAATTCGGCGTCGAGCTTCACTGGGAAGTGCGCCGCGTGGGAGAGCCCGTCCATGGCTAAAAAGATCGCGGTTCTTCTGGGCGGATTATCCTCCGAGCGCGAGGTGTCGCTGGTGTCCGGTGCCAAGGTCGCCGAGGCGTTGAAGGCTCGCGGCCATGAGGTGGTCGAGATTGATCCTGCCCATGAGCACTGGCCCGAACAGATCAAGCGGGCGGCGCCGGATCTGGCGTTCAACGCGCTCCATGGCGAGTGGGGCGAGGATGGGCGCATTCAAGGCGTGCTGGAATACTTACGCCTGCCCTACACCCATTCAGGGGTGCTCGCCTCGGCTTTGGCCATGGACAAGCAGCGCGCCAAGGGCGTGCTGGAGTCCGCCGGCGTGCGGTGTCCTCTAGGCCTCATCGCCAACCGTTTCGAGGCCGCCAGAACCCATCTGATCGAGCCGCCCTATGTGGCCAAGCCCAATGCCGAGGGCAGCTCGGTGGGGGTGGTGATCGTGAAGGCGGGCGCGAACCGGCCGCCGGAGGTGCTGGGGTCGCAGGACTGGCCCTATGGCGATGAAATCCTGATCGAGACTTTCATTCCCGGCCGTGAGCTGACCACTGCGGTGCTGGGCGACCGGGCGCTCGCCGTCACCGAGATCACGCCGAAAACCGCCTTCTATGATTTTGAAGCAAAATATTCTGATGGCGGCTCGGTGCACCAGGTGCCCGCCGACATTCCGCGTGAGATCGAGCAATACTGTCTGGATGCGGCGCTGAAAGCCCATCAGGTCATCGGCTGCCGGGGTCTGACGCGCTCTGATTTCCGCTTCGATCCTGAAACCGGCAAGGTTTGGTTACTCGAAATTAATACCCAACCGGGCATGACTCCAACATCGCTCGCGCCTGAACAGGCGGCTTTTTGCGGGATCTCATTTGCGGATCTCGTCGAGTGGATGGCGGAGGACGCGTCTTGTCTAAGGTAGGGCGCGCCGGCGTTCGCGACTCTACCAAACGCGCAGGCGCCCGGCGCAAGACAAAGCCAAAAAATCAGCCCGGCGCCAATAAGGCGGCCAACTGGGCGGCGGCCCAGGTGCGCGCGGCGCGCAACCGCGCCAGCTACGCCTTGCGTCTGGGCGCGCTGACGGCCTGTCTGCTGCTCGGGCTCGCCCTGGTCGTGCTCGCGGTGCTGGGCAGGCTGGGTGATGCGGGCGGATCGGTGATGGCGGCTGGCGAGCGCCAGCTCACGCGGTCGGGCTATACCGTGACCTGGCTGGATATCTCCGGTGCCAACCGCCTAGAGGCCGGTACCATCGCCACCCTCATCGGTGCCCAAGACGGTGCCGGACTGGCCCAGATCAATCTGACGCAGGCCCAGGCGGCACTGGAATCGCAAAGCTGGATCAAATCAGCTGAGGTCCTGCGCCTGTGGCCGGACCGGATCGCGGTGCTGATCACCGAGCGCGCACCCGTCGCGCTGTGGCAGCTGGATGGCGAGCACCATGTTATCGACGCCGACGGGGTGGTCATCGATGCGGCGGATCCGGCTGAGTTCACGACGCTTCCGCGCGTTGTGGGCGTCGGGGCAAACACCGGCGCCGCGCGCATCATCGCGCTGATTGCCCGCCATGGCGAAATCGCGGCGCGCACCACCCATGTCATCAAGGTGGGTGAGCGCCGCTGGTCGCTGCGCCTTGAGCAGGGCGGCGAGGTGCTGCTGCCCGAGGATGATCCGGCTGGCGCGCTGGCCATGCTCGCCGGACTTCACGAAGAGCGCGCAGTGCTCGATTACGACGTGCAGTTTCTCGATTTACGAAATGATGGCGAGATGGTGATCCGGCCCTGGCCGGACCGCGCCGAAAACGCCGAACACACCGCCGGGCGAGGGGCCTGATCCCATGGGCATGATGAGCGTTTTCAAGTCGAAGGCCGAGGCGCCCGCCGCGTCGCGAAAGCCGGGTGTGTTCGCGGCATTGGATATCGGTGCGGCCAAGACGATCTGCTTCATCGCCAGGACCGAGCAGACGCTCGCCGGGCTGCGCCCGCGCATTATCGGCGTCGGACATCAGTCCACGCGCGGCGTGCGCGCCGGCGCGGTGGTGGACATGGAGGCTGCGGCTGAAAGCGTGCGCGTGGCGGTGGAGAATGCCGAGCGCATGGCCGGGCACACGGTGACCGAGGTGATGCTCGCCGCGTCCGCCGGCGCGCCGGCCTCCTCGCGCATTGCGGTGGACATGGATATTGCCGACAGCGAGGTCACCGACCGCGATCTGCGCAAGATTCTCAGCTCCGCCCTGCACGAGCATTACGAACCGGGCCGGGTGATCCTGCACGCCCTGCCATTGTCCTGGCGGGTGGACGGCCATCGCGGCGTGAGAGATCCCCGCGGCATGTTCGGCACGGCCCTGGGTGTTGATCTGCACGTGGTCAGCGCGGCGGCCGAGCCGCTCCACAACCTCATCGCCTGCGTGGAGCGCTGCCAGCTTTCGGTGGCAGGCGTGGCGGCGACGCCCTACGCCTCCGGCCTTGCCGCCCTGTCGCCGGACGAGATGGAGCTCGGCGCGCTGCTCATCGATATGGGCGCACATACCACGACGCTGTCGGTTTTCGCCGAGGGCGCGCTGCAGCATGTGGACGCGCTGCCGGTGGGCGGCGCCCATGTGACCAGCGATATTGCCCGTGGCCTGCAGACGCCGATCACCGCGGCTGAGCGGATCAAGGCGCTCTATGGCTGCGCGCTGGACAGCCCCGATGATGATCACGAAATGATCGAGACCCCGCCCGTGGCCGGCGGCCAGCAGATGATCCAGCAGCCGCGCGCCCTGCTCAACGCCATCATCCGGCCGCGCCTGGAAGAGATTTTCGAGCTCTTGCGCGACCGGCTGGAAGCGGCTGGCGTGGACCGGGCCGCCGGTCGGCGCCTGGTGCTCACCGGCGGCGCCTCGCAGCTGCCGGGCACAGCCGAGCTGGCCGGGCGGGTGCTGGGCAAATCTGCGCGCATTGGCCGGCCCGAGCATTTGTCGGGCCTGGGCGATGCGGTGGCGGGTCCGGGCTTTTCAGCGTGCGCGGGTATGATCCATCGCTGTGTCAGCGGACCGGTGGAGGCAATCTCCGGACCGCCGCGCTTTATCCAGACCGGCCCGCGCCGGCGCACTGCCCTGCCGGGCGAGCGCGGCCCCAGAGCCGTCCTGCGCTGGTTTGCCGAGAGCTTCTAGGCGGCGCTTAAGCTCGCCTCAAGCCTCCCAGCGCTTGACCTCTTCGCTGAGAAACTCGCTGAACGCGGCAATACGGCGCGAGCCGCGCAGCTCCTGGGGGTAGAGCATGTAGACCTCGAACGGGGGGCCGGCCTGGTCGGGTAGAACGCGCTTGAGCCTGTCGTTTCCGCGCGCCACGTAATCGGGCAGGCCGCAAAGTCCCAGCCCCGCTTCGCAGGCCTTCATCATGCCGTTGATCGTATTGGCTTCAATCACCGGTTCGCGCGGTTTATCGCCGGGTTTCAGGCCCAGGCTGAGCGGCCAGTTCAGATTGGGGATCGGCGCCAGATGCTTGGGTCCGTAAGCGACAAAATCGTGGCGATCCAGATCGTTCACACCGGCCGGCTCGGCCTTGCGCGCCAGATAGGGCTCGCTGGCATAAAGGTGCTGGTCCACCTGCATCAGCTTTTTCTGGATCACATCGTTCTGGGTCGCCGCCCAGGGCCGGATGGCCAGATCCGCCTCCAGATTGGCGATGTCCAGCTCATGGTCCACCAGCAGAAGCCGGATGCGGATCTGGGGAAATTGCTCGCGAAACCGGCTCAGGCGCGGCGCCAGCCAGATGGCGCCCAGAGCCGTGGGCGCGGTGACGCGCAGCAACCCTGATGGCTCGTCGCGAATGTCCTGCAGATGGGCTTCGGCCAGGGCAATCTTGCCCGAAACCTCGGCGGCGGCCGTAAACAGCACGCGGCCCGGCTCGGTGAGCAATAGCCCGCGGGTATGGCGGTGAAACAGCTTGGCACCCAGCTCGCCTTCCAGCGCCGAGATCTGGCGGCTCACCGCCGACTGGGAGAGATTTAACAGCTCCGCCGCGCCGGTGAGCGATCCCGCCTCGGCGGCGGCGTGGAAGGTTTTAAGCTTGTCCCAGTCCATGAATGCATCAAATCCGTCAAACGCCCGCGAAGCCCGACACACTATGCAGGCACCGGGCCTGATTGGCGAGGTTGACCGGCGCAGATCGTCAAGAGCGCGGACTAGAGCCGTACGGTCATCCCGTCGGCCAGCGAGTTGCGATAGGCCCGCCAGGCCGGGATCAGGCCCAGAACCGCCGCGGCACCGGTGACAAGCGCGATGATCGAGAGGTCATAAAGGCCGGGCACCATGCCCGGCAGCAACAGACCAAAGCGCGCCTCGATCAGGGGTGCCCCGATCATCAGCCCGCCATAGGTGAGCCCGGTTCCAATCACCGCCCCGGCCAGGGCCAGCAGCGCGCTTTCGGCCACCAGAAGCACGAAGATCTGATGCGGGCGCGCGCCAAGGGCGCGCAGGATCGCCATTTCGCGCCGGCGCTCATTGAGGCTTGTGAGGATCGCGGTGAGGATCGACACCAGCCCCACCAGCACCACGAAGGCCGCCACCGCCGAAAGCGTGCGTTCGGCCGCGCCCACCACGCTCCACAGCTGGGCCAGCGCCACGCCCGGAAGGACCGCCTGCAGGGCCTCGCCGGGATAGGTGTTCACCTGACGCTGTAGGCGCAGCGCCGCCACCGGGCTGGTGAGCCCCACATAAAACGCCGTGATCGACTCCGGCGACAGATCGCGGGCGCGCAGCGCTTCAGCGCTGAGGCTGGTTCCCGCCCCCGTGGCGCCGTCCAGATGGATCGCCTCGATGGCTTCCAGTCCCACAAACACCGAACGGTCCAGCGGCGTGCCGGTGGGCTGAAGCACGCCGGTGAGGGTGAAGGGGTTGTTGTCGTGCTCAATAAAGCTCACCGAGCCCATGCCGTGGGCGACGATGATCTCATCGCCCACCTCATAGCCAAGCTCGCGCGCCACTTCCGCGCCCGCCACTGCGCCGAACAGATCCTCGAACGGTACTCCGTCCGCAAAGCGCACAGGTCGCCCGTCGCCATATTGATAATGCTCGAAATAGGCCGGGGTCGTGCCCACCACGCGGTAGCCGCGATGGGAATCGCCCAGGCTCACCGGAACCGTCCACGCGACGCCTGGCGCGGAGGCCACGCCCTGATAGCTGTCCCAGGTGATATTGTTGGTGGCATCGCCGATATGAAACACCGAGTAGAGCAGAAGATTGACCGGGCTGGAGCGCGCCCCGACGATCAGATCGACGCCGGATATGGTGTTCTCAAAGCTGGCGCGGGCACCCTGACGCACTTTTTCCACGCCCAGAAACAGCGTCACCGAGATCGCCACGGTGAGGATTGTCAAAAGCGCCGTGCCCGCCCGGTTGGCGATCGAGCGCAGCGCCAGGGATAGGATGGTCGAGCGCGCGCTCATGGGTGCGCTCCCGCTTTGGCGGCGCTTGCAGTGTTCAGCTCGGACAGATCCAGCGCCCGGTCGAAATGGTCCGCCAGCCCGCCATCATGACTGACGAACAGAAGCGCTGCGCCGCTGGCTTCGCATTCATCTTTCAAGAGGGCGATGAAGCTGTCGCGGCTGTCGGCGTCCAGCGCGCTGGTGGGTTCGTCGGCCAGGATCAGGCCGGGCCCGCCGATGAGGGCGCGCGCTGCGGCGACGCGCTGCTGCTGGCCCACCGAAAGCTCAGCCGCACGCCGGTCCCAGACATCTGTGGTGTCCAGCCCCAGCCGGGACAAAAGGCGCCGGGCTTCGGGCTCAATGCCGCCGGCGGCCTGCGCGGCCATGGCGCGGGCGGCGGAAAACCGGCAGGGCAGGGTGACATTGGCGCCCACTGGCAGATAGGGCAGCAGATTAAACATCTGAAAGATCACGCCCAGATGGGCTGCGCGGAACCGGTCGCGGTCCGGCGCGGACAGCTCGGTGAGCGCGGTGCCCAGCACGTGCAGCGAGCCCGCGCCGGGCTGGAGCACGCCGGCGATAAGGCCGAGCAGGGTCGATTTGCCTGACCCGCTGGCCCCTTTGAGAAACACCCGTTCGCCGCGCGCCAGAGTAAATCTGGGTATGGTGATCACGTCCGGTGCGCCGCGCCGGTAGGCGAAGTGCACACCGGACAGATCAAGCGCGGACGAGGCGTTGGTCGAGGCATCGGTCGAGGCGTTGGTCATGCCAGCGGTGTAACCTGGCCGTGACCAACCTCCAAGGGGTTCGGATGCCGCGGCAGGGTTAGCGCTTTGGGTCACCGCTTCCGGGGGGCAGCGTCAGCTGTCGTCGCGGCTGGGCAGATTGATGATGACGTCGCCATCCCCGCGCTGCCGGACCGGTTGCGCCGGCTCTTCGGGCGCGGGCCCGCCATCCGACGGGGTCGGGATATCGCGTACGGTCACGCGGCCGAGTTGTCCGTTGCGCAGGAATTCAAGACGCCGCTGGATCACGACATTCAGCAGTTGGGCCGCCTGGGGCGGAAGCACGTCGCAGTTGACCGCGTTGCTGCCGGTGCCGCCGCTATCAATGACGGTGATGTTCATTCCCGCCGTCACGCCCGAACAGCCTTCGCGGCCATTTGTCATGTCGGCAACGTTCCAGTCGAAACGCAGATATTCCGGGGCACCCTCGATGGCGTCGATATGGGCGCGCACGTCTGTGTTCGCGAA
>Ga0136600_1001133_pt1 | contig 12717 bp, 12 predicted proteins | sample AntRauMFilla2698_FD_104634 | JGI IMG/M metagenome (GOLD analysis project Ga0136600, IMG submission 104634) | Saline lake microbial communities from Rauer Islands, Antarctica - Metagenome Filla 2 #698 | ecosystem: Environmental > Aquatic > Non-marine Saline and Alkaline > Saline | place...
ACGAATTTCCTGCACGGCCTGCCGCATTGGGCAATCTCAATTGCGCTGGAGCATAACGGGCAAATTATTGCCGGGCTGGTTCATGATCCGGTCAAGGATGAAATGTTCCATGCAGAGCATAAAAAAGGCGCGATGATGCGCCGCTCGCGATTGCGTGTTTCATCACGCAGAGATATTAAACTGGCCGCTGTTTTAACGGGAGAGCCTCAAAGAGCGCTTCAGGCGGGCGGCAGTAAGTTTTTGAAAGAGTATGAAGCTGTTCAAAATGCGGGGGCAACCATGCGCCGTTTTGGCGCCGCGTCTTTGGATTTATGCTATGTGGCCGCCGGACGCTGTGAGGCGTTTTGGGAGCGTCACTTAAGTCCGTGGGATGTTGCCGCCGGCCATTTGATTGTTACAGAAGCCAAGGGCATATGCTGTGATCTGGATGATGACCGCAAAAACCCGATTGATACGGGCAATATTCTGGCGACAAATCTGGATATTCATCACGACATCAAGCAGCTCTTGCGAAAAATTTAACGCGGGCGCATATTTTCACGATGCGTTTTTATTACCTCATGATTATTTTGATTGCTCTGCCGCTCTGCGCGCAGGCACAAAGCTCTGACATCGAGGTTAATCTCGAGGCATTGGAGGAATATACCCCGCCGCCAATGTTTGAAAATCCCGCCGCATTGACGCCGCCGCCCATTAAAAACCATACGCCGTCATTGGTTAATTTTATTGATCCGCATGATATTATGGCGGCGCCCAAACAGGCAAAGCCCGCCATCATGGCTCCCGCGCCCCCTATCCCCAAACGCAAGCCGTCCATCGCCAAAGCAACGGTCAGCGCGCCACCAACCAGCGCGCCGGATAAAATCCGTATGAGCGTGAATACAATCACCGATGAATTTATCACCGGCAGCGATTTTGACGAGCCGGGCGTGACAGACCCTATGATTATCGCGCGCGATATAATGAAAGACGATAAAGGCGAGGCCCCCACCCTTGAGCCCTTCCCGCGCAAAGAGGTTGAATTGCTGGAGCGCGAGCTGGAAAAGCTTGATGCACAGCAGGTTTTGAGCAGCCTCGGTGATGATATGGATCCGCAAGACTTACTCAAAGCCCCATCGGCCAATATATCCGCCGATGTGCATCTGATGGAAAACGGCGCGCAGGGCGTGAAAATTTATTATCAGGATTATCAAGAGGGTTTGAGCGAAGACGTATTGGCCTCTTTGGAGGAATTAATCCTCACCCCCCTGCTCAAAAACAAACAAGCTACATTGCGCATTAAATCTTACGCCGCGCCGCGGGCGGGCGAGAAAAACAGCGACAGGCGCATATCCCTGATGCGTGGCATTCATATCCGCGATTATCTTATGAATAAAGGCGTGGAGCTGGAGCGTATTTCCATTCAGGCGCTCGGGCAAAATACGCAGGAACAGCCGCTAAACCGTGCGGAATTGATATTGGAATAATGGCGGGGAATAAATGTGGACAAAGCCCTCGTAAAACAGCGGTGTTTGTTGACTTTATAAGGCTTTAACAGCTAAAAGAATTCTATATTTCATAAATGCTTTATCGGGCTTCGATATAAATCAAAAAGGAGAGGCTTATGGCCGAGACGAAAAAAACGACAACATTCACTGTGCTATTACTTGTTTTCCTGCTGATTATTGGCGGGATTGGCTATGTGTTTTGGAAGGATGTTTCTTCTGACGAGGCCGCTTCACAGGTCACCGAGGCCGCGCAAAATGCAGCGACAGAGCTTGAAGAAGGCGTGACGCAGTTGGTTGATGAAAGCCAGCGCACCCTGCCCGATGCACAGCAATTACTGGAATCCGATGCGCCCGTGCCCTCGTATGAAACCACCGCGCCCGCCCCGAATTTTAATCTGGACGATTTGCTGGAGGAGCGCGCGATTGGCAACCCTAACGCGCCACTGACAGTTTACGAGCACAGCTCTTTAACGTGCGGCCATTGCGGCGCATTTCACAAAACCGCCTATAAGCAAATCAAGGCCGATTATATTGATACGGGCAAAGTTTATTTGGTTTTCTCAGACTTTCCTTTGAACGGCCCAGCAGTTCATGCCTCGATGATTGCGCGCTGTGTGCCTGAATATCGTTATTTCGATTTCGTGCAATTACTGTTCGAGCGGCAGGATGATTGGGCGTACAAGGCCGATTACCTGACGTACCTGAAGCAAAACGCGCAGCTCGCCGGACTAAACGAAGCGGGTTTTGATGCCTGTATTGGCAATGAAGCGTTGCAGCAAGGTCTGATGACGCGCATGCAAGAGGTGCAGGAAACGCAGCAAGTTCGATCCACCCCGACATTTGTTATTAATGGTGACACGGTTCTTTCCGGCGCACGTCCTTATGATCATTTTGCCAAGGTTTTCGAAGCCGAGCTGGCCAAGATAAATCTGCGCCCTACCCCGTTAGAGATAGCTCCTGATGCATCACCTGACGCAATGCCGAACAATATGCCGGACGCTATTACTGAGTAAATTTTTGGCCGCATTGCCTGTGCAAGCGGATAGTTTTAGATGATTCAATTTAAATCACTTCGCCTGAGCGGCTTTAAGTCATTCCCCGAGCGCACCGAGCTTGAAATCGCTCAGGGGCTCAACGGAATTGTCGGGCCTAATGGATGTGGAAAATCCAATCTTGTCGAGGCTCTGCGCTGGGTTATGGGTGATAATTCGCCCAAACGTATGCGCGGCGAAGGCATGGAAGATGTCATCTTTAACGGCACGGATAAACGCCCTGCGCGTAATCTGGCGGAGGTATCGTTGCTGATTGATAACAGCACGCGCGAAGCCCCTGCCGCCTATAATGGCAGTGATGAATTGGAAATTACGCGCCGCATCGAAAAAGATTACGGCTCCAATTATAAAATTAACGGCAAAACCGTGCGCTTGCGTGATGTACAAATGTTGCTGGCCGATACTGTGACGGGCGCCAACTCCCCTGCTCTGGTTTCGCAAGGCCGCATTACCCAGATTATTACCGCCAAACCGCTTGAGCGCCGTTTGATATTGGAGGATTCCGCCGGAATTTCCGGCCTGTTCGCCCGCCGTCACGAGGCCGAATTAAGACTGCGCGCGGCAGATAAGAATTTGCAGCGCATTGAGGATATTGTCGGCGGCATGGAAGGACGGCTAAGTGCCCTGAAACGCCAAGCCCGCCAAGCCGCGAAATACCGGACCCTGAATGCGCAAATCCGCCAGCTTGATGTCCTCATCGCCTATCTGGAATGGACGGAACTCAACAAGAAAAGCGCCGCGCTGGAAGCCCGCTTTGGCGCGCAAGACACCAAAGCCGCCGAGAAAATGGCAACGGTGGCCCAGCTCAGTAAAACACAAGGCACGCAGGCCGAAGATCTACCTGCATTGCGCCGCACAGAAACCGAGGCCGCCGCCGCATTACAGCGTAAAAAGCTAACATTGGAGCAGCGTCAGGAAGATTTGCGCCGCCGCCAACAGGCATTGGAGGAAACACAGGAACAGCTTACCCAAACCACCACGGATCACCGGCATGAGGCGCAGAGTCTGGAAGAAAATACAGCGCTGCTCGCGAAGCTGGAAGAAGAACATAAAAATATAGCCAGCGACGAAGCAAGCCACGATAAGCGCCTTGAAGAAAAGCGCGAATTGCGGGACGAGCTGGAGGGCAAAGTCGCCGGGCTGGAGGGTGAATATACAACGCTTATGCAAGATGCCGCCGCCGCGCAAGCCGGACGTCAGGCGATTATCGACCGTATCGAGCAAAACACCCAGCGCACCGCGCTTTTGCAATCACGGATACAGGGTTTGAAAAACGATCTGGATACATTGGGCATATCGCCGGACAGTCAGGCGGCGCTGGATGATAAAGAAACCGCGCTGAAAGCCCTACAAAGCGAAACCGAAACATTAGAAATTTCTTACAAAAAACTGACAGGGCAGCAAGAATCGCTGGAGGCAGATATTACCGCCGCGCGCGATAAATCCGATAGCGCCGCCCGCCAGAAGAATGAGTTCGAGGCCGAGCTAACGGCTTTGCAGCGCCTGTGTGAGAATAGCGGCAATGACGGGGCGACGCTGCTTAATGACGTACAGGCCGAAAGCGGCTTTGAATTGGCGCTATCCCGCGCGCTGGGTGATTCGCTGCTCGCCGGCCTTGATGATGCGGGCGATAATTACTGGGTAAAAATTCGCAACCAGCATATCATGCCCGACTTGCCCAAAGGCGCGGAGATGCTTCTGCCCAAGGTGAATGCACCGGAGGAATTGCATATCGCCCTATCGCAAATTGCTTATGTGGAAGACCGCGCGGCAGGCGAGACACTGCAAGAAGCCCTCTCCCCCGGCCAATCGATTGTCTCGCGCGGCGGTGATTACTGGCGCTGGGATGGTTATTGCGTGAAGGCGGCGGCGCAAGACCGTAATGCGATTTATCTGGAGCAAAAGAACAAGCTGAAATCTCTGGGGGCGCAAAAGGCCGCAATATATAAAGCTGCCGAAGCTGCATATGGTGCGTTGCAAGATATGTTGGCGCGGGAAAATGCGCTGCGTAGCGAGATTAAAGAAATATCTGCCAAGCGTGAGGCAAAAAGACAGCAACTCGCGGGTATGAATGCCGATATCGCCTCTATGCGGGAACGCCGCGCGGCGCAGGAAAGCGAGCGCAGCGCGCTGCAGCAAAATATAAAAACCGCCGGTGATGATATCGCGGCGCTGGAAGAGCAGCAAAAAACGGATGAAGTGGCGCTGGAGTCTTATGACGCGCAGCAAACGGAAAATAAGCAGGAGCAAACCGAGAAATTGCACGAAACGCTGCTGGAAACCCGCACAGCTTATCAAGAAGCTTTGCGCGCTTTTGACCGTTTCGAGCAAGAACACAGAACGCGCAAGGCCCGTATGCAGGCCATTGCCGATGAACGCGTCACGGCGCAAAACCGTCTTATCCGCGCCAAGGAACGGCTTAAAACGCTCAAAGTGCGCGAGGATGATTTATCCCAGCGGCTGCGCGCCATGAAGGATTCGTTCAAAGAAGACCCCGACCAGGATCAGGGTTTGCTCGACGAGATTGCCGCGCTGGAAAATACCCGCAATAAGGCCGCCACCAAGCTGCAAGAAGCCGAGGACGAGGTCATGGAAACCGGACGCGCCCTCAAAAGCGCCGAGAGTGATTTGGCCGAAATCCGCGAGGAACGCGCCGCGATTCAGGCCACATTAGAGGCTATTCAGGAGCAAACGCGCGCCAAAGATACGGATATTCAGGCGAATTTTGAAATGCCCCCCGCCGCGCTCAAAATCCATTTGGCTATGGCCGAAGATGATCTGGAGGCGGCTAAGCTGGAGCCGTCACGGGCGCAAAAAGATAAGCTTATACGGGAGCGCGATATTATTGGCGCGGTCAATTTACGCGCCGAAGACGAGGCGACAGAGCTGGAAAAAGAAGTGGGTGGCTTGCTGCATGAACGCAATGATCTGAGCGAAGCGATTGCCGAGCTGCGCGGCGGTATTCAGACGATTAACAAAGAAGCGCGCGAAAGATTGCTGGCGGCATTCGAACATGTAAATGCACATTTTCAGGAATTATTCGGCCGCTTATTCGAGGGCGGCAAAGCGCATCTCGCGCTGGTTGATGCCGAAGACCCGCTGGAATCGGGGCTGGAGATATTCGCGCAGCCACCGGGCAAGACGCTGCAATCCATGACTTTGCTCTCGGGCGGTGAGCAAACGCTGGCGGCGATTGCGCTTTTGTTTGCGATGTTCCTGACCAACCCCTCCCCGATTTGTGTGCTGGACGAGATTGATGCGCCGCTGGATGATGCCAATGTGGACCGCGTATGTGATTTGCTGGAGGAAATATCCGAGCGCGGCGAAACACGCTTTATTGTCATCACCCACCATCGCTTGACAATGGCCCGCATGGACAGGCTCTATGGTGTGACAATGGGCGAGAGAGGTGTATCGCAGCTCGTCTCCGTTGATTTACAGAAATCATTTGATTTTATCGAGGCCGCATGACGCAAGATGATTTGAAAAATTTCGAGGAAAAGCTCAAAAAGCATAAAGAGCCCGAACCAAGCGAGAGCAGCAATAGCCGCGAGGGCGTGCAAGCCGGCATAGAGCTTGTTGCCGCCATTGGTGTTTGCGTGGCAATCGGCTATGGGCTGGATAAATGGCTGGAGACCAAGCCGCTCTTTCTTTTAATCTGGTTTTTTATTGGTGTTGCCGTTGGGTTTTATAATATTTATCGCCTGTCTAAAAATATGGGATATGGCGTTGGGTATTCACAGTTGCATCAAGATAAAAAACAGGATAAAAGTTCTTCGGAAAATGAAGAATCAGACATTTAAATAAAGGTTTAAATCACGTGGCCGACCCGATTAAGCAATTTGTTATTCATCCCATAATTCCTTTTGAAGTGGGTAGTTACGATTTATCTTTCACCAATTCATCACTATGGATGGTAATCGGTGCCATTGTTGCCTCGACCTTTTTGATCGTAGCCACTCAAAAACGTTATATGATACCCGGGCGCGCGCAAGCCGCCGCCGAAATGCTTTATGAATTTATCGCGGGTATGATCCGCGAGAATATCGGCTCCAAGGGACGGCAATATTTCCCGCTGATTTTTACATTATTTGTGGCCGTTTTAATGGGTAATGTTTTGGGGCTGATCCCCTATTCCTTTACCTACACCAGCCATATTATCGTGACATTGGCGTTGGCGCTCACCGTGTTTTTTGTTGTGACACTCTTCGGCCTGTTTAATCACGGCTTTAAATTCTTTACATTATTTGTACCGCCGGGCGTGCCCATGCCCTTGTTATTCTTGATTGTACCCATTGAAATCATGTCGTTTATTATTCGCCCGATCACTTTGTCGGTGCGTTTATTCGCCAATATGGTGGCGGGTCACTTGCTGTTGAAGGTGTTTGCCGGATTCAGCACAATGATGTTGGGCTTGGGTGTTGGCGGTTTTGTCGCCGGATTACTGCCCATGGCCTTTAATGTAGCGATTTATAGCCTCGAATTACTGGTTGCCATCTTGCAAGCCTATATTTTTGCTATATTAAGTGCCATTTATTTGAAAGATACAGTTGATCTTCACCACTAAATATGTAGGATCACCAACAAGTTTTTAACCTTAATGCAAACCAAAAAAGAGGAAATTAATTATGGATGTTGAAGCTGCTAAACTAATCGCTGCTGCCCTTGCCCTTCTGCCTATTCTGGGCGTTGGTATCGGTCTTGGGAATGTCTTTTCATCATACAATGAAGCTGTTGGACGTAACCCGTCTGCGGCGGAAATTCTTGATAAGAAATTCTTTATCACATTTGCTCTGACAGAAGCGCTGGCAATTTTCGCCTTGGCTGTGTCTTTGATGATCTTGTTCGGCTAAGACCGGATAATCATTTCAGGAGTATTAATGATGAGCAGAGCGCTTGCTAATTTCACAGCCATTTCCACGGCTATTTGCGTCATTGCCGGTGAGTCATTCGCTGCGCAAGCCGCAGATGCTGCAGGTAATGGCGGCGCTGAAAAAGCAGGCGGTCTGCCGCAATTAGACCCAACATGGTTCGCCAGCCAGCTTTTCTGGTTGGCTCTCATGTTCATGTTTCTCTATGCCATTTTTTCGCGCAATGTTTTGCCAAATCTTTCCGCAACACTGGAAAGTCGCCGCGAACATATACAGCGTGACCTTGATACCGCTCAGGAATTAAAGCAGGAAGCGGAAAATGTGTTCGAGGATTACGAGCTTATCTTGAACGGATCCCGCGACAAAGCAACCCAGCTTTATCAGGATATCGATACAGATATCCGCGAGAAAACCACGGCTGAATATCTGGATTTCCAGGAGCGGCTGGGCAAGGAAACAAAAATGGCCGAGGCCAAAATAAACGCCGCTAAAAAAGATGCGATGGCCGATATGAACAGCATTGTGGCCGATGTCGCAAGAGAAGCCGCCGAGAAAATCGTGGGCATTTCCACCGACATGGATAAGGCAAAAAGCGTCGTTGATGGTCTTGCCAATAAAGCAAAGGCCGCATAAGGGACAGCATGATGGATTTTCTTCTAGACTCGCAAATATGGCTTATCTTTTCGTTCCTCATTTTCTGCGGTATTTTGTGGAAATACGGTGCGGCAGCTCTGACGGGTATGCTTGATAAACGCATTACCGACATTCGCAAGGAAATCCAGACCGCCGAAGATCTGCGCGTCGAGGCACAGGAATTGCTGGCCCAGTATCAGCGTAAGCATAAAGATGCTATTTCCGAAGCCGAGACCATTGTCAAAAATGCCGAGAAGCAAGCCGGTGAAATCCGCAAGCAAGCCGAGCAGGATTTAAAAGATGATATTGCCCGCCGTGCAAAGCACCTGACCGAACGTTTGGAGCGTATGGAGGAATCAGCTTTGGCGGAAATCCGCGAACACGCCGCCAATCTGGCCATGGATGCCACCGCAGCAATCATATCCGCACAAATGGATAAAAAGGCGGGTGATAATTTGGTTGATGAATCAATCGATTCCCTTAAATCCGCCGCAAAAAACATCCATTAAGCCTTTAAATCAACATTTTTATATATTCTGCGCCTGTCAAATTTTTGATAGATGTTTGTTGAAAACCGCGCAGTGACTAGCACCGCTAATTGCAAGCGGTTTGAGCAAACAAATGCGAAAATTTGCGGCGCCTTTTGCAAGGTTTTTCAAAAACAGAATTATATAAAAATATTGATTTAGAGGGCTCCCCCCTTCCGTGCTATAAAGCACAACCATGAAAATTTTCTCTAATCCATCATTATTGAACAGCCCGCGCTGGCGGGGACGCCGCATTGGGTTGTTGGGTGGCTCGTTTAACCCGCCGCATGAGGGGCATGTGCATATCTCGCTTATGGCGATGCAAATGCTGGATCTGGATTGTATCTGGTGGCTGGTTACCCCGCAAAATCCGCTGAAAACCGACGCCCCCCTCTCGATGCCGCGCCGTATAGAGCAATGCGAGGAGATCGCCGCGCACCCGAAAATTCTTGTTTCGGGGCTGGAGCAAGATACAGGTACGCATATCACGATTGATACGATTCGCGCGCTCAAACGTTATTACAGCAAAACCGATTTTGTCTGGATTACGGGCATGGATAATGCCCTGAGCCTGCATCAATGGAATGACTGGAAAACCCTGCTGGAGCTTATTTCTATGGCGCATTTAACCCGTATGCCGGCCACATCTTTGGTACAAAACTCACCCCTGCGCCTGTATGAAAAACAGCGCCATACGGTGCTGATGCAGGCGGCAAAGCCCGACCTTGGCCCGGGTCGTACATTTTGGATACTCGGCAAGAAAATGATCAATATTTCCTCAACCCAGCTACGGAACCAAAGCAAATCAAACACTTAGTATAATTTTGAATCTATTTGCACAGATTTCGGAAAAAGCTTATAATAGTAGTATGAGGTTTGATAAGACTATCGATCATCATTGTCACATAAAGGGGGTCTGTTTTTGAGATCAGTCTTTGTAGTGACATATTTTTTAAACTCTCGCACGAGACAAAAGTTAAAGGGCGGGCTGCCGGTCTGAACATTTATGTTCAGGCTTTTTATTTGGCAAAACGCTAAAAATTGTGCGACGCAACAAAGAAAGGGGATCACTCATTCTCACATATAACGCAAAAGAGGCTTTAACGCCTTTAGAGCTTAAGACCCTTATCGAGCAGTCACTTGACGCAGATAAGGCCACAGACATCGTAACAATTGACCTGCAGGGTCAATCCGCGTTGGCGGATTATATGATCATTGCGTCGGGCACTTCATCACGCCACGTTGCCGCGCTGGCCGAGAAGCTCAAAGAGCGCCTGCATTCAAGAGGTACGGATGAGGTGATTATCGAAGGAGTCGCGCAATCTGACTGGGTTGTTGTTGATGCCGGTGATGCTATTATCCATCTATTCCGCCCCGAGGTTCGCAGCTTTTATAATCTTGAGAAAATGTGGCTGCCCATCCATGCGGTAACAGATCACAATAACCAGATTACGGCATAGAACTTAAAGGCTTAAAACCTTAAACAGCCCTTTTCACGCGCCGTTTAAAATGGCACGTTAAGAGCATGAAAATAGATATTCTTGCCGCAGGAAATCTACGCGCCGGTCCACATTATGATCTGGCTGCGGATTACCAAAAGCGCATCACCACTCCCCTTTCCATCACAGAAATAACTAGCAAGCATCGCGATGAAAAAGCCATGCAGCGTGACGAGCATCAAAAACTCGAAGCCGCCCTGAAAGATGGTGCCTTTATTATCGCGCTGGATGAGCGCGGTAAAACTCTTTCATCTCCTCAATTTGCGGATATTATCGATCGTTGCCGCAATAACGGCACGGCGCATATGCAATTTATCATTGGCGGGGCGAACGGCTTGAGCCGCGAAATACGCAGCCGCGCCAATTTACTCCTCAGCTTTGGTGCCCAGACATGGCCGCATAAGCTTGCGCGCGTTATGCTTTTGGAGCAAATTTACAGAGCCCAACAAATTTTAGCCGGACACCCGTATCACAAATGATGCTCTTACGTTTAACAGTTATATGCACTCTTTTTGCGCTTCCCGCTTTTGCGGCGAACCCGCCCGTGCCCGAGCGCAAGGAGCAAAATCTGCAAAGCCTTGAAATGGCAATGGAGAAAGAAAAAGAAGCCAAGGCCAAGCTTAGCAAGAAAGTGGCCTCTATCGAAAAAGAGCTGGATGGTACGCGCGGCGCGCTCGTGAAGCTGGCTAAATCCATGCGCAAAAATGAAAGCCATCTGCAAAATCTTGAACAAGAAATTGCGCGGTTGGCGGATAAGCAAGAGCGCCTTACTAATGAATTACAAGCCGACCGCAAATCTATCGCGCGTCTTATATTGGGTCTGGAGCGTATTCGCCGCACCCCGCCCGAGGCGCTGTTTATCAAGCCCGGCGCGCCCTATGAAACCGCGCAAAGCGCTATGCTGCTGGGGGATATTATTCCCACCATTAACCGGCAGGCCGAAACGCTGAAGGATAATTTACAGGAACTGGGCAGCACTACGCGCAAATTACAATCCGAGCGCGAAGATGCCATGCTTACGGCCGCAAAGCTGGAAGATGAAGAAAAGCGTTTGGATCGTTTATTGGCAAAACGCGAGACACTTTTTAACAATGCGAACAAGGACCTCAAGGCCACGCAAAGCAAAATCGCGAAAATAGCAGACGAATCAAAAACGTTGAAACAGCTCATGGCTCGTTTGGAAGAAAGCCGTACGGCCTCCTCCGGCAATAAAAATAGCGAAGCCATACGTAATATTCCCGTTCCCCCGCCCGGCCAACCGCGCCTGCCTGTGTCGGGCAGCATCACCATTGCCTATGACGAGCCCGATGCCTTTGGCGCGCCCAGTAAGGGGCTTACGCTGCAAAGTCGCTCTGGTGCGCTGGTCACGGCGCCTATGGGCGGTGCGGTGCGCTTTACCGGTTTTTTCAAAAATTACGGCAATATGGTGATTTTGGAACATAAAAACGGATATCACAGCCTTATTGCAGGATTGGAAAAAATTGATACAGTGGTGGGGCAAAATGTTTCGAGCGGCGAGCCGTTAGGGCGCATGAAACGCTCGGTAACTGAAACACCGCGTCTTTATTATGAATTGCGTTATAAGGGTAACTCTATTAATCCCGCAAAGCGTTTCTCCGGTTTAGGCTAATATTACACAACCCAAGGATTTATCATGACATTCATTCGCCTTCCTTTTCTGACTTTGCATTTGGCTATGGCCGCTTTTGTGATAGCGCCAATCGCCTATGCCCCCGCCTATGCCGAGGAAAACAAAAAAGCGGATGACGAGCCCGCGCAAGCGAAAAATGATGGCGATATCTACCAACAGCTCAATCTTTTCGGCGATGTGTTCGAGCGTGTACGCGCGCAATATGTCGAGGAAACGCCCGATAAGGAGCTTATTGAAAGCGCGATTAACGGTATGCTTGTCGCGCTGGATCCGCACTCGGCTTATCTGAATGAAGATCGTTTCGAGGATATGCAGGTGCAAACGCGCGGAGAATTTGGTGGCCTTGGTATCGAGGTCACAATGGAGAACGGATTTGTTAAAGTCGTCTCGCCCATTGATGATACGCCCGCTTTTCGCGCCGGTATACAGGCCGGTGATTACATCACCCACATTGATGATGTCCCTGTTTTGGGTCTAACGCTGAGCGAGGCCGTTGATAAAATGCGCGGCAAGGTTGGCACTGAAATTGATCTTATCGTGCGACGCACCGATGAAGCCGAGGAAATCTATGTCACCATTAAGCGCGATATCATTAAAATACGCTCGGCGCGGCACCGTATTGAAGGCAATGCAGGATATATCCGCCTGACAACATTTAACCAGAACACGACGCCGGGTCTGAAAAAAGCCATCAAGGAAATCAAGGCGGAGCTAGGTGATAATCTGATCGGTTATGTGCTGGATCTGCGTAATAATCCTGGCGGCTTGCTGGATCAGGCTATTTCCGTGTCCGATGCTTTTTTGGAAAAGGGCGAGATTGTTTCAACCCGTGGCCGTCACGAGCAGGACACCAAACGCGATAACGCAACATCGGGCGATTTGGCCGATGGCCTGCCGGTTGTTGTGTTGATTAATGGCGGCTCTGCCTCGGCATCCGAGATTGTGGCGGGCGCGCTGCAAGATCATAAGCGCGCCATTATCATGGGTACAAAATCAT
>Ga0136600_1001134_pt1 | contig 12717 bp, 11 predicted proteins | sample AntRauMFilla2698_FD_104634 | JGI IMG/M metagenome (GOLD analysis project Ga0136600, IMG submission 104634) | Saline lake microbial communities from Rauer Islands, Antarctica - Metagenome Filla 2 #698 | ecosystem: Environmental > Aquatic > Non-marine Saline and Alkaline > Saline | place...
AAGTGAATTAAGAGTCTAATCTTTTGCCCCTTCTTTCTCGCTTGATCAAAAATGGGAAATAAAATATCCGTGTAGTCACTCTTGCATACTTTTCCTACGGCTTCAAAAGCAAAGATATCTTTAGATTCCATTTTTATCGTTAATAGAGACACAATCTGCTCCTTTAGAGTAAATCAACGTTTTGTTTTTCTCGCTAATAATATAAGTTTTCAATATAAAGATATAATATATATTTCATATGTGATGCATAGGTTATCCCTATGTGACTTTTTGTATAACTTTAAGGCTGTATAGACCTAATACTATAAGTAGTTTTCTTTACGTGTTACCAGCAGGACAATATCTATTAAACTACAAGTCAAAAGGAGATTGCTAATGGAACCATATGGAAATGATTGGATGCGCGATGAAGAAAAATGGTTATTTCTTGAACAAATAAAGAATTACCAACGTTATCCACCTAAAAAAGAAATGTTAGAGTGTGACGACAAGATAAGAAAATTAGAAATAGAAGTGCATAATAAATTAGGACTAAGTTATGGCAAGACACTAAGTGCTGTTTCCTATTTCGTTAAGTCTGCTTTGGGTAAATTTACAAAGAAAAAGAAATGGAGTCTCGAAATTTGGTTAATTGAAAATAAGTCAATGGAGGATCCCGCAATTATTTGCGGAGCTGCATTGATAAGGCATAAGAAAAATACCATTTATGCTAAAAAAAGAGGAGAAGACTTGCATGATGCTATTAGAAAGAGTGTCGGAGCTATTGAAAAATCGATTTGTAGAGAAAGGAGTCATTGGGTAAGTCTAAGAATCTATATATTTGGTAGATGAGCTCGTTCTATCACTTTTCAAGTCTAAAAAGTGTTTATTCAATAAATGGCGGGAGCGACGAGCTCTTGCCTGTAGTAACAATTAGTTTTTAATATTAATAAGTTAGAGTGATTGCGAAGACTTACCTTATGCTTGGAAGAACGGTCAAGCGGGTAAAGTCTTACGACAGTATTTGAAAGACATAGGCATTACTAGTGATGCGGTTTTTCATACTTTAAGAGCATGTTTTGCGACACACATGTTAGCATCTGGTGCAGATCAGGCAACGGTAATGAAGATAGGTGGATGCAGAGACATCAAGACTTTTCAGATTTACGTTAGACTTGCTGGGATCGAAGTAAAAGGTGCAACAGACGTACTCGATGTGATGCCCAATATGGACACACTGACAGGCGGTAAAGTTGTAAGGATGAGCGAGTTTATAGGAAGGGCCTAATGGCCTTTTCTATAAAAATTGTATTTCTCGGTATTTCTAGAGAATCCTTCTTTTGGCTGTTAGAGTAAACCAAACCGTTGAAATTGTTACTTAGTTTTAATTTCCACCATTTTCATACTCAATCTATTTATGTAACAAGTGAATTAGTGAAATGCTACAGGGGATGATTTATGGTCATGGACAGTATCTACTTTGTAATTTTCGGTATCTTTTTACTTTTGTTTTTCAATAAAAGGGTTGTTGGCAATAGCCTTTGGCAGGCAACAATAACACCTCTTGCTTCCATTATAGGTAGTGGTTTTTTAGTTGCGGCTCCAATCTTAAATTCACTAAATTCAAGTAAATCAACGATTTTAATGCTTTTTCTTTGTCTTATTTCCTACTCAATTGGTGTTGTTATTCGGTGGAATATTCAAAATGTTGAAGGGAAAGGTAATAGCATGCTCTCTGAGAGGTGGAGCGATATATGCTTATCTCTTGCCTATATATTATCTATTACCTATTACTGATACCTATTGAGCTCATTTTTTTTAAAGGCCACTGACTTATCTGGAGTGATTTACGAAAAGGGATTAACATCGCTACTTGTTATTTTTATTGCCTACTTTGGTCATCAGTAAGGCTTTAAGCTATTAGAGAAGATTGAATCGACCTCTGTAAATATCAAGCTCTCCGTAATTGGTACTTTTTTGATTGCGCTAAGTATCTTTAACTTTCAACATATTATCCCTTCTGCTGAACCTGAGGATTTTGACTTTCATTCTCTTCGTGTTCTCCTTGGCCTTATTATTATGGTTCAGGGCTTTGAGACAAGTCGTTACTTGGGAAATACTTATTCAAAGGAAATGCGTATTAAGAGCATGAGGCATGCTCAAATCTTAAGTAGTTTGATTTACGTAAGTTTTATTCTGCTTTTTAGTGGAGTTTTTACTCTTCACCCTATCGGAGGTGAGGTGACCGAAACATCTGTTATTGATAGCTCGAAATTCGTATTCCAGTTGGCTCCCTTATTTCTTTTGATAGCCGCTTTTGCGAGTCAGTTAAGCGCTGCCTAGGCAGATATGAGTGGAGGTGGTGGACTAATTAACGAACTAACGGATTATAAGGTTAGTGAGAAGAACGCTTATGTCGTTATAGCTCTCTTTTCTCTGATCCTTATTTGGTCATTTAATATATTTGAAATCATCTCCTTCTCTTCAAGGGGATTTGCACTTTATTACTTTTTGCAATGTTTGAGTTCATTAGGGTTTTATTTAAATAGGTCGAAATCAAGGTTCATTTTTACGGGCTTCGTCGCACTGGTGTGCTTGTCAGTCGTTATCTTTGGAATTCCTCTGGAGTAAACGCTATGATTGCCAGCAGACTTTTGAAGTAAAAGTTTACTGGCAATTTTACTTAAATATATTTATCAAAGTTTATTCCTGAGACTTTTTCTTCTTAGGGCACGCTGATTAGCTTAGAAAGTCACTTATTTTAGTCTCAATATTTTTTAACTTCTCGCTTGCATCTGACTTAAGTTCATCGATGAAGTTGTTGGCTGTATTAATTTGTTCTTTTAGCTTTTTGACATTTTCAACAGACTCTTCCTTCATTTTGAGAGAGCTTTCTTGATCTTTCGTTTGAGCTTTACTTTCTTCTATTTTCGCTTTCTCTGCATCTGTCTCTTTCTCAAGTTTTTTTACTTTATTATTAAGTTTCTCTATCAGTAAGTCTTTTGTCGGCATCTTTCCTCCTTTTTAGGGTTCTTGGTTAGATTATATTCTTGAGATAAAAAATGATTCCAGATGATACGAATTAATTGTGTAGTTTTTTACAAGATCTCCTTTTAACTACCTGAATCTTTAACGATCTCGAATTGGAGTACCTCTTGGTGGCACTTCCAATGGCTTTTTGGGAGGAAGACTTGGTTCCTCAGGAGGCACGCTTGGTACTTCGGGTGAGGGTTTATTGGGTACCTTTTCTGGTATTGGCTTTGGAATTTGTGGCTTTGGCCTTGGTGGAAACTCGGGCTTCGGAGTCTCCGGCTTTGGCTTAGGACTTGTATTTGAATTTTGAAGTTCTTGTAAAATCATAAATTTCCTCTTTCGTTAAATGCTCGAATTAACTTAAGTTTTCTTTAGCTTTGAGTTCAATCAGAATATTATTTATTTGGTTTAGCCTATGTTTTTCATCTTGAGGGTTTAACCCTTCTGAGACGCCTGACTCAAGTTGACTGGCCATATCTTTCCAGTTTTGAAGTGCTTGGAGCTTCTCATTTACATCTAAGGATTCATTCTCGAGAATTTCCCTTGGGTTATTAAAATACTTACTTGGCGTGCAGATAGCTGTTTTATGGTCGATACTTCCTCCTTCATTACTTTGTCATGAGAATTATCTCTCTTTTTAACGAATTAACCTTTTAATTTACTTTTAATTAATGTGTAGTTTTCTGCAAACTTCTTTAGGTACCACGCACCTTTGGTTTAGCAGTTGCAAATAATTTGAACTGTTAAGAAAATAATATGAAATTGAGCAGTAATAGGTGATCGTTATGTTTTGTGAAGCTTTGGGATTTCAGTATTAACTTAAAGGTCCCACTTTCTTACTCCATCGTTGTTAATTTTTTAAACTGTCAAAATTTTTATACTAGGCTATAATAGAGTGGTTAATTGGTTTTAAGGTTGATCTATATGCGAATAAAGAAAATTGTTCTTACGGGCGGTCCTGGTGGTGGAAAAACAACGGCTCTCGATCTTTTTAGAAGAGAGCTGAAAAATGGTGTCTCAATTGCTCCAGAAGCTGCGACAATACTTTTTGAAAATGGTTTTAAGCGTGGAGATTCTCTTGAGGATCTAAGAAAAACCCAGCTTGCGATTTATGAGTTGCAAAAGTCTCTTGAAGATATATTTGATAAAGGAACTGACTCAAGCGTTATCATTTGTGACCGAGGCAGTTTAGATGGTTTGGCCTATTGGCCAGATAATAAAAACTCATTCTTTGAGGCCATCAAGTCCTCGTATAAAAAGGAAATTAATAGGTATGATGCTGTAGTTTTTTTTGAATCTGGGGCTTGTTCAGGTTCGGACTTAAAGAGCAATAATCCTTTTAGGAAGGAGAACTCACAGGAAGCGCAAGAGTTGGATTTAAAGCTAAAGGAGATTTGGTCAAAACATCCCAATTTTCACTTTATATCTAGTCAAGAATCTTTTATTTCAAAAGTCATTAGCGGTCTTGAAACTATCAAGGCTCTTTTATCTGATACAAGTGGTTTGCTAATAAAATAAGGAGGCAATGATGAGTGTAATAAATAAGGTATTTTGGACCCTTGGTCTGATTATCGTCTTCTTGTCGATCTTATTTAGCGGCAGAACAAATATCAGAAACTTCGAGGAGGTTCAGAGTTCCATTGAGGAAATATATCGTGACCGGCTGGTAGTGAAAGGGCTTATCTTTGAGCTGTCCTCACTACTCCATCAAAAAGAGGTGGCGACTTTGACTGAAGATCAAACTTTTTATGCAAGTAAGAATGGTTCGATAAACGCAGAGATTAAAGAACATTTAGTCGCTTTTCATGCTACACGGCTGACGACTTATGAAGAGGAGACTCTTTACCGTTTTTCAAAGAGCGTAGAGGAATTACAACTTAAGGAAAAAGCTTATGGACTATCGGACAGGTTTAACCTTAGCAAAGCCCAGTCCTATATGCTGATCATTCAGTTAAAGGGGCTGCAAAAAGACTTGAAGATTCTCTCAAGTATCCAATTATCGGAGGGGAAAGATAAGGTCAGTTCAAGTGATAAGGCGGTGAGTTCAATGAATTCATTAGCTCGTGTTGAAAACTTTTTACTGCTTATTCTCGCCGTTTTGATGTTAGTGATTATCTTTGTCGTGCCTAAACCCAAAGACCATCATCCCGAACGTAAGAACATTGAGGTAGATGAGGATTCTTAAACTAGAGAAGTCTTATTTGGGTTACTAGATAAAAAGCACCGGGTCCACCGTTCGGACTCGGCAGCAACGTTTAAAAAGCTCTAACAGTCTCTATCCCGATATTTCTGCCAAAGATTCTATTGACCATAAAGTCGAGTCTCTTAACTGGGCCACCGTTATGGAAGACTTTCCAGCTGTTGCCATCGAAATCAAACTTGAGGGGCATGTTTTTGCGGTTACCTGAAAGGGCGTTGACCAGGTAGTTGAGTTGGAAGTGGCCACCTCTATCGTCTTCGAAGTCTTGAGATTTTAAAATAAGAACCTCGTATCCGCTTTCAATTCGAAGAGGTACACCATTTGGTAGGTCAGAGAGGTTGTAGGTTTTCCAGGATTTCTTTTTGAGGTCGTAGAGTCTAAGGCCTTGAGCTTTTTGTTGGTCATCAACTTTTAAAACCAAATTAAAAACATCGCCATTGTGGGTGTTTCTCACTTCGAGAAGTTTGATGTTTTTCGCCTGAGAACTAAAAATGAGTAGGGTACTTGATAGGATAAGAAATACTTTTGCCATGTTAAACATTGTGAAGCTCTCCTTGCGTCATTTGTTTTTTGAATAGGGTAAAAACATATAAAAAGCTCGTTGTTGAGGCAAGGCAATGGGCTTAATTGAGTGAAAGAGTAAGAGAAAATGAGATTGTAGTGGCGCGAGGCGTTTGGAAACTTTGTGAAGCATAACTTCTAGGCATCATTCATATGAAAAGAAGTCGTTTCTTTTAACCCAACAAATATTCTATAAACTCTATATGAATGAACCCGTCACCTAAGAAATGGAGTGAAATATGAAAAATTTAGTTAAACTAAGCATCCTGACAATGGCCTTGGGCCTTGTCAAACCAATCATTGCGGCACCCGTTGGAGAATTTGCCATTGCAAATCGCGGTGGAAGTCTCAGCTTTTTAAACCAAGATAGCTCAGGCGAGTTGTCTGTCGCTGGTGACCTCTCCTCTACTAAAGTAGACGAGCCCATGTATGTCACACCTCTTGGCAATTCTAAAGGGCAACGCATGATAGCCTTTGCTGATAGAACGAGAAATCTTCTCTCCGTCGTTAATGCCAATTCCAAAGAGGTTCTCTCTCAAATTGAAATCTCAAAAGGAGCTTTTCATCAGTTTTCTCACCCTCTAGTTGGACTCAAAGTTGCTCTTGCAACTGATATTGAAAAGGGCATGGACTTGATTGAAGTATCGGACTCTGGAAAGAAGCTTACGCTTCGTCACTTTTCACTTCCAAGCTCACTAGATTCAGGAAAGCCTCATGATGTTGTTATGGATAGAAAATTTGCTTACCTAACGGTAAAGGGTGTTCAAGACACAAGTGGTAAAAAAGATGTGCTTCTTCAGATTTCGTTGAAAGACCTCAAGCTAGTGAGCTCAAAAACCTTCACAGAAGATATTCATCTTTTTAATCCCGTTAAGGCAAGCTTCTTTACTGTAGTTGAGCAGGCCACTGGTAATTTGAATTTAATTGAAAAAGGTACAATGAACACTCTTCAAACGCTTAAAGTTGCTAAAGGTGTTCATGGCATAACGGGCGCAGAAAGTGGTCGTTTTCTATTTATTACTGATATTGATGAGCAAGCAGGCTCTCCAAGCGTATACGCACTTAGTGTTGGAACTCAGGGAGCAAAGGTAATGGATAGCGTTGCCCTAAATGTGCCAACAGCGCACAATATTGCAGTAGATGATCGTGGTCGCACATTTAAGATTGTTGTCACTCACTCAGGAGGCACAGCGACTCAAAATAGTGTTCTTAACTTTTCAACTACTAAAGGGAAACTTTCTCTAGAGAAAGACATTCGTTCTGGAACGAACCCATTTGGTCTTACATTTTTCTAAGGGTAATTTAGGGATATGCTTGGCCGTGGTTACGATCTGTCGTTGCGGCCTTGCCTCTCCTTTTTAACAGTTTGTGAAACGTAACGGCCATTTCATCGAGATTTAGTTTATCTACCCTCCTTAAATTGACACCTACTCCGAGTGAATCCTAACTTGAGCCATTAATCATTTTTCCAAGGAGAGTTTTATGTCAAAAATTTTCATCTCTGCGTTATTTTTTCTTTTTTCGACCAAAGGTGTTTTCGCTAATCAAAACGATTATCAAGAAACATATTCAGACGAAATGTCTGCAGAATATGTTGATTACGAAGTGGGAGAGGAAACTCTTAATAAAAGAAATCCTGCTGGAAGTAAGTGGGTCCGCGTGAACTGTGGCAAAAATAGCACTTGTTACCCGCCTGCTGGTTTTAAATACAGAAACTTCAATGTTGATCTAAGAGGATCAGACTGCAAGGGTGCAAGTCGTCGAAGAGTAAAGATGACAAAAGACTACATTATTACTTCAAGAGATTGTAGTGTAAGAGGAAGCATTTATGTCATTCCAGCGTCTGCATGTCGTGGAGATTATAGATTTTGTAAGTCTTAGTAAAAAGCACTTAAGGTGGCTTTACTGGAGTCTCTTGTCCTCGGACTCGTTAGAATTGAGAGGGAGCTTGGTGTCCAATGCAGTAGATTCTGATTCTTCTGTAACACTGACGGTTGGGCTTCTTCTCAAAATCTTGCGGCCAAAAAAGACCATAAAGTCTCTTTGAATCAAGAGCATACAAGGAAGAACAATAAGAGTTAAAACTGTTGCGAATAGAAGTCCCCATCCCATGGACATCGCCAAGCTCTTTGTAAAACCGGCATCTCCTCCTAGCGCATAGGCCATAGGAAAAACTCCTCCAAGAGTAGTGATGGAAGTTAGAATGATCGGCCTTAAGCGGCTTGAAGCGCCTTGAATAATTTGAGGGGAGTGGAAATTAAACCAATCTTTTCTTTGTTCATTGACGGTGACAACAAGAAGAAGAGAATCGTTGACAACAACACCGGCCATTCCGATGATACCAATAATCGCCATGAGGTTGATTTCAAAGCTTTGAAAATAGAAGGCCCAGATAACACCGATAACGCCAAAGGGAATGGCCATGCAAATGAGTATCGGCTGCATTAAGCTTCTTAAAACGAGCGCCAAAACAAAGAAGATTCCAATTAAAGCGTACATGAACTTTTTTAACATGGAGACTTTGTTCTTTCTTGATTGCTCGTCAGCATCTTGAGTTTTAAAGAGTAAGTCAGGATAGGTCTTAGAGAGATTCGCTTGGATTTTCTCAACCTTTTCTATTAATTCTTCTTTTTTGACGATTTCTTTATCAAAAGGTAGATCAATAACAACTCTTCTCATTAAGTCCAAATGATCAATTGAGCCTTGCCTTTTTTGCTTTACCCAAGTTCCGAACTCTCTCAGGAGAAGCTTTTGTCCGTTCTTTAAGTAGATGGGCAACTGTTCTAATTCTTTTAAGTTAAGTTTTTCGCCATCTTCAATATAGGAATAGAGTTTAACAGTCCTATTTCCTAGGTTGTGCTCGTGAAATTCGTTGCTTCTGACATATAGGACAACTTGGGCAGAGATATCCTTTAACGATAATTCACTAGCTTGGATTTTTACCATATCAGGCTTGAATACCCATGCATCTTTGAAGAGAGACTCATCAAGGTCTACTGATTTAACACCTTTAATCTCTTCTTTTTCGATAATTGCTTTTACTTCTTTAGTCACTTCATCGGCATTAAAGGGGTTAATAGAGCTTAAAGTTAACTCAACAATATTTTCTCTGTTTTCATCATTTCCACCTTTATGAATTTTAACTTCTAAGCGCTCAAAGAGGCCTGTCTTTTTAAGACTCTCTAATTCTGATTTTAGGTAGTCATTAACATACTCTTTGTTAGAGTTGACGTTCTCATCTAATTGAGAAAATGAAATCCAATAGTTAAAGTATTGAGGGCCACTCATTAATTTTCCATTGGTATGATTTTGGCCAACGTTCACTTCATAGATTTTATATTTATCCTTGGGGATTTTGGCGATAACATTTTCAATGAGTTGAATTTTCTTTCTTGACTCCTCTATAGAGGCAGACTCTTTTAGCTGGCCAATGAAGCGAATTGATTCTGAAGAAATATTTAAGTTGAAGTTAAAATTAATATTCTTTGTGGCAAAATAAATACTACCAATCATAACGAGGACAAAGCCAGAGAGTGCCAGGTAGCGATGCTTTAGAGTAACTTTTAATAGTTTTTCATACTTACCTTTGAATTTATTAAAAAACCCGGAGTCCTCACCTTTGCGTGACCTTTTTACAAAGTGAGTGAGGTGATTTGGTAAGATAAAGAAAGATTCTAAAAGGCTTATTCCAAGTGCAGCAAAAACCACTACTGGAATTGCATAGAGAATACTCGACATGGAGTCGTTACCCATCAAAATTGGGGTAAAGGCAATTAATGTTGTTGCCACTGTTCCACAAATTGGTTTCCACGTTTTTAGTACTGCACTTATGGCCGCCTCTCTTGGCGCTTCTCCTTTTTCAAGGTTTTGCATATATTGCTCGGACACAATGATGGCATCGTCTACGATAATTCCAATAACTAAGAGCATTCCAACTACTGAGATAAGATCGATGGAAACCCCTAGGTTATCTAAGACAATAAAAGTAAAGAGGTAAGCCAAAGGCACTCCGAAGGAGGTCATCAGGGCATTTCTTAAGCCTAAGAATAAGCATAAGGTAATGATAACTAAGAATACTCCAAAGAGAGCATTTGATTTAAGCGCATTTATTTGGCGAACAATAAATGCAGGGCCGTCTTCTACACTTATAATTTGAAGTCCCTCTGGAGCCTGTTTGTTGATGAGGACCAACTCTTGCTCAAGAGTATCCTTAAGGGTAATCGAATCTGCACTGAAATCTTTAAAAACATTAAAAGAAACGGACTCTTTTCCCATTGTGAAGTTGCGTCTGGTTCTCTTGGGAAGACGATATTCAACTTCAGCAATGTCTGAAAGCTTAAGTGAGTTAAATGACGAACTCGACCTTATATTGATATTTTTAATTGCCTCTAAGCTGTAATTGATATTCTCTATCTCAATTGAGTATTCATCGGGACCCTTTTTAATACTTCCTAAGGGGTAAATTTTAAAAGTGTCGCTTATCTTGAGGTAGATCTCGGAAGGTGTTAACTCATAACGACCTAGCGCCTTAGGGTTTATTTTGACGTAAAGGTCTTTGGTCCAATTATAGGAATCTACAGAAGCTACACCATTTACTCTAGAGAGCTTATCTTTGGTGCGAAGGAGCCAGTTCTGATGAAGATCGGAATCCTCGTTAAAACCCAAGATAGAGTAATAATTAAACCATGCTTTTGTTTGCTTAATATGGCGAACACGAATATCTTCTACATCACTTGGCAGGTCCCTCTCAATGGCGGAAACTTCGTCTTTGGCAAGTTGTTCAACCTCTGCAATATTTTTAACTTCGTCTTTCAGGTGCAGGGTTATCTTAGTGTTTCCTTGAGTGGTAACGGAGGTGATTTTTTCGACTTCTGAAATATTCTTGACGACTTTCTCTAATGGGTAGGTAACAAACTTTTCCATTTGGGCAGGTCCTGCACCTATGAACTGAGCTGTAACTTCTATTTTCTTGCTCTGCCAGTTTGATATTAAGTCGCGTTTCATAGAACCCAGTGAAACAAGTCCTAAGATGACAATAATCACACTGATAAGGTTTACAACAAAGCTATTGTCTATGAAGTAGGTGGTAAGTTTTTTCACAACAGCTTTAATCACTTAAAAGAGCATTTCAGAAGGCTTTCTGTAAAAATGACACTTTATTTTACATTCTTCCTATTTGTCGACATGCTGCGTTAGTAATTTCTCATGGTTTAAAGACCACTCTCTTTCTTGTATATTAACAGTCATTTTAAGTAAGAAAAACGAGTGGAATTTATATGAAAGAAGCCTTAAGCAATATCATCAACAATATGCCCTCAGACTGGTTGAGCCTCACAACTCACAGGCTTGATATCTACAATGAAGAAATGGCCAAGGTTGAATTTCTTCAAAAACTTGAAAGTGTAGATAAAAGTAATGAGAAGGAGTTAAGTCAGCTACCCACCGCTTTCGACTATATCCGACTTGGTCATCCACTTTCTTGTATTTTAGAGTGGGCCATAGCTAGGGAGTCTAATATTGACGTGGAAAGCGTGATTTCTTTCTCCTCCCAAACCATGCCTATCCTTGCGGTTCTTAGGAAGAATAGCTTTCTTAAGAAGAAAACTAGAATTATCTATAAAGACTCACTCCCGCAAGGTTTTGATCAAAAAACTTTAAAATCCGTCTATGGCTATGATTTCGAGATAGAAAAGGTAATAGATTTAAATAACCTATCAGAATTTGAGGGGAGTACTTTAGTCATTGATGGCGAAGCGAAAATCGGTGTTGATTTTATTCTTAACCTCTATCCAGAACTAGGCAGTGTGATTCAAGTTCTTGGTAATGAGCCTCTATACATCAAAGAAATCCAACATGTGAGAAGAAGAGAGTCTATTGCGATGACTCCTCATAATTGTCTTAAGGCCTTAAAAGCAATGATCGGAAATTCATTGGCCGAATCCGTTAGAGCAAATACTGATGAATTAATCAAAACGATTCAAAAAATCACGGGCACTAAAACTCCCGCTTCCTTGGGCAATTGCGGTCTTTCGGTGCAATATGCGATTATGATGGGCTTGGTTCATCATGCAAAAGAGCATCATCCAAATAAGGATATTAAATTCATCGTTCCTCCTAACTGCTATGGTGGTACTAACGATCAGGCGAGAAGAGTGGCCGCTTGCCTAAGTCATGTAGAAATTGTGGACCTGCCTGTGGATAGCGGTAAAGATATGGTGCAGGAGCTTGAGAGAATCCTAAATGATGTCGCAAGTATAAACGCCATTGCCTACATCATTGCAGAGATTCCAACTAACCCAAGAGTAGAGATTCCTGACCTTGAAAACCTAAGGTCCACCTTAAAAAAGTCGCGAATGACGAAAGGTCGCGAGTCCGCAGTCGGTCCTGTTTTTATTTTAGACCAAACCTTTTGTCCCAATGTTGAGTTCTTTGGAGATTCTGGCTTTTTACATGATGTGAGTACTATTTCCTATGTGAGTGGTTCGAAGTTTCCAAGTGGGGGGCTTTGTACCGCGGGCTATTGTGTCGCCAATGATGCAGCTAGTGAATATATGAGCTATGTCGATAATCACTTAGAGGTATGTGACAACAAGGCTACAGATTTTCAAATTAAAGTTTTAACTGAAAATATGCCTTCTATGAATGAGAGGATTGCAAAGGCCTACGAGAATACACGTGCCTTTGTCGATTTTATGGAAAAAAACCTCTCTGGTGTTCAAATTAACTTTGTTACTCAAGAATTGGCTGCAGCGAGTTTTACACCCTCTGTCTTTTCATTAGACCTGCCAACTAAGGGTGAGACAGTTGAAGAGAGAGAGAGCTACAAGCGTGAGCTTAATCATAAGCTCATCCGCATGATGATTGATGCTATTGCTAATGAGAGTAAACATTGTGTGAGCTACGGCCAACTTATTGGTTGTTATTGGACAATTCCTGCTACCTCT
>Ga0136600_1001137_pt1 | contig 12697 bp, 14 predicted proteins | sample AntRauMFilla2698_FD_104634 | JGI IMG/M metagenome (GOLD analysis project Ga0136600, IMG submission 104634) | Saline lake microbial communities from Rauer Islands, Antarctica - Metagenome Filla 2 #698 | ecosystem: Environmental > Aquatic > Non-marine Saline and Alkaline > Saline | place...
AACCTGCAGCGTGTTCGCCTTGTTGTTTTGCGTCATCGCCCACTGCGACGGCGCGCTCTCGCGGGCAAACACCTCCAGCGCAGCGTCATAGGCCGACACAGACGCCTCAAGAAAAGCCAGCCCCTGCGCCCCGCCCGCTCGCTCGCCAAGAACCTGCAGCGCGTTCGCCTTGTTGTTTTGCGTCGCGGCCCAATCCGACGGCGCGCTCTCGCGGGCAAACACGTCCAGCGCAGCGTCATAGGTCGAGACTGCATCATTCAGCGCGCCAGGGTCGGGGAACCGTTCCCCGAGCTCGTAAAGGGCGATGCCTTGAAGGACCCACTGGGCCGCCGCCGCAGGCGGGTCAATCGGGGCCAGGAAGGACGCGGCGCGGGCGAAGTGAGAGGCGGCCACGCGGAACCGGCTGACTGAACGCTCCAGCCGCCCAAGATCGGATTGCGCCTGTGCGGCGCCGCGCATTGGAGCTTCGGCCTGGTCGGTCTCCGCCTGGCTCAACGCCGTCAGGGCGGCGCGGGCATCGTCAAGACGGCCAGCATCGACGGCCTCAGACGCCTTGCGGCGAAGCGGCTCCAGATCGGGAGCGATAAGATTTGATTTAGCACTCAGCGTATCGCCAAGCGCTTTAAGCTCGGCGGCGCCGCCGAACAGGGCGCTGCGGAAATCCTCGACAGGGAGCCCGGACGTGGCGATTTCCTTGAGCAGACCCTCGGCCTGCTCGGCTGACACGCCGGTTTGAGCCTGCACAGCCGCCTGGTTCGCGCGCAACAGCGCAAGAATTTCGTCTTGCTTGGCGCTGCTCTCCTCCTGGCCGCTTACGATCTGATCAAGCGTTTCTCCATGCCGCGCCTGTGCGGCGGCCATGGAACGCAGATCAATGCGTGTCTCGGCGGCGAGCACCTGTTGGACCTTGGCCTGGAATGCCTTGTCTTCGGAACTCTGCACAAGACTGGCCAACGTCGGCGCGTAACCGCGGCTGGTCCCTTCAAAGCGCATCAGAAACGCGGCGGGCGCAGGGCTCGACCAGTCAATCTCGCTCGCCCCGACCGCCTCGACCAGCTGCGCGAATGCGCTCGCCGCACCCCGGCGAATACCGCAATGCGCTCGTCTGCGGTCTGCTGTGCGAAGGGAGTTCCGGATTCAATCGCGGCTGCAAGCCTGGTGGGCACAAGCCGCAAGAATTCCAGCCCAATGAGCGCAATCCGATCAGACTCAGTGAGCCAAGCCTCTGGCTCCGGCGCCTCTGCCGGGCGCTGGAACCAGCCCGCCACCGCGCGGTGCACATCAATCATGCCGCGCGCGGTATTGACTGCCGTGTTGGCGCTTGGCGCGCGGCCCACCTCTCTGGCGATCAGAGCTCGCGGGTCGAGCGCGGCGTCGGGATCATCCTTCAGGCTGAGGGCCACATAGTCGGTCACGGCGCGCAGGAAGGGCGAGCCATTCTCATCAAGATGCAGATCGCGGCGGGCCTCTTCGGCCATCTGACCGATAGCCTGCAGCCGGGCCCGGCGCAGTACCCTTAGAAAATGGTGATTGGCAGGCAGGGAAGCCGGATCATCAATGCGGGTTATCTGGTCGTTGGCTCCAGCCATAAGACGTGCGCACACATCATCGCCGATTGCGCCAGCGATGGCTGCGGCGGCAAGAAGCCCTGCCCCGCCACCGGTCAGGCCAACAAGCCCACCCGCAAATATTGAAGATGCGCCCATCGACACCCAGCCCTGCAACCGCAATTAGGTGAACTTAGCGACACGTCACACGCGCCACAACCTTTACGCCGCCTTCGTGGTCACCGGTTCCGGGCCGCTCCATGTGGCGCGGGTGGCCAGGTAGAGATCGGGGCGGGCAAGGCCCAGGCGGGCGCGGGCTTCGTCCAGCGGCAGCGGCAGAAGTTCGAGCAGATCGACCGAGGCGAAGCGCGTAGACGTTTGCGCCAGGCGGACCGCCTCGCCCACCATGCGGCCCACCGGCCAGGATGGGATTTCGGCGCGGATGCGAAGACCCGCCATGCGGCCCAGCAGGCGCGAACCGCGCGAGCCGGTCTGGGTTCCGGTGAACACCAGCAGCACGGCTTCACCCAGGGGATCGCGGCCATATCCGGTGAGCACATGATACAGATCATGGGTCAGCGACATCATGTAGGAGAGCGCATAAAGCTGCGGATAGTGATCGCGCACATTGGCCATGGCCTCCGGCGCCTGGTCCCAATAGGCGTCGAACACGCCAGTGGGCTGAAGGCCTTCACTGTCCAGATAATGCAGATAGGCCGCCGCAAACGTGCCGCGTCCATAACTCGTCAGCGTTTCGCGGTCGGTGAGGATGCGCCCGACCCGCTCGCGGTCGGCGACAACGCTGCGGCCATACTCGCTGTCAAAGAACCGGTCGAACCAGTCCTCCTGGGAGCGCCCGTTCACGGCTTCGAAAAATGCGAACACGTGGCGGGTATCGTCGCGATCGTTGACCAGATCGCCAAACGCCTTGAGCGCCTTGAACGGACGCACGGGACGGTAGGGATAGCGCGGCGCTGATGCAGTCATAGCGGCGGATCCTTTGCTGACGCTTAACTGTGAACGCTGTTCACATATCGCGTCAAGAGCCACCGGCCTGACATGCTGTCCGCCTACTTCTTGAAGCCTGTGGCGATCAGGAAGGTTTCCGCGCTTTCAGTGCGGCTGGCGGGCGGCTTGTAGTGGCGCACCTTGGTGAATCGGCTTTTGAGAATATCCAGCAACTCATTGGTGGCACCGCCCTGAAACACCTTGGCGACAAAGCCGCCGCCGGGTTTCAGCACGTCCAGCGCGAAGTGAGCCGCCAGCTCCACCAGGGCGACAATGCGCAAATGGTCGGTGGCCTTGTGCCCGGTGGTCCAGGGCGCAAGATCGGAAATCACCAGATCGGCCGGCCCGCCCAGCGCCTCCTTCAGCACCGCATCGGCGCCCTCCTCGGTGAAATCGAGCACCAGCAGGGTGGCGCCGTGAATGCGGTCGATTTCCAGAAGATCCACCGCGGCGACATGGGAGGCGCCGCGCTTTATGGCCACCTGCGTCCAGCCACCCGGCGCGGCCCCAAGATCGGCAATGCGCATGCCCGGCTTGATGAGGCCGAACTTGTCATCCAGCTCAATGAGCTTGTAGGCGGCGCGCGAGCGATAGCCGTCCTGCCTGGCGCGGGCCACATAAGGATCGTTGAGCTGACGCTCCAGCCAGAGCTTGGAGGAGTATTTGCGCCCGCGCGCGGTCTTTACCCGGGTGTGAAATTGCTTGGCCGCGCGCGCATCGCCGCCCTTGGTCACCGGCCCGGAGCGCCGGCGCCGGCGCGCTTCGCCGTCCCCGCCTTCGACAGCCTGGCCGTCATCGGCGTTTTCGCCGTTTTCGCTCTTGTCCTGGCTCATGCTTCGTCCTTCCCGCCGGCGGGGCGTCCGCCCGATCCGCCACGCTTGCCGCGCCGTCGGCGCGGGCGCATGAGATTGTGCAGCATGCCTTCCCGCAGGCCGCGATCGCCAATGCGAACACGCTCCATCGGCCACGCATCAAGCACCGCTTCATAGATGGCGCAGCCCGCGACAACCAGCTCGGCGCGCTCCTCGCCGATGCAGCCTTCCTGCGCGCGGCCGGCGCGATCGCGCGAAGACAGCCGGTCACAGGCGGTGCGCGCCTCGGCAACGCTCATCCACAAACCGTCCACCCGGTCGCGGACATAGCGGTCAAGATTGAGGTGAACGCCGGCCACCGACGTAACCGTGCCCGACGTGCCCACCAGATGCGCCTTGCCGCTGTCGAACACCGGGCGCATGCGCCGCGCGCCCTTGGGCGGTTTGAGATGCTTGGCGGCGTGGGCCTTCATCGCCCGATACCATTGCGCGCGCGCCTCATCGCCTTCGGGTTCGGGAAAGTGGTCAGACAGGGTGACAACCCCCAGCGGCATGGACGACCAGCCGCGCAAGGGTGGGCGGCCCCCCGATGCATAGCCACCGCGAGCGCGCCACTCGGCCAGATCGACCCAGCACAGTTCGGTGGATCCGCCGCCAATATCCAGCACCAGCGCCGCGTCCATGGTCTCGTCCATGAGGTCAAGACTGCCCAGAACGGCCAGGCGCGCCTCTTCCTCTGCGGTAATGATCTCCAAGGGCAGACCGGTCGCCTCAATGGCGCGGTCAATGAAGTCGCGCCCGTTCTCTGCGGCGCGGCACGCCTCGGTGGCGATGCACCGCATGGTGACCACCTCGCGCTTTTTCAGCCGGTCGGCACACACTTTCAACGCGGTGATCGCGCGCTCCATGGCCGCTTCGGAAAGCCGGCCCGACGCGGTCATCCCCTCGCCAAGTCGCACGATGCGTGAATAGGCGTCGACCACACGAAACCCCTTACCCTGGCGGCGCGCCAGCAGCAATCGGCAGTTATTCGTGCCCAGATCGATCGCTCCGTACACAGGATCGGACGCACCCTTGCGTCGACCCCGAGCCGGGCGCGGCCGCGCCGGCACGGATCCGGCTGCGTCCTTTGCCATGTGCCTGTCCTTTTAAGTCCGGCGAACCGACCGCCCGGCGCGCCATGACGGCGCAAGCTCTGGCGGACGTGAACCGGACAAACCCGATACAATTGGCGACAGGATAACACGCTTGGCGCGAAGGAAAAGCGATGCTTGGTCCAGTGCACCGCTGTCTCGATCAGCAAAGGGTCTCGAACCTGCGCGCAGACGCTATATATTTAACGAGGCAGCAACAAAAGGCACGCCACCATGGCCGCCATGCGAGAGGCTAAATTCACCCTTGGCGACGTCGTGCGTCATCGCCTCTTTCCGTTCCGGGGCGTGGTTTATGACGTCGATCCCGAGTTTGCCAACTCAGAGGATTGGTGGCTGTCGATTCCCGAAGACATCCGCCCGAAGAAGGACCAGCCCTTCTACCACTTGCTGGCGGAAAACGGGGAGACCTACTATCCCGCCTATGTTTCGGAGCAGAACTTGCTGCCCGACGCCCATAATGGCGGCGTGGCGCACCCCAAATGCGCCGAGCTTTTCGAAGGCTTTGACGGCGATCGCTACGTGCTCAAACGCTCCAATGCGAGCGTGAACTAGGCCTGAGCGCCGCCCGACAGGCGCCGCCCAGGCCTGCCGCTACCCCCCGTAGCGCACCACGTCTTGCTCGATCGCGCCGAAGATCGACTTGCCGTGACCGTCCAGCATCTCGATGCGGATCGTGTCGCCAGGCGTCATGAATTTGGTCTTCGGCTCGCCGTCCTGGATGGTTTCGATCATCCGGATTTCGGCGATGCAGGAATACCCTTTTCCGCCCTCGGTGACCGGCTTTCCGGGGCCATCATCCAGCTTGTTGGAGATGGTGCCCGATCCGATAATGGAGCCGGCCATCAAAGGCCTGGTCTTGGCGGCGTGGGCCACCAGCTGGGCAAAATCGAAGGTCATGTCGACGGCGCACTCCGGCTCGCCGAACTTCTCGCCGTTGAGCCAGCTTAACAGCGGCAGGTGCACCTTGCGGCCATCCCAGCTGTCGCCTAGCTCATCGGGCGTAACCGCCACAGGCGAGAACGCGGTGGGCGGCTTGGACTGGAAGAAGCCGAACCCTTTGGCAAGCTCGCCCGGGATCAGCCCGCGCAGCGACACATCGTTGACGATCATGAGGAGGCGGATTTGCTTGGCGGCGTCCTCCACCGACAGGCCCTGGGGCCCGTCACCGGTGATCACGGCCACCTCGCCCTCAAAATCGCAGCCCCATTTGTCATCGCCCAACGGGATTTCGTCGCGCGGGCTTAAAAACGCGTCCGAGCCGCCCTGATACATCAGCGGGTCTTCCCAGAAGCTGTCGGGGATTTCAGCGCCGCGCGCCTTCCTCACCAGCTCCACGTGATTGACGTAGGCCGAACCGTCCGCCCACTGAAACGCGCGCGGTAGTGGGCTCATGGCGTCATGCTCATGGAAGCGCTCGCGCGGAATGCTTTCGCGCATGAGCTCATCAGAAAGGCTGCGCAGCTCCGGCTCGCACCGCGCCCAGTCATCCAGCGCCGCCTGCAGCGTCGGCGCAATGCGCGTGGCATCCGCGCACCAGGCCAGATCCTTGCTGACAACAACCAGCCGGCCGTCACGGGACTCAGATTTCAGGGTGGCGAGTTTCATGGGGTGATCCTTTTGATATCATCTGTAGCGGTGCCCGCAGGCGATGTCCTCCCCCGCCTGCGGGGGAGGTGTCCGCGAAGCGGACGGAGGGGGCGGCGCGCCCGGCGAGTGAAGCGCGCCCCCCTCGGCCCTGCGGGCCATTCCCCCCGCAAGCAGGGGGGACATCACGCCTCTACTCCGCAGCCGCCTTCGGCTTCCAGCTATTCACGTAGTCGGTGTTCTCCACGCTCGACGCGCCCTCGCCCACATCCAGCGGATCGCGGGTGTCGATCATGACAGCGTATTCGTCGGTGGCCGGCTTTTTCTGCTGCATCATGTTGCTGAGCGCCTTCGGGTGCGGGCCGTGGGTGAAGCCCGACGGGTGGAAGGTCATCATGCCCGCATCGATATTATCGCGGCTGAAGAAATCCCCGGCGTGATAGAACAAGACCTCGTCGTAATCGTCGTTATTGTGGAAAAACGGTACCTTAAGCGCGCCGGGATCGGTCTCGAACGGGCGCGGGGCAAAGGTACACACCACGAAGCGATCCGACACGAAGGTAGTGTGGGCGCTGGGCGGCAGGTGGTAGCGGTGGCTCATGAGCGGCCGGATATCCTTCACGTTCAGGCGCACAGGATGCAGCTCGCCATGCCAGCCCACGGCGTCCAGCGGATTGAACGGATAGGTGATGGTGGAGACCTGGCCGCGCTTTTTTACCTGCACGGTCCACTCATGGTCCTCATCGGCCTGTTGAGCGCGGAACGCCTCGTCCATGGCCGGCACATCCAGGATTGCCGGGTCGTAAACGGCGTGGGGGCCAGCGAGGCCCCGCTCTGGAAGCGTATAGTGGGTGTTGGTCGCCTCCACCATAAGCACCGCGGTGGGTTGGCTTGGCACCAGGCGCCACATCGTCCCGCGCGGCAGAACGATATAGTCACCGGCAGCGTACTGAAGATGACCAAAATCGCAGAATAGCGACCCGCCACCTTGGTGGATGAAGAGAAGCTGGTCGCCGTCGCCGTTGCGCGCAAGGGCCTGCATCGGCGTGTCCAGCTTCCAGAAGCGCACATCGGTGGCGGCGTTATTCAGCACGCTCGCCGCGCCCCAGGGGGAGTTCTCGGCGATGTTCAGCCGGTTCAGGTCGAAGGCGCGCGGTTTCAGCGGTCCGTCGAAATCGGTCCAGCCAGTGGGCGGGCGCTTGTGATGGAGAAAGGCGGCGGGGCCGAAAAACCCCTCCTTGCTCATCTCGCGCTCATAGGGCCCTTCCTCGGGAAAGTCCGCATGCGCCTGGCGCGAAGCGGTCCCTTCGGTGCGGCTGGCGTAAATCCATTTGCGGGCCATTGCAGCTCTCCGATGACGAACGGCGTTGGAGCATAATTTAGTTACATTTGAAACTAAATGGAAGGGGCGCAAGGCGCGGCTTGACCGCATCTGGCGGCGCATCATTATCGTCTGGTCTGGGAGGACTGCAAACTATGAGCGACGCGCCGGAAGAACCCAAGGGCGAGGACCAGAGCACGGGCTTGAAACGCGCCGGATTCAGCGTCGGCGCTTTCGTGCTCGCGTTCGGCTTTGTGTGGATCGTCTTCGACAACATCGCGCTCGCCCTTCTGTTCGGCCTGGCCCTGGGCGCAGGCGCGCAAGCCGCTCAAAGGCCGGCGAAAAAGCTTTGACCCCCGGGGGCTAGGACGCCTCAGGGGCGCTGTATGCAAGCACGCGCAGCGCCGGAATGAACGCAAATGCGATCTGCCCGCCCAGCCCGATCGCGCCCGGCAGTGTCGCCCAGCTGGCAACCGTCTCGGACAGGGTCACGTCAAAAAGGACCAGCGCGAGACCCAGCTCGACGCCCATCAACACGGTGAAGGCGACCAGACCCATCTGCGCCGCGGCCCGGACATCTCCCGCAACAATCCATGTAAAAATCAGCCGGCCCGCTACGATCCAACTCACGCAAAGCAGGATCGGCACTTCGATCAGGACCGCCGCCAACGCGCCGACCAGTGGCACCATCGCCAGCACCCGCGCCACGCCCAGACCAAATGCGATCACAAAAACGACGCAGAAATAGGTGGCTCCGGCGAGCGCCGGGCGGGATCGGGTCGCCCTACGCCTCGTCGCCATAGATCGACACCACCGGCTCGCCGCCTTCCACAAGGCTGGCGCGATACATGCCGGAGGTGTTGAAGGCCCAGGCGGGCTGGCCGTGGGCAAGCATCACCACGCCGCCATCACCGCCCAGCGCCGTCAGCTCGTTCATGATCACGGCGTTCAGCGCTTCGTCCGCGCTTTGCCCGGCACCCAGATAGGTGCAGATGCGCGCTGCCACGTTGAGGCGGATGAAATACTCACCGGTCCCGGTGGCCGACACGCCGCAGTCCGGCGTGGCGTAGGTGCCTGCGCCAATAATGGGCGAATCGCCGACCCGGCCCCACCGCTTGGACGTAGTGCCGCCAGTGGATGTGCCCGCGACGATCTCGCCGGTTTCATCCATGGCCACGACGCCCACCGTGCCGAACGCGTGCTCGCGCTCCATGAGATCCAGCGCGCCTTCCTCGATCGGTTCAGGCTCGGGCGCGCCTTCGGGGCGGGCGGGGAGATCAAGGCCCATCTCGGCGTTCAGCCGCTCCATGGACGCCCAGCGCCGTTCGGTGAAGAAATAGCTCTCGGGGACACGCTCCAGCTGCTGTTCGGCGGCGAAGCTTTCAGCGCCCGGTCCTTGCAGCATGACGTGGGGGCTGTCCTCCAGCACGCGGCGCGCCAGGGTGATGGGATGGCGCACCTGCGTGACGCCGGACACCGCGCCCGCCTGATAGTCAGACCCGCGCATGATCGAGGCGTCCAGCTCGTTGCGTCCCTCGGATGTGAATACGGCGCCGCGTCCGGCGTTGAATTTGGCATCGTCCTCAAGGGCCCGGATCACCGTTTCCACCGCATCCATCGCCGATCCACCGTCTTCAAGGATCTGGCCACCGGCCTCCACGGCTTCGGTCATGGCGGTGCGATAGGCCGCTTCGGCGGCGTCATCCATGTCGCCGCGCTCGATCACCCCGGCACCGCCATGGACCACGATGGACCAGCTAGGTGTGTGATCATCAGCAAAAGCCGGGCTCATGGCGGCGGCGCAGGCCAGTACGGCCGTTAAAAAACGCATGGAGATCTCCCTGTATGCTTGAATGGCACAGCAGCGCGTCTGCGCGCATCACGCAAGGGGCGAAACGCCATCCCTGCGACATTGAAAGAAGGTTCAGCCGCGCGCGGCAGCTTCAGACTGGGGGCGCAGAACCGGGAGCCGCTCCAGCGAGGTCGAGCGCCGCATGGTCCGCGCAGTGTCGATGCACAGGGCGCGATTTTCTTCCGACGCCCACTCGCCCACATCAGCCGCGCCGAGAGCCTCCTCGATAAGGGTCAGCGAATGACCACGATCCTGGGCGTCGAACAGCGTCGCACTCAGGGAAGTCCCGGCAGAAAAACCAATGAGATAGGCCTGCGAGCCCAGACTTCCTTCCAGAATGCCGTCCAGATCCGGATGGGCGTAGGCCGATACGCCGGCGCGGCGCAACAGCACCTCGCCGGGGCGCGGCTCGCAGCCCGGAATGGGCTGGGTCATGCCCATGCCTGCCATCAACGGCCCGCCCTGGTGAAGCTGGGCATGAACCAGCGTCCAGTGGTTGGCGCGCGCGGCGGCGATGATCTCGGCGCACAGCGCGCCAATCTCTTCGCCATCCGGATCCGCCCACGGACGCCCCGGAGCGGCAAACTCCATCTGCAAGTCCAGGCATACAAGAACTGGAACACCTAACAACACGACCCTACTCCCCCTTGTAGAGCAGGCTAGCGCGCCGATTGCACAGTGCGCGCCCGCTCATATTGCGCCGGAGAAGCCCCCCGGCGGATCGATTCGTCCAGCGGCCCTGGCCGGTCCCAATCGCCCTCCGGCCTATCCAGGATGAGCGGATCGCTGTCCATGGTCAACGCGTCGGGATGGGGTTCATAGCGCCCCTCCACTTCAGCGTACGCCCTGTCGGAAAAAACGAACACCCCACGATGATCACGATGTGTCAGACCGTGGCGCCGCTTCCAGTATTCAAGCAGCTGATGCTGAACCTGACCCATGAGCAGGGTATAGCCCTTGCGCCGCAGGATCTCGATCGCGGTCTGCATGATCAGCTTGCCAGCATGGCCCGAGCGGGCCTGAGGGCGCAGAGCAACCCGCTCGATCTTCACGAAACCGGCGAACCAGCGCATGCGCAGGCACCCCACCGGCTCGTTGCCCAGCTCCACGATCAGATGGGTCGCGCCGGAGAAGTCATTGCCGTCATATTCTTCCTCATAGGGGCAGTCCTGCTCGTGCATGTACACGAGGGCGCGCACCACCATGACCTTTTGTAAATCGTCCAGAGACCGCGCCACGCGCACCGTCAAACTCGGTTCGAACTCGTCCGCCAGCGTACCGTCCATCATTCGTCCTCAGTCGCTTTTTGATGTTGAGAAGGATTTTGAGCCGGCACCCAGCCCAGAAAGGCGCCGCCGCCGGGCCGGTCGAGCGCGGCGGTCATCATGCGTCCCTCGCGGCTGACCGGGCGGGCAAACAGCGCAATGTCGGGAAAGGCCCTGCGGCGCGCTTCGGTAACCGCGCGCACCACCGCGCGCCTGGCCTCGGGCGTGGCTCCGGCCAGGCACCAGACATAGATCGCAGTCGCGCGCTCATCGGGCTCGCACAAATGCTCATGGTCGGGTTCGGAGGGCGAAAATCGGCCGTACATCAAGGCCTGATAACCGGCCTCGTTCAGGTAAAGCAGAGCGATGAAGCCGTCGGTAAGCCCGGCTGCGTCAACCCGGCGGAAGAAGCAGCGGCGGGTCCTCAGCTCGCAATCGCGCACCGTCCCGGCAGGAACAAGATCTCCGCCAAGCGTCTCGGCACCCAGGTCGAGCGCCGCGCTGATTTCGGTGAGACTGGCGCTTGGCAAAAAGCCGCGACGCAAGAGAATATCGCGAAGCTTTCCGGTCCGCGCGCCATCTCCGCGCGCAGACTCGCTTTGCAGACTGTAGTCGTACATATTTTCCCCGCGCAACGTTAAACACTTGTTTACTTTTTCAGTGCGCAAGGTGCGCCAGCGATGTTGGAATGGCCCCCATGCGCAAATCGGACGGCAGCAGACGATGACCTCCTCTCCCCGCCCTCAATTGTTTGACTGGGATGATCTGCGAATTTTCCACGCCCTGGTGGCGGCGGGGTCCATGAGCGCGGCGGCGCGCCGGCTCGGCATCGGCCAGCCCACCGTAAGCCGGCGCCTCGAACAGCTGGAATCACGCATTGGCGCGCGCCTCGTTACAAGGGGCGCTGACGGGGTCGAGCTGACCGATGTGGGCGAGCGCATCTGGACCCAGGTGCAAATCATGCAGTCCACCGCCGGCGATATCGAACGCGTCGCCCACCAGGCCGATCGGGCCGACGCGGGAACCGTGCGCCTGGCCGCACCGGAAGGGGTCGCAGGATTCTGGATCGCGCGTCACCTGCCCGGTTTTGTGGAAGCCAACCCGCTGATCAATCTGGAAATTTTGACGCGCGTCGAAGGCGAGAGCGCACCAGAGGGCGCCGATGTCACCCTGCAGATGGTGGAATCCAAACGCATGGCCTATGTGGCCAATCAGCTGGCCACCCTGCACTACGTGCCGTTCGCCTCACGCCATTATCTGGATACCTATGGCCCGCCGTCGGGGCTGGCCGACGTGCTCAACCACCGCATTGGCGATCTGGTGAGCTATCGCCAGCAGCAGACCCACTGGCCCAAGGAGGCCAGCGCCATCAAACAGATGATGAACGCCTCGCTGACAACCGACAGCTCGGCGGTGATCAGTGAAGCGACCAGGGCCGGCGCTGTGATCTCCATGCTGCCCACCTACGCCGCTCACACCTTTCCAGGCCTTGTCCACGTGGACATGGGACTAGTGGTGCCGATCACCTTGTGGGTCGTCTATCACCCCGACCAGCGCCGCGTGACGCGGGTTCGAAAGGTGCTCGACTGGTTGTGGGAAATATTCGACAGCGCCGACTATCCCTGGTTCCGCCGTGATTTTGTTTCGCCGTCCGAATTCGGCGATGTGGAAACAGTCACTGTGCGCGGCGAACGCCCGAGGCCGAAACCGGTCTAGCCGACAAGCGGCCCCGCTAGCGCCATCCCTCCACATGGAACAGCTTGCCGTGCTCTTCCACGGCGTAGCGGTCGGTCATGCCGGCGATATAGTCACATACGGCGCGCGCCGTGGCCTGACCGTCCGGGCCATCGGTATCGCGCTGGATCTGGGTGGGCAGCAGCATGGGATCGGCCAGGAACGCATCGAAAAGATCGCGCACAACCCGCTTTCCCTTTTCTTTCATACGCTTGACCTTATAGTGCAGATACATGTTGGCGTAGAGAAAGCGGCGCACCGCGGCGAGCTTCTCGGTCATCGCCTCAGAAAAGCTCACCACCGGCTGGCCCAGCGCCCGAACCGCGTCAGGGCTGTCTACACCGCTCTCGGCGAGCCGGCGCCGGGTTTCGGTGAGCACATCGCCGACCATCTCGCCGATCATCTCGCGCACCGCCTCAT
>Ga0136600_1001138_pt1 | contig 12697 bp, 15 predicted proteins | sample AntRauMFilla2698_FD_104634 | JGI IMG/M metagenome (GOLD analysis project Ga0136600, IMG submission 104634) | Saline lake microbial communities from Rauer Islands, Antarctica - Metagenome Filla 2 #698 | ecosystem: Environmental > Aquatic > Non-marine Saline and Alkaline > Saline | place...
AGGGTCATGTTGACAGCGAACAGATCGCACTTCTCAGCGATTTCAAGGATGTACTCGCACACAGTGTTCCTCTCCTCGGCGCTGTGAGTATGATGGTTGGACTTGTCCGTCATTTGCATGAGGGGGACCAAATCGCGCCGCTCCCACTTCCCTTGCATGCCTTCGCTGGCAATGACCCACGTCTCGCCGACCTGTGGCGCGGCATGCGCCAAGCAGACGATTGTGAAGCCATCTTCTCCTTGAACAAGCAAGACGCTCTCATCTTTGCTCTTGAACTTGTTCGCACCTTTAGTCTTGCTGCTGTACTCCTTGTACTGCTCACGAGTGCTAATCGTGTCCTTGAGGGGGAACTTGCGACCGGCAAAGTGAAAGAAATCACGCATGGTCTTGTAGGGAGAGGGAGAGTGGAAGAGAGGTTTTGGAGTTTTGTCCACAAACTTGAGAGGTGGCTGGTTCCATCGATTTCGCAAAGATTGAAGGTTGGGAATTGTATATCTGCACAGTGCGAAAACTTTGTGCGCGTTTGTGTACGTACACGCACCAAAATCGCCCGTAGGCGATGGTAAGATGTAAACACACACAATGGAACTTTCTGACGACGAGCCCACGCTTGTTTATTTTTCAGGCACCACCACCGATGAGTGTGACGCCTGGAAGAATGCTGTACGTCAACTGAAGGGGCACGTGGCCACCAAACGTGTGCGTGGAAGCCGCGTCGCTGAGGGGGTGCGCTCCACGCCCCAATTCATCCTCTATTTCCCCCCGGATAACGGTATCAGACGGCGCCTGGTCTACCCGAATGGTCCCACAGTCTCCGCGCAAAACCTGGCCGACTTTGCACGTGGCCACCACTGCGTTCTCTTTCACATGAAAGGGTGCGGCCATTGCGACGACATGATGCCCGAGTGGAAGGCGTTCACGTCAACGTCAATACCATCGGTCACGGTCGCCGACTACCAGTGGACCAACAGCAAACACTTGCCCGATCGAGTGATCCAAAGCTTTGAAGTGGATGGCTTCCCAACTGTCGTACACGTCTCGCCGGAGGGTAAGGTAACCCTCTTCAAGGGGGCGGAGCGGACCGCCCAGTACTTTACCCGCTTCGTGAAACAGCAGACAGTTTAAAGTGCCCGTACGGACAACATCGACACTCCCAGCACGGCGAGCGATCCGATAGACACGACCGGCACAAACGACGGGTGATTATAAAGGCATACCACTACCACCAGCACAAACACCATTGTGATCGCCAAAGCCCACAGTACCTTCCTGTACGACACTCGGCTCGCGTTGCGCTTGGCGCGCCGGGAGCCCTGACTGACCCGGGCCTCCCCCGGGTGTGCCCGGGGGGACGCGTCAGCGTTCATGGCGTGGGGGGGCGTTTTGATGTGCAGCGGTACCCCTGACCAGGCCGGTCGTGTCATGACTTCCCTTTTATATATCTACGTCTCCTCCAAGGTCTGGCTTATGTGGCTCATAACAAGGGCCTTCAGCCCGTCCTTGGTAACGCACTCGGTCGTGTAGTCCTCGACGTCTCGCATACGCTCGTTGAGGGCGCTGACCCTCATGATCAAGAGCAAAAGCAAGAAGATGATCAGCGCGAACAAGAAGTAGTTCATGTTTCCGCGTTTGTATTTACATCTCGTTCAGGTTTCGTCTACAGCGCTCAGACGCGCTCGTACAGCGACTTCATATCTTGCACGAGGTTCCTGTCCGACTCCAGAAGTCGCAAGTTTGTCACGTTCCTCCCACCCAGGAACAATTGGTTGGTTTCGGGTCCCCCCCCGTAAGTAATGCGGAGCTTGTCCCCAAAGCTCATGTACGTGTCGTGACCATTCCGCTTCCGACAGGTAACTGGTAGTGACGTCATGTAATGTTCACCCGCAATGGTCCTCAGCACGACATGCCACCGGCATGCGATGCTTTCCGGGTCGTTCAGCGACAACCAGTAATGCATGAGATACAGTTGACTCTTACCGTACCTCGTCCGACCGCGCAAAGTCTGGCGAAACTCCCACAGGAACTCGTCCAGCATGCGGGGGTAGACAAACACGCGCACCGTCACGGTGTGGTGGGCCTGTGCCACGCGCGTGATACGTCCGTGCGACTGCTCCATCTTGGGAGCGCTTAGGTCCGCGTTCAGAAGCCACACCTCGCTGGCAATGAACAGGTCGAGGCCGCTGCAGTACCGGTTGGAAATGAGCAGCACGTCAGACTCCCCCTGCTTGAACTTCTCCACGTTGGCCATCGAGTCCCTTTTGCCCACACCCATCAGGCCGGCGCACAGCACGGACAGACCGTTGGACCTGATCGTTTCAAAGTACCTTTGGGCGGGCAGCTGGGCCTTCATAAACATGACGATGTGAGCGCCCTGCTGGCGCTCGGCAACCCACGTGTCCAGCTGCCGGCTCACGGCGCGGTGTTTGCCCTGCATGTCGATGATCTCCCCCTCCCGCCACTCCGGGCTGGCCGCCGCCGACGCTGTTAGGCCCTCATGTAGCTTCACGTTGTCACTGCGGCTGACAAACCCGCCGGCGTCATCGGCGCGCCGCCTCGCGCAGCGCGCCCACTCGACAGATGGGGAACCGGGGTGGCGTCGCTTAGTCCCCACCCCGGTTGACGGCTCGGGGGGGGGCGGGGCCCCGGAAGGGCTGGGCCCCGGTGGCCAGCGGGGTACCTGGTAGGGTTGGACGCTGCCCCCACACCTCATAGGGCACGTCCCCCTCCCTATGTCAATCAGGGCGCGGACGCACATCTCGCAGTAGACGTGCCCACAGGGGGCCTGCACAGGGTTCGCAAAGGGGCACAGGCAGAGCGGGCACTCGTCCTTTGGGCCGCTGAAGGCGGTCTTGGTGGCGACAGTGCGGGGGCCGTCGGGACAGTTAGACGACGAGGAGGAGAGGTGGTGGTGGTTGAAAAGCCAGCGCTCGAGAACCTTCAGCACAAGGTCGCGGTGGAGGTGGCCACCGGCGCACACACGCTCCAGCAGGGTGAAGAATCTAGACAAGTTTTGGGCCGCGTGCTTCGAACAGACGTAGCGTACGAGCAGCTCGCGGACACTGGCAAGGAAGGATTCCTCGTGCTGCCCTACGGGGCATGTGTGCTTCACCGTTACCACCCTTAGCCTGGTCCTGTCAAGCTCGTTCTTCACCGTCAGGTACTTATACATAGCAAGCTTCAAGGCCGAGGGTATCACCGGCACGGCACCATTCAGCGCATTGAGCGTGCGGTCCAACTGCAGCATACCCCCGTTCTGAACGTGCTTGTTGTTGGGGGTGGCCGTTATCATCCACGTCGTGTGCCGCTTAATCGTGAAGTCGATGGTGTCGGAGCACGACGCCGTCACCGCGTGCGCCTCGTCCACCACGAGGCGGTCAAACGTAAAGTTACGTGTAACCATCTCCTTGAACGTCTTGGACCGCAGAGGCGAGTGCCCCACGACGATCATGCGGGGCATGGCACGCACGCCCCGCGGCGGCTTACTGTCCCATTGCAGGCACTGAATATCGCGGGTCTTGTGAATCACCACGACGTGGAATGAGGAGGCCTGCGGCTTGATCTCTGTGCCCTTGGTGGAATTCTCTCCCTCCCCCACCTGCCTGTAACACGGGTCCTCCCACACGCGCATCACACCCTCCCGCCCGTGCTTTCGCGCCTCGGTAGACCAGTGCAACACCAAGGTGTCGGGGACGACCACCATGCTGCTCTGCCTCTTGTCACGCAGGCAACGTACGAGGGCCGTCAGCGTCTTCCCACACCCTGTCTCGTCAGCCACGATACCACCCGTGTACTTGGATACCGTCGCCACCGCCCTCGGATTCACAACGGTCGGCGCACGCCTCAAAAGTGGTGACAAGTAGTACGTGGTCTGACCGCGCTGCAGGGCGCGCGCAAATCGGGACACGAACGGGGTGTCTTCCACCCGGTCCATGAACTCTTGTGTCAGCACCTGCCCCTTGGTCAGGACGATAGACGGCTTCAGCACGGAGGGCAGCCGCACAGGGTAGTGGAACGGCTCCGTGCCAGCCGCACCACGGACAAGGGGGAGGGATGTGTCCGTGGAAGGCTCGTGGGTAAGGGTGCAGGGAGGGATAAGCCCCATCATCTCCGCGGTGCTGGCCAGGGCCAGACGGGCCGGCGGGCCGTCGAATAGGGGCTGCAAGTGTAGGAGGTTGCACACCTCACCGCTCTGCCTGAATTGATGGGCAATAGAAAAGGACTGCCTGCCTGGGCCGTACAAACCAATCTGGAGGTTGAAGGTCATCGGGTCGCTGGCGGGAACTACACGCGTGTAGACGGTAATACCGGGGTAGCGCACAAGGTTCTTGACGACGGGGTCGTCGACTGCTAAAAGTCTCGTCCGGGGGTAGTTCCTCAGGCACACACTCAGGTCCGGGTAGCGACAGCCCTCAATGGTCTTCGATATAATGGGGTCCATCGTGGGCTCAGGTATGTACGGAATCCCGTACGATGCACTAATCGCCATCATGCACAGCGCTTGACGAAACGTGTCGGCACACCGGGCGGCTTCAAAGAGTTTGAAGGTACGTGCCCGCGGCATGTAATACATGTATAGCAAGGCTGCATGCATGTGGTTTTCGGCCCGATGATTCATCATGCACCCATTCGGCATACGCCAGGAAACGGTGCAGTAGCCTCTGCCTCTAGTCACCATGTCAAATACACCGGACCGGTTCACTCTGCAGAACATATACTTCAAGTCAGCGGAGTTACGCATGAGTACCGTTGCCAGCATGTAGTACATGTAGTGCTCCCTGTCGTTCCGCTCGTTGAGCCACGGGTACTGGACGTCAGGCTGCCCACTCCACCATTGACGGAGACGGGCCCCCTTGTCGGACAGAAGGAAGCCCATCACGTGCCTGCATGCTAAGACTTTCTGCAGCTTAATCTTCATCAAGAGGTTATCACTGCCGAACTCGGATTCGTTCATGAGAACTGCGGCCGTGTGTTGGTCGTACAGCTCCTTCGCAGTAAGCGACCCCATCGGGACCGCCTTGGAGGCCCACACCCCCTCCTCCATAGACGTCGTACGCAAACCGTTCGGAAGTCTTGTGCTCCGTTGACGCCGCTCCCGAACTATGGGGGGATGTATTATGTGAGCGGAAACGTAATTGGGCTCTGATCCGTGTGGGGGCAGTCAATATTCATTCAATGTGCTCTCGCAAAATCGCCAGGCACTTCCGTCGCGCCGCGGGGGTGTTGAACGCGTACAGTGCCACCAGATGCCACAATCGCGGTTCGTACAGTGTAGACAAGGTGACTGCCTGGTGACGATTGCAGTGCACCTCCCTGACAATCATCGAGAATGTCCTGGCGGTCACTTTGTCATCGGCGTGGAACTGCTGGTTGCGACGCAGACCGCGGTCTATCGCTACACACCTCTCGGTGCACGTGAGATCCATGACAGTCAGTACAACGTTCTCCCTCAGAGCCCCTTGTAGTGCCAGAACTCCCTCTTGACCGATACCGTTGTACATCAGGCTCATGGCGGTCAACGTCGCGTTCGCTAACAGCGCTGCTGCCAGTGCCGCAGCTCCTCTTGGACCAATGCCGTTGTCACATAAGCGCACTGTTGTCAGCGTCGTGTTCTTCATCAAGGCTCCGGACAGTGACGCAGCTCCATCGGAGCCCATCGCGATACAATTAAGCTCCAAGTCGGTCAGCGTCGTGTTCTCCCTCAGCGCCCCCGCAAGTGATGCAACACCGTCTGGGCCGATGGTGTTGTATGACAGGTTGAGGGTGGTCAACGCCCTGTTCTCCCTCAAGGCTCGTGCAAGTACCGAAGCTCCCTCGAACCCAATAGAGGTACAACTAAGGTCCAAGACGCTCAATGTCCTGTGGTCCATCAGCGCCCCCGCCAGTGCCGCAACCCCCGTGTTGCCTATGTCGTTATAGCTAACGTCCAGTGTGGTCAGCGTCTTGTTCACCCGCAGCGCACTGGTAATGGTCAGTGCCCCTCCTAGGTCCATTTCGGTTGCAAACATAATCAGGGCAACCAATGCGGCACTCTCCCTCAGTAATTCAGCAATGACGCGGACTCTCGAGGGGGTCATGGTGATGCGAGTAATGACCAAGCGTTTGCACGGGAACGGTGAGTAGGTGAATCGCCACCAGCTACATAGACTTGTGACCACCTGATTCTCTATAACGCCGTTGCGCAGAGAGAAGTAGTTCCCCATGTGTGGCGTTTCGGCAAATTAGACATACAACCACAAACATGTGCGTCGAAACCCATCGTGGTGTGACCTGGGTTTTGTACCCGCGCTTACTTTGTCACAAACAAGAAAGGTACATGCACGGGTGGACAGAGCTGCGCCACCAACTCCTGCAAAAGTGGCGCAGAACGTGCGCGCTGAAGCACTACGTTCATGACCTTGCATCCAAGTTTTACGGGGGGCGACACACCTACATACACCTCCCCGCGGTGCTGCTGTCACTGTGCACAACATCATTCCTAGTCACCGACCAGGTCGGCACAGACGGGTGGAGGCACGCGGTGGCGGCGATATCCCTCCTTGCAACCGTGCTCGGATCCGCCAACACCGTCCTGCGCTATGGTGACCTACGCAACAAGCACCGCGCCTCGGCGGAGGCGTACGAGTGTATAGAACTGGAGATTGCCGACGTTCTGGCGAAGCCACACATGGACAGGGATTCCGCGACAACCTACATTATGTCCGTGCGCAACCGCCTGCAAAACCTGATTCGCGCCTCCCCCTCTGTGCCGGACACCATCCTCGACCGTTACGCGCGGGATGTCAGCCAGCAGGTGAGCACGCTCCCCCCCGCGGGCGGTGCGGGCCCGCCCGCCGCAGCCGCTGCCGTCCTTCCCCGACCCCCTGGGGGATCCATGCGGGACCTTGAGGTGGGGGTGGCGGGGGGCAGGTCACGCGCCCTTCCCCTTCAACGTGACGATCCGGCGCTGACTCCGCTGGAGGACACGGGGCTGTCTGCTATTGAGGAGGCACTGAAGCTGAAAGAGGGGCGCTAACGTGCAGCATTCGCATACACGATCGGCGACACAACGTTGAAGAGGGGGCACACAACCCAGCCAAAGACCACTGACAGTAGGGATACCGACTTGGCACCTGGGGTCACCGACGGGAGGGCGGCGACCTTACTGTAGTAAACTGTCCCGAGTATGTTCAGCCCCAAGTACACCACCACAGGCACGATGACCAACAGAATGAACAGCCCGACACTCATGCCGCCAGCAAACTCATCTCCCGACGAGGGTCCGAGTGTGCTCATCGTCTTTGTTGTATGCGGTATGGGGAACGCTTTCAGCGACAAATGGCAGGGGTGGCTAAGCGAGGTTATGAGGTTACATTGGTCACCATAGAAACACACACAGACACCGTCACCATGCAGCAGCCGTCAACTTTGATGAAAGAGCTCACAAGCGCAATGAGGTCCATGTCCAGCGGTCGCGGTGACGGAAAGAAGGCGAGCAAGATGATCATTAAGGCCCTGGACATGATGACGACCAACGACGATTTATTGACCACGATGGAGGCGCACATCGGCACGAGTACCCTTGGTAAGATGCTCCAGCAACTGACTCTTCCTGACAGGCCGGACCTTTTCCGTCACTTTGCGGACAGGTGGGGCGCTGCGGTGCCCGGGGATTCGCGCAGGACGCGGGGAGACCCAGAACAATCGCGCAAAGAGAGACGCAAGGCCGCGAGGCGTCGCCAAAAGGACGCGAGGAAGGAGAGGAGGAGGGTGGCCGCCGCAGGGAAGGCGCACGCGCAGCAGGAGGATGAGAGGCGGACCTCAGACGCCGTGGGTGAGGTACTGGACGACGTTCCTCCCCCCAGAGTGGTGGAGGGGGCCAGGGGGCGCCTGCAAAACCTGGACCTCATGATGAAGGGAATGCCTGGTGGCGAGCGGCGGTAGTTCAACAAGGAGCAATTGACCGCACGGACCCTCACTGCGACAACTCGGTGACCTCATCCCGTATATACGAGCCGCGACTGTGGCATCTGGTGGCTCAGCACATGTTCAACACGCCCACGGCGCGTAACGGCGCCCTGAGGGCTGTGCGTAACCATATCCAATGAACATCGCGTTTTACACAATATTCACTTAACGAAAGTACTCTTACAGCATAGCCTTATATATCTATATATAGTCCGCGACCCCGGCGTATGGACGCAAAGTCCCCAACGGAGTCCCACGTCGTCTTTGCCCCCTTGCCTGGCAGCAGTGAGGGGGTGTACTGGTCCCCCGACCACGCACGCGTCGCCATTGTTGTCTGCGGTGGGAGCGTACGTATTGCGCCCTCGGAAGAACCGGGGGTTACCGGACACACATTGCAGCCCCACGTTGGAACGCTACATCAGGTGACTTGGTCGCCGGATGGTGCGGTATTGTGCACGGGCGGCTCTGACGGGCTCAGTTTGTGGTGTGTGGGTACCGGCGAGGAGATCTGCACAGTGGCGTACCGATCCACCGTCGTTTTCCACACCGCGGAATTGACGTGGTCCGCAGACAGCGCACGATTGGCCGTCTACCACCCCTTCGATGGAGAATTTGTACTCAATGCCGGAACCGGGGCACTTTGCGAGTCGAAGGGGGTTCCCCCCCACCCCTACACCAGGCGTCGGCACCACGTGGTCCTTACATCGCCCCAGCATGTCATAATCAGCTGTACCGCCCTCAGTGTTTCCCCGGACGGAAGGAGGGTGGCCTTGGAGTGTAGCAACGGGAGCATTCGCGTGGGCACCGTGGGCACAGTGGGCGCCGTGGGCATCGCGGGCACCTACGCGATCACAGTGACCCACGTATCGGGGGATTTAGGGGGGGGTCATACGGCATCTTGGTCTCCAAATGGTCTCAAGCTGGCTACGGCGAGCGACGATACGGTGCGCGTGTGGGACGTGGGTACGATGCTCCTGCTGGGGTTCACAACCCCGGCAAACTTGCACACGTGCGTTCGTCTGAGCTGGTCCCCTGACGGCCGTCAAGTGGCGCTGGACTCGCGCGATCACTTTGCGCGAACTGTGGACGTGTCCACGCTCCGTTCCAGAACGGAAGTGTTCCTCACCCGCGTTACCGAGGCCGCCACTGCCTACCACGGAGGCGCGGAGGGGCGGGGGGCGCTCCACAAGGCATGTCTCCATCCCCTTATTGACGTCACCGCGGTGTGTGAGACTTTGCAGCGCATGCTGATGAACGTGGGGTCACCGCAAACGCTTTCGCGCTGGAATAACCTGTGAGCAGTGACCGCCTCGCGTAAGAATAACACCTAGTCCCCTCCGCAGAGTATCCTAATGACTCCACTTGGTGAGGATTTGCTGAACGACGAGGAGAGCAAGGATTTCGAACTGATTGTGACCGACGGCCGGTGGAACGTCGCGGTGGCCACGCATCGCCTCGTGCTACGCACCTCCTCAAGGGTGTTCAGGGAGAAGTTGGGGGGGCGTTTCAAGTTCTGGTACACATGGGTGGTCCCCCCCGGTTACGTGTCGACGGCCCTCCGCCTCGTCAAATTCTTCTACACGCGGAACCACGCATACATTGTCGATAGGCGGCGCACAATGGAGCTCAGCCTGCGCCTGCAGTGCCCGGGAATTTACGCCAGTTTGCTAGCTGTACCATGCACCTCTGACACGGAGGAGGATACCCAAGTGTATGTGCAGGACGTCCCCCCCCCACACAAAGCGGTCGCGAAGAGGGCGCTCACGCGAAGGCGAAGACCGCATACGCGGGCCAGCGCACGCATAGCGCGTAAGAGAATTCATGCGGATGCACGGGCGAGGAGGTCGTGCAGTCACAGGTACTTTACTCGGCAGCGCCCATCAAGAGCCCTCGTGCGCTACATTTAGATCCCCCGCTTCTTTTGGTACACAAAGTACGTGGTGCCGGTGAGAAGTCCAAGACCTGCCACAATGGACAGACCGGAGAACCACTTCACAAAGCTCCGGTACGAGGCGCTGGGGCGCTTGATCGACTCGTGGATGGCGATGGATGACATGGCCACCAGCCAGATCCCGGCCATAAACGCGATCGTCAATAGTCCACTGCTCACCATCGTTTTTATGTATGCTGAGTATGCCTTTTTTCGTAGCGGGGAGTGCCTGCCTCCCCGTTGCAATTCATCATTCGCCAGCGCGACAGACAGGGAGCATCTACTCGACTTAGTGGATGACCTCAAGGTGAACTTGAGCAGAGGCCGTTACTCGGCCACGAGGTCCTCACTTTGATCATCACCGTCCTTCTGGTAGAGGGCTATGCCGACAATGTTGATGACCGCGAGTATGAAGGATACGGCGCCACTGATCATCAGGATGCGACTTCGGGGCTCAATCACAAAGGTGCCATAAATAAACCAAATCACGCCGCTGAAGCTCAAAAAGATGAAGGCTGCCAGGCTCAGCCCGTTAGCGTCTTTGCTGCGGTACAATTCCGTCGCCTGAATCACAAGCCACGAGTGAGCGATTACCGCCCACAGCGTCATCCAGTGCGTGTAGTACTTTTTCCATCCCGTAGGGGATTTCATTGCCCTCCTGTTTATTACGTCTCGTACGTCACGCTTTGTTCCTGCTTCACAACCCTGTCAACACATATGGTCCGTGAGCTCGGGGTGGGCGACGAGCGCCCTCTCCGAGTTCGGCCAGTAATTCGTGTGCACCCTGTACCAATCGACAATCCGCCGCAAAGACTCATCCAGTCCCACGCGGGCCTTGAACCCCAGGGCGCGCAGTTTGCTACCGTCAATAAAGTAGCGCTTGTCGTTGAAGTCGCGGTCCCTCACGTACGTGACGTGCGCCGACCACGCCTCCTGCGGAACACCCATCACGGAGAGGAGCTTCTCGGTGATTCCAGTCACCGTCATCTCCATCCCCGCCTCGATATTGTAAACCTCATGAATTACCCCACGCTCTAGGACGGTGAGAATGGCGCGCGCGCAATCTTCAACGTCAATGAGGGAGCGCTTCTGATCGCCCTCCCCGTGAATGGGGACGGCTTTCCCCTGCATGATCAATGTGACAAATTTGGGGATCAACTTCTCCGGGTACTGCCGTGGCCCTATGGTGTTGTTTCCCCGCGTCTCAATGATCGGCATACCGTACGAGCGCATGTACGCGTTGCAGATGCTGCTGGCGGCGGCCTTGGACGCGGAGTACGGGTTGGTCGGCTGCTTCAGGGAGCGCTCATGGCACTGTTCGTCGACGGAACCGTACACCTCGTCGGTTCCAATGTATATGAAGCGACGTACGTCGTGGCCGTGTGCGCCACGCTCGTGGTTGTGCTTCCTCATGGCCTCCAGCATGACGTGGGTCCCGAGCACGTTGGACCTGGTGAAACGAAGGGAGTTTTTGAAGCTCAGGTCCACGTGAGACGCTGCCGCTCCGTGGATGATGGTGTCAGGGAGCTCGGTTTCGAGGACGTGCATAACAAGGTCCATGTTGCACACGTCGCCGCGAACCAAATGGCACCGTCCCGTGGCTATGGCAGCCTCTAGGTTCTTCGTGGTGGCACAGTAGTCCATGACGTCAAGGACGATGACTCTGCACTGCGGGTAACGCCGCAGCGCCTCGTCCACAACGTGACTCATAATAAATCCGGCGGCGCCCGTCACCAACAGGGTCTTAGGCCGGTACTGTTCAGGTGTTGACATGCGGTAGCACTTCAATTTATGTCATGTCATTCAGCAAACAATACTGACAAGTGCTGCGGTGACTTGGCACTTGTTCGGCGATCGCATGACGAGGGTACCGTCGAGGGGACTGCGTCGCTCACACCGACCCGTGGTGGACACTCCAAGCGACCGCTTTACCCTCCCCATCACTGTCCATTAAGGGCCCACTCGCGGACCAGTCGAATCCACCTGGAAGGCCGATATCTCGCACGACCACCTTAAGTTCCTGCAGGGTTTGCGCACTCCACGTAAACTGCTTCCCTCTTTCTACACATACCAGGTGCCACTGCAACGGCTTCAAGGCTCCCCCACGAGCCACGACATTGGCGTACGTTTCTTTGCCCATCTTGCTCTCTTTCCGTAATCTTTGAGAAAATGGAAGGATGGCTGTGACTGTCTCCAACATTGAAGGTTGTTCCATCGATTTCGCAAAGATTGAAGGTTGTTCCATCGATTTCGCAAAGATTGAAGGTTGTTCCATCGATTTCGCAAACATACGCTACGGTCACGTGCGGGCCTCCATGGTACCCTCTTGTTGACCGACGTTCATAATGGCAGATCTTTGATGTATGGGAATGTAAATACGTTGTCGCGATAAGAAATTATGATTGTTAGTGTATCAGGGTGTTGCTGCAGAATCCGTTACAGGACGCGACGTGGTGCCCCGTGTCAGCTCCCTCAGTCTGCTGTTATCCGCCTGCAGCACTGCGTTCCTTTGCTTGAGCACCTTGAGTTGCACGAGTAGGTTACAATCCTCTATGGGCCGGCAAGTACCAGTCAGCAACATCTTGTGCAGGTTCCTCACCTCCCTGTGTTTGTCCACGCTCGGTTTATCATTCATAATCTTCGAGGGGGACTTGACTTTCTCTTCCCCTGTGTTGCTCGGCGTATACTGGTGCGTGTTTGTGGAATGCAAGGGCCGACAAAGTCACGCTGGGTGACGATAAACCCACAATGACCTTCAGATTTTATGGTTTACTGCAGCGCCAAACTCGTGGCGAGCTCAACAATTTCCAATCCAAGGGCCGA
>Ga0136600_1001141_pt1 | contig 12684 bp, 11 predicted proteins | sample AntRauMFilla2698_FD_104634 | JGI IMG/M metagenome (GOLD analysis project Ga0136600, IMG submission 104634) | Saline lake microbial communities from Rauer Islands, Antarctica - Metagenome Filla 2 #698 | ecosystem: Environmental > Aquatic > Non-marine Saline and Alkaline > Saline | place...
GCCCGCGCCATACCCGGTAATGAAAAAGACATAGACGCGATCAAAAATAATCTGATCGGGGCGGGTGTACGCATGATTGATCCGAATACCACATCCAAACTTATTCATGTCTCGGGCCACCCGAGAGCCGACGAGGTTCTGGAAATGTATAGCTGGCTTAAGCCGAACGCCGTTATTCCGGTTCACGGCGAACGCATGCAGATCGAAGCGCAGGCCAATCTTGCGCGTAGCGTACAAATACCATCGGTGGTTGTTCCGGCAAATGGTTCGATCATCAGAATTGATACCAAAGGCGCGGAGATTATCGGGCATGTTGAAACAGGGTTGCTCGCGATTGAACCGGGCAGAACCATCGACGCCAATCACGTGGCCATAGTCCGCCGCCGTAAACTGCAATATACAGGAACTTTATTTGCAACATTGGTTGTTAATAAACGCGGCGATCTGGTTGCCGACCCGCAAGTGTCTTCGATTGGCTTGATTGATCACGACGATGATGATGAAATGTGGCTCGAAGATGATATGATTGACGAAATCACCGATGTCGTGGCGGATATGAGCCGTAATGACCGCCAGTCGGACAAAAAAATGAGCGAAGAAGTGCGGATACATTTACGCCGTTTTGTAAATGACCACTTGAAATTACGCCCTTTAACCATAGTTCATGTTATTAGACTTTAATTTCAGAAGGAGAAAAATCACATGTCAAAAAAAGTAGAAATATTCACCCTGAAAATCTGTCCGTATTGCGATCAAGTCAAAGACCTGATGAAAAAACACGGCATTGAATTTGAAGAAGTGCGTATTGATAAGGTCGAAAATGGCCGCGAGCTTGTGATGAAAAAAACAGGCGGCGCGCGCTCTGTGCCACAAATAGTGGTCGATGGGCTGCATATTGGGGATGAAGAAGTCCTGTTTAAGCTGGAGCGCGACGGTACATTAAAAGACGCTTTAACCTAGGACACACAAAATGGATTGGTTTTCCGGTATCGTTGTTTATTTGCTGGCGTGGTGGATGTGTTTGTTCGTCGTTCTGCCATGGAATTTACAGCATAAAGTTCCGCAAAATCAGGATGAACTGAAAAAAGGCATTGCCGGCGCGCCTATTAGCCCGCAATTAAAAAAGAAATTCATTATAACGACGGGTTTATCAGTCCTTATTTGGCTGGTTGTATTTACAGCGGTTGAAATGAATTTGATTAATTTTCGTGATATAGCCCAAGACATGAAATATCAAGACAGCCGTCCCATAAATTAAACAAAGGCTCAATTAGAATGTTAAGAAACCTATATATCGCACTGATACCAATAATTATATCCATTTCTCATACTGCAAGCGCTCAGACATTGTGTAATGTCATTTCGGCTTATCAGCAACCAGCTGGCGTAGAGTACGAAGCCGATGAATCTACGATGTCGGCTGATATTGGCGCGCCGCTTAAGCCTGTTTATGACGTTATTCGCATTCCTCTAACAATCGATTTTGCCGAATATATTGCGCAAGATTTGCCCGACGGCTTTCAATCCGAAGGTGAGGTTGGTTACATGGAAATCCATCAAAATGGCGATGTTCTTTATAATGGCGCAAATTTAACGCGAAACGTTGAGGCATATTGCGGCGGCGGAGGCGCAAGCGCGCCATCATCCACAGTTATTAAATCGAGCGTTATGATAGACGGCAAACCTGTCGGCGCGTCTCCATCTGCATCCGTTCAAACGCCTTCTGCTGCGCCAAGTGTAACGGTTGATGCTGAGCAGCCTGCCGCCGCGAAAATCCCTGCGCCGCAGCAACCAGCGGATAGCGATGTGATTTACGGCGCGAGTAATTGATTTACAAAGAATAAGTCTCTGGATTTCATACGTAAATCTGGTTATAGATGTGAGACGCTATAAGCATTAACAGTACTTTGTTGTATAAAACACACGGATTAAACACACGGATTAAAAATGGGCAAGAATATTAGAGCAGCCGTTACACCAACGCGCGAAGAAGATTTTCCAATCTGGTATCAAAATGTAATCAAAGCCGCCGATATGGCCGAAAACTCGCCTGTGCGCGGCTCGATGGTTATTAAGCCTTACGGGTTTGCTTTGTGGGAAAACATACAGCGCGCCTTGGATGATATGATTAAAGAAGAGGGCGTTCAAAATGCTTACTTCCCGCTTTTAATTCCGCTGGAATTCATAAGCCGCGAAGCAAAACATGTCGAAGGTTTCGCCAAAGAATGCGCGGTTGTAACGCATCACCGCCTAGAGCAAGGCGAAAACGGCCTTGTGCCAGCCCCTGATTCAAAGCTGGAGGAACCGTATGTTATTCGTCCGACATCGGAAACCATTATTGGCGATTCGATGTCCAAATGGGTGAATTCATATCGCGATTTGCCGCTTAAATTGAACCAGTGGTGCAATGTGATGCGTTGGGAAATGCGGACGCGTTTATTTCTGCGCACTTCGGAGTTTTTGTGGCAAGAAGGCCATAACGCCTTTGCAACAGCCGAAGAGGCGCACGAAGATGCAATGAAAATGCTGCGCGTTTATGAACGTTTATATACGGAATTCATGGCAATGCCCGGTATCGCAGGCGAAAAAACAGCAGATGAGCGTTTCCCCGGCGCGAATAATACATACACATATGAATCCATGATGCAGGATGGTAAGGCTCTACAGGCCTGTACGTCTCATGATTTAGGGCAGAATTTCGCGCAATCTTGCAATATTCAGTTTCAAAATCAAAACGGCGAAATGCAACATGCGCACACAACCTCGTGGGGGCTGTCAACGCGCTCTATTGGCGGTCTGATTATGACCCATGCAGATGATGACGGCATGGTGATGCCGCCCAAAGTCGCGCCTTATCATGCTGTGATTTTGCCTATTTTACGTGATGATAGCGCCAAGGGTAAAATTCTGGATGCTTGTGACGCTTTAAAAGCGCAGATGAAAGAAAAGGGGCTGCGGGTTCATATTGACGCCACGGATCGCCGCACACCTGATAAGATGTGGGATACAATCAAAAAGGGCGTTCCGATGCGCATTGAAATTGGTGAACGCGAAGTTGATGCGGGCAGTTTAACACACGTACGCCGCGATCTTGGCCGCGATTCAAAAACAACCTGCAGCACAGACGAGTTTCTTGGCACGGTTCAATCCATACTGGATGACATTCAGGCGCAGCTGCTTGCCAAAGCCACGGAATTTCAAAACCAGCGTATTTGTGATGTTAATGCAAACGAAGGTGATTTGGATAAACTATTCGGGACTGAAAAGTTTTCTGGTTTTGCGCGCGCTCCAATAAGCATATTAGATAATAAACTTACTCAAGAAGTCATGAAATTTCATTCGCTCACGCCGCGCTGCCTGCCGTTTGCTGATGAAGGCAAAACAGTTATTATTGCCAAATCATATTAGGATCAGAATAAAAAATGTTTTCACCCTTTGAAAGATTAGTCGCCGGACGATATTTGCGATCCAAAAAACAAGAAAGCTTTGTCTCTGTGATTGCGGGCTTTTCTTTTCTCGGGATTATGCTGGGCGTTGCGACATTGATTATTGTGATGTCTGTGATGAACGGCTTTCGTCAGGAACTCCTCAGCAGTATCTTACAGCTGAACGGGCATATGAATGTTTACGCGCAAAACCGTCCGTTCACCGAATATGATGCCGTACGCCATGTGTTGGACGATATAGAAGGCGTGGAGCTTGCGCTCCCTGTGATTGACGGGCAAGCTTTATTGTCGGTTGAAGGATCAGCAAGCGGCGCGTTGATTCAAGGCGTTGCGCCGGACGATATAGAAAAGAAGCCTATTTTAAAAGATGCGCTTATTGCAGGACAGTTCAAAGATTTTAACGAAAACCGCGTTTTTATCGGCGCGGAGATGGCCTCGCGTATTGGCGCAGGACTTGGCAGCAAAGTAACATTGGTTGCGCCCAAAGGCAAAGCCAGCCCCTTTGGCACAATCCCCAGATCGCGTAGCTATACCGTCGCAGGGATTTTCGATGTCGGCATGTTCGAATATAATTCAAATTATATATTTATGCCGATGGACGCGGCCTCGCGCTTTTTTCGTATGAAAGACACTGTGTCCTCCATCGAAGTTTTTACAGATCGGCCTTATGATCTTGATCCGATAAAAAAGCGTATTAGCATTGCAACCGATGGCCGCGTGGCGGTCAGTGACTGGCGCGATAGTAACGGGCAGCTTGTAAATGCTTTGCAGGTGGAGCGTAATGTTATGTTTTTAATATTAACACTGATTATTATCGTTGCCGCATTTAACATTATTTCCAGCATGATTATGCTTGTCAAAGACAAGGGGCAAGACATCGCCATTATGCGAACAATGGGCGCAACGCGACGCTCTATTTTAAAAATCTTTATACTGACAGGCGCAAGCATCGGTTTTATAGGCACGTTTCTTGGCGCCGTTCTCGGGATTGCCTTTGCGCAGAACATTGAAACAATAAGACAGCTTTTGGAAAGCATGACCGGCAAAGAATTATTCGCGGCTGAAATTTACTTCTTGTCGCAGCTGCCTGCCGTTATTGACTGGTCAGAAGTGACAAGCGTAATTCTTATGGCGCTTTGCCTGTCGATACTTGCCACATTATATCCTGCGTGGCGCGCGGCCAAACTTGATCCTGTGGAGGCGCTCAGAAATGAATAATGCAGCTCTTTTACAGGCGCGTGGCCTTCATAAAGGCTTTAAACAAGGCGGGCAAAGCTTATCTGTATTAAGCAATCTTGGTTTAACACTCGAGTCCGGCGAAATGGTATCCCTTGTTGGCCCCAGCGGCGCAGGAAAATCAACATTGCTGCACATACTTGGCCTTCTGGATACTGCGGATTCGGGCAGTTTATCATTCAACGGCGAAGATATAAGCGCCTTAAATGAAAAACAGCGCACCGAAAAACGCCGTAATGACATTGGTTTTATTTACCAGTTTCATCATTTACAGCCCGAGTTTTCGGCGCTTGAAAATGTAATGCTGCCCCAGCTTATTGACGGCGTATCAAAATCAGAAGCCCGCGATAAAGCGCGCGCGCTTCTGTCTAGCTTGAAACTGGAGGAGCGCCTTGACCATCGCCCCGCGCAATTATCGGGCGGCGAGCAACAGCGCGTTGCGATTGCGCGCGCATTGATTAACGGGCCGTCATTGATTTTGGCAGACGAGCCGACGGGTAATCTTGACCCCGAAACATCGGACGGAGTTTTTGATATGCTGCTTAATCTGGTGCGCCAGACAGGCGCAGGCGCAATCATCGCAACCCATAATTTGGCCTTGGCAGATCGCATGGACAGGACTTTGGAAATGAAATCAGGGCAGGTTGCTACGCTGTAATCGCAAAAGCCTTGTGCATTCCTGTTCATTCGCTCTTTTCATTTTTGCCTGAATATTCCATAGTAGCCTCATGTCTCAACATGCCGATTTTATTCATTTACGGGTGCATTCCGCGTTTTCGCTTGCCGAAGGTGCGATCAAGACCAAAGAGCTTGTTTCCCTGTGTCAGGAAAACAAGATGCCGGCTGTTGCTGTTACAGATACGAATAATCTGTTCGGCGCGCTCGAATTTGCGCTTGCATCACAATCAAACGGCGTGCAGCCTATTATAGGGTGCCAGCTTGCGATAGGTATAGATGCGGCGCAAATTATTTTATTGGTGCAATCACACCAAGGTTATTTGAATTTATCAAAACTCGTCAGTGAGGCATTTTTAGGCGTTGACCCGACGCAGCGCCCGCACATTAGCTGGGAATTACTTAAGGAATATAACGAAGGCCTGATCTGTCTGTCCGGCGCATTATCGGGGCCAATCGGCCAATATTTACTCCATAATCAGGAGAAAGAGGCGAGAGACATCGCCAAGAAGATGAAATCCATCTTCGGGGATCGCTTATATATGGAGCTGCAGCGCCATTTTCTTCCCGCAGAAGACCAAATAGAAGAAGGCATGATTGAACTGGCTTATAAGCTTGATATTCCGCTTGTGGCAACAAATGATTGTTTTTTCGCACGCCGTAATATGCACGAAGCCCATGATGCGCTGCTTTGTATTGCCGAAGGGCGCTATGTAACGGAGACAGATCGCCGCACAGCAACGCCCGAGCATTACTTTAAATCCCCTCGGGAGATGGCAACATTATTCAATGATATTCCCGAAGCCATTCAAAACACGACGGTCATTGCGCAGCGATGTCATTTCCTGCTTGAGGTCATTGATCCTATTTTGCCGCCATTTGAAACCGAAGGCGGGCGCAGCGAAGAAGAGGAGCTAGCGGATCAGTCGCGCAAGGGGCTTGAATGGCGATTAGAAAATTTCGTTCTGGAAGATGGGCTCAGTGATAAAGAAAGAGAAGAACAATCAAAGCCCTATTTCGAGCGCCTTGATTTTGAGCTTGATGTTATTAAAGGTATGGGGTTTCCGGGCTATTTCCTCATTGTTTCGGACTTCATTAAATGGGCAAAAGAGCAAAAGATTCCTGTCGGGCCGGGCAGGGGATCGGGCGCAGGCTCTGTTGTGGCGTGGGCGCTGAAGATCACTGACCTTGACCCGCTGCGCTTTAATTTGCTGTTCGAGAGATTTTTGAATCCCGAACGTGTATCCATGCCCGATTTTGATGTCGATTTTTGCCAAGAACGCCGCGAAGAAGTAATCAAATACGTTCAGGATAAATACGGATACAACAAAGTCGCGCAAATTATAACCTTTGGTAAGCTTCAGGCGCGCGCTGTGGTTCGCGATACAGGCCGCGTGCTGCAGATGCCCTACGGACAGGTAGATCGTATTGCAAAAATGATCCCTGCCAATCCTGCTAATCCCGTGACATTGCAAGAAGCGCTTGACGGAGATCCGGATTTACGACTGGAGCGTAAAAAAGAAGAAACAACAGACAAGCTCATTACAATCGCGCTGCAGCTCGAGGGGCTATATCGCCATGCCTCGACCCACGCGGCGGGCGTTGTTATCGGTGATCGTGAATTGCATGAACTGGTGCCTTTGTACCGTGATCCGCGCTCCGATATGCCTGTGACGCAATTTAACATGAAATATGTCGAGCAAACGGGACTGGTGAAGTTTGATTTTCTTGGCCTAAAAACCATGACCGTAATTCAAAAAACGGTTGATTTGATTAAGGCAGAACGAGGCGAAGATATCGATATTCTTCAAATCCCGCTGATTGATGAACCGACCTATAAGTTAATGGCCGATGGTCATACAGTCGGTGTGTTCCAGCTTGAAAGTGCGGGAATGCGCGATACGCTGCGCAAGATGAAGCCGGACCGGTTCGAGGACATTATTGCGCTTGTGTCGCTGTATCGCCCGGGACCGATGGATAATATCCCGAGCTATATTGCGCGGAAAGAAGCTAAGGAAGAGCCGGATTATTTGCATCCGCTGCTAAAACCTTTGCTCGAAGAAACATACGGCATCATGATTTATCAGGAACAGGTTATGCAGTGCGCGCAGGTTTTGGCGGGCTACACGCTTGGCGGCGCGGATTTACTCCGCCGCGCTATGGGTAAGAAAATCCAGTCTGAAATGGATCAACAGCGACAGCTATTCGTTGACGGCGCGAAAAAACACCATGATGTTCCTGCGGCGCAAGCGGAAATGATTTTCGATCAGATCGCAAAATTTGCGGGCTATGGTTTTAACAAATCACACGCAGCGGCCTATGCATTGATTGCGCACTGGACTGCGTGGCTCAAGGCGAATTACCCCGTTGAATTTATGGCGGCCTCGATGACACTTGATTTGGGCAACACAGAAAAGCTCAGCATTTTCAAACAAGAGCTTGATCGCATGGACATTCCGCTATTGCGGCCTTGTATCAATAATTCACTGCCTGTTTTTAAGGTAGAAGGCGACGCCGTGAGGTATGCACTCGGAGCGCTTAAATCTGTCGGCGAAGGCGCGATGGATAATCTGGTCAATGAACGCACGGAAAACGGTGATTACAAAGATTTAAATGATGTTTGCGCGCGTATTGATACGAAATCAATGAATAAACGGCAGTTTGAAAACCTCGCCAGTGCAGGGGCTTTTGAGTGCATTGATGAAAACCGTGCGCAAATCCATGGCTGCGCCGAAATATTACTGAAACACGCCCAGTCACAAGCCGCAGAGCGCGAAAGCGGACAAGTAAGCTTGTTCGCCGCAGAAGACGGCAGTTCCGGCTCGCCATTGCCGCCGCTCGCCACAATTCCCGAGTGGGACCCGCTGGATAAATTGCGCAAAGAATTTGCCGCCATAGGTTTCTACCTGTCGGCGCATCCGCTGGATGGCAAAGTTGAGCAATTCAAACGACTTGATATTACCAGCCACGCCGAAGTGCCCGAGAAACTGCAATATAGCGCCAGCGCCTCGCTGAGTATGGCAGGTATCCTTTTGAAACAGCAGGTCAAAGTCTCTCCTAAGGGCAATAAATATGCCTTCCTGCAAATGTCTGATCCATCCGGTATTTACGAAGGCATGATGTTTTCCGACGCTCTGGCACGGGCAAAAGAGTTTTTACAGCCCGGCGAGCCGTATTTATTAAAGGTCACAGCAGAAGAACGCGAAGAGCAAATCCGCTATACCATTCAGGATATCCAGCCGCTTGATAAAGCCCTTGAGGTCAAAATCCGCGAGGTGCAAATCCGTATCGCGGATCCGGCCGTGATATCAAAAGTAAAAGATATGCTGGATGTCGAAGGCAAGGGCCGCGCCGTGGTTAAGCTTCTGGTTGATCTTCAAGACAATAAACAGGCCGAAATTATCCTGCCCGAAAAATGGTCTTTTAGCGGCGCAGCGCGCAACGCTTTACTACGTGAAGAGGGCATATCGGAAATTCTGGAAAATTAATTGGCATAATAGCAGTGTAAGTGTTATTAATATATTCGATAGAAAGGGAGAATAGTATGAACAATATGGAACTGCTCAGAAATTTCAATGACCGTGCAAATAACTACTTATCGGATTCACAACGTTTTTTTACGGCGCTAAGTGACGATTTGGATGCGGATCAAAGAATAGACACCGACGCAAACCTGGTTGCATTGAAGCTGGAGCAAATTGAAGCTGCCACAATGCTGTTACACGAGATAAGAGAAATATCTTCTGTTATTATAGATAAACAAAAAGCCATGCAGTACGCTGATATGTATAAAAGTTTGGCAAAGTCCTTAATTAATGTTTCAAAATACGTTGCCGTGGACGGAGAATCTGCGCCTCCGCATATTGGCGACGCGCTGATGGTGAAAATCGTGAAAACATCCGCAGAAAGCTTAAAAACCTCGCGGCAGTTAAAATTGACTTAGTGCCTCAATTTCCAAGCTTGGAACATCCTGATTATACCATGTCTCAAATTACCTCTGTTTTATGCAATAAAAAGCTTGCATAGCCTTGGCTAGCGCGTTATAAAACGACGCGTTCAATGATGAACGTAAATACACATGCAGATTTCCGGTCAGAGTCTGACCATCGGTTTTTTGGCACAAACAAATTATAAGTGCCGGGAATATTGATCTGCAGAGGCATAACCGTAAATAAGGAGACATTACTATGACAATGCCAACATTCACTATGCGTGAACTACTCGAAGCCGGAATTCACTTCGGTCACCACACTCGTCGCTGGAACCCAAAAATGAAACAGTACATCTTCGGTGTACGTAATGGTGTTCACATCATCGATCTTCAACAAACTGTTCCTATGATGGATCGCGCTTTGAAATCAATGCGTGATATCGTTGCAGGCGGCGGCCGCGTTTTATTCGTCGGTACAAAAAGACAAGCTCAGGATATTGTTCGCGAAAGCGCAAAGCGCTGTGGTCAGTACTATGTGAACCAACGCTGGCTTGGTGGCATGATGACAAACTGGAAAACAATTTCAAAGTCCATCAAACGTCTGAACGAGCTGGAAGTTATTCTTGCTGCGGACGTTGAAGGCTATACGAAAAAAGAACTTCTTATGATGACGCGTGAGCGCAACAAGCTTGAAGCCTCTATTGGTGGCATTAAAGACATGGGCGGCTTACCTGATGCGATTTTTGTTATCGACTCAAACAAAGAAGAGCTTGCTGTTGCCGAAGCAAACAATCTTAAAATTCCTGTTTTCGGTGTTCTGGATACAAACTCTAATCCTGATGGCATTGATTTTCCTATTCCTGGTAATGATGACGCTTTCCGCGCGATTGAGCTTTACTGTAACTTGTTTTCTGGCGCTATCCTTGATGGTCTTCAGGCTGAATTGTCTGCGTCTGGCGTAGATGCCGGCGAAGCTGTTGAAGTGGCCGAGGAACTTCCTGCGAAAAAAGAAGCCAAAGCAGACGACAAAGCAGACAAGAAAGCGGATGCCAAAGCGGATGATAAGACTGACGCAGCGAAAAAGGATGATTCCAAAGCAGACGATGCAGCGGAAGAAAAGCCTAAGAAAGCAGCTCAAGCTTAATCTTTTGATTTAAGTTATGTTTTTAAATCATTAGAATATTTAAAAAATTATAAGGAGAAATAATATGGCTCAGATTACAGCTACACTTGTAAAAGAACTACGCGAGAAAACCGGCGCAGGCATGATGGATGCAAAAAAAGCACTGACCGAAGTTGATGGCGACATTGACGCTGCGGTTGATCTTTTGCGCACCAAAGGCCTTGCGAAAGCAGAGAAGAAATCAAGCCGCACAGCAGCAGAGGGGCTTGTATCCGTTGCCGTTGACGGTACAACAGGCGTTGCCGTTGAAATCAACAGTGAAACAGATTTCGTTGCGCGTAACGAAGGGTTTCAGAACTTTGTTAAATCAGTAACGAATACAGCTTTAAAATCTGCTGACGATTTGGAGGCTTTGAAAGCCGCAGATCTTGATGGAAAGCCTGTGAGTGAAGCACTTACGGATCTTATTGCTAAAATCGGTGAAAACATGACATTGCGCCGCGTTGAGAAACTTTCTGTTTCAAACGGCGTTGTAGGTTCATATGTTCACAATGCGGTAACTGACGGTCTTGGCAAAATTGGCGTTCTTGTTGCACTTGAATCAACAGGCGATACTGACAAGCTAACAGCTCTTGCAAAACAGATTGCTATGCACGTAGCAGCTGCGTTCCCGAAATGTCTTGATAAAGATTCTGTTGATACAGCCGAGATGGAGCGCGAGCGCACAGTTCTTAAAGAACAAGCCGTTGCCGAAGGCAAGCCGCCCGAAATCGCAGAAAAAATGGTTGAAGGCCGTATGCGTAAATATTTCGAGGAAGTCTGCTTGCTGGAGCAAACATTCGTCATTGATAACGAAACCAAGATCAAAGACCTCGTGGCAAATGCTGCGGCAGATGTTGGCGCACCTGTTGAGCTTAAGGCTTATGCCCGTGTTCAGCTTGGCGAAGGTATTGAAAAAGAAGAAGAGGATTTTGCCGCAGAAGTTGCAAAAACAGCAGCGAACGGCTAAGCCTTTTGAAAAGAATTTAAAATACCCCCAAGACTTTGGTTTCGGGGGTATTTTTTTGGATAAAAGGCGGGCTTTACGGGAAAGCATTTGCGTGAAGCCTGCAGAGATATTAAAGTAAACGCCGTAAACATAAGAGAGATCAATATGCCAAACACAGCCGTTTCATCACCCGCCACGCAGCAAAACTCAGAAGAGGTTTCCAATATGTCATCCCAGACCGATGCTCAGGCCGACGCAAAGCCGCAATCAAAATATAAACGTGTTCTTTTGAAAATGTCCGGCGAAGTATTGATGGATCAGCGTGAATTCGGCATTGACCCCAACATGATTGATCGCATTGCCAAAGATATTAAACAAGCTGTTGAGATGGGTGTTGAGGTTTGTATTGTCGTTGGCGCAGGAAATATATTTCGCGGCGTATCCGGCGCCCAAAACGGCATGGAGCGCGTCACAGCAGATTATATAGGCATGCTAGGAACCGTTATGAATGCGCTGGCGCTTCAATCATCGCTTGAGCAAAACGGCGTTGAAACGCGCGTACAATCGGCAATTCCGATGCAGGCTGTGTGCGAGCCGTATGTACGGCGCCGCGCGCTCCGCCACATGGAGAAAGGCCGCGTTGTTATTTTTGCAGCAGGCAGCGGTAATCCGTTTTTCACAACAGACACACCCGCAGCATTGCGCGCAACCGAGATGGATTGTGATGCTCTTATGAAAGGCACAAAAGTTGACGGTGTTTATTCGGCCGATCCAGCCAAGGATCCGGACGCTAAGCGTTATAAGTCCGTTAGCTATCTGGATGTTTTAACCAAGGATTTAAAGGTGATGGACGCGACAGCAATATCACTTGCGCGTGAAAACGACATTCCTATTCTTGTCTTTGATGTCAAGGAAGAGGGCAATTTTGCAAAAGTTTTAACAGGTGAGGGAACCTGTACAATTGTAAGTAATAATTCTGATACTGAATAACATTAATAATTAACAAAGGGGAAAATAAAATGAGTACAGATATCAATGATATTAGACGCCGCATGGAAGGCGCTGTTAGCGTTTTAAAAGAGGAATATGCAGGCCTGCGAACAGGTCGTGCCAATACAGGCATGCTTGATCCTGTGCATGTTGATGCTTATGGATCAAAAATGCCGCTTAACCAGTGCGCCACCGTGAACGCACCAGAGCCACGTATGTTAAGTGTACAAGTTTGGGATGCATCCCTTGTAAAGGCTGTTGAAAAAGCCATTCGCGATGCCGGTCTTGGTTTAAA
>Ga0136600_1001142_pt1 | contig 12683 bp, 12 predicted proteins | sample AntRauMFilla2698_FD_104634 | JGI IMG/M metagenome (GOLD analysis project Ga0136600, IMG submission 104634) | Saline lake microbial communities from Rauer Islands, Antarctica - Metagenome Filla 2 #698 | ecosystem: Environmental > Aquatic > Non-marine Saline and Alkaline > Saline | place...
TATAGTGTGATTTGTTGCAATTCTATACAGCCATGTAGAAAAAGCGTACTCATTGCTATAGCTAGGTAAGTTCTTAAATGCCTTCATAAACACTTCTTGAACAAGGTCTTCAACTAGTTCTTTCTCTTTTATCATCTTACGAACATGAAAGAACATAGGTCGATCATATTTCTCCATCAGATCTTTGTAGGCGCTTTCCTCCCCTTTTAAAGCACGAACTACAAAGCCATCATCCTCAATACTGCTAGCTGAGGCATTTTCTCTGGGTGATTTATTTTTTTCGGTGTTTGTATCTGACATTTTATGATTTTCTGCGATGCTAAAATACAAAGGTTATCGTAAATGAAAATGTCTTTTTTGACCTTTTTCTGATAATTAATACGCAATAGTAAATGCATGACGAATAATTAATAATAAACTTACCAAATCAACATGAAAAAAATAATAGCAGCAGCAGTAGTACTAGTTTTAACTATGGGGTTACAAGAATCTAAAGCACAAATCAAAGCAGGTGGAGGTCTGGTATTCGGTACCGGTGCTTTTGATGGAAGTACGATCGATAATGACCTGGGTATTAAAGTTGATGGAAAATATAAAATAAACGAAAAATTCAGTGCAGGAGCTGATTTAACTTTCTTTTTTCCTAAAGAAGAAAGTGGAGTTACGGCCCGTTTATTTGCTATAAACTTAAATGCTTTCTACGAGATCTATGCAAAAGATGAAATCACTATTTATGGTATTGGTGGTATAAACATTGCCTCTGTTAAAGTTGAATTTGAAAATTCATTTTTTGGAAATGCTTCAAGCAGCAGCTCTGAAACTGGATTAAACCTTGGTGCAGGCATCGACTATCAAGTCAACTTTGGTGAAATATTTGGTGATTTGAAATTAGCCGGTCTTGGCGGAAATGCTGATCAGTTAGTACTTGGCGCAGGTGTAAGAATACCTTTTGGGGAATAAATAACTATTATTTGATGAGTGAGAGGTATTTATATCATCTCACTCATTCATTTAATAAAGCACCGTGCCGTATACCGCCAGTTGATACTTTAATCTCCTCGAGATCAAAATAACTAAGGAAACCTTCTAAAATTAATAAGCCTGCAAGAAAAATATCTTCTCGTCCTTTTAATACCTTAGGACTCAAGTCAAGCAGTTGTTGATGAGTATGTAAACTAAAAATCTCTATTCCTTTTTTAAGCTTCTCACTAACAATCAGATGCCCATTCATATGCTTTGGATCATATTCATCAATCTGCAGATCAATAGCTGCAAGCGATGTCATTGTACCCGCGACCCCAATTGCAGTTACTTTTCTTTTGGGCTTAAATTTCTTGGTGTCTAGCATATTTTTTACTGCTGCTTTACATTGCTGAATTTGTTCCTGAAATGGTGGGTCTTCATGTAAAAAACGCTCATTAAATCGCACGCAGCCCATATTAAAAGAATATGAATCTATAAGTTTTCCATTTCGACCTAACGCTACCTCAGTACTCCCTCCACCTATATCAAGGATCAAAACATCGCCTTTATAGCTTTCATCAAAAATGGAAAGTGCTCCATCATAGGTATACTGGGCCTCTTCTTCACCTGATAAAAGCTTTACTTCAAATCCTGTTTCATTTTTTACTTTACTGATGAACTCTTCTTTGTTTGAAGCGTCTCTGACAGCACTGGTAGCTGTTACAATAACATTGGATACTTCTTTAAAATTTGAATCTAACAATGATCCATATTCCTTCAGAACTGAAATAACTCTATCCATGCTCTCTGCTGATAGTGTTTTTTCAGCATCCACCCCTTTTCCAAGACGCGGCATTCTTTGCTCTTCGTGGATGACATTGATTACGCCATCATTGTTCTTTGCAACCAGTAATAAAACTGTGTTTGTACCTATATCTATTGCTGCTTTCATTTTTTAAGTAGAATTGCTATCCACTCTCCATTTTGTCTGGTTTCTAAATGAGTCAAAGATTTGACCGCTTCAAGTGTTAATATGGTCTCTTCATCGTTTTCTAGCAAGCCTGAAAGCAATAAAATACCATCTTTTTTTAGAAATTTAAGTAATTCAGGTATGAGTTCGATTAATGCATTTCTATTTATGTTTGCTAAAATAACATCAAATACACTATTTGCAGGTATAACTTCTATAGAGCCTAATTGAATTTCGAAATTGTTGACGTCATTTAAAGCAACATTTTCTTTGCAGTTATCTTCACTCCATTCGTCAATATCGAAACCGAAAACTGAATCTGCTCCCAATTTCAAAGCTGCAATACCAAGAATTCCAGTTCCAGTTCCTGCATCTAAAACTTGGTCCTTTTCTTTAATGATTTCAGAAATCCATTCAAGAATCAATCTTGTAGTGGCATGGTACCCTGTTCCGAAAGCCATTTTGGGATCAATAAGTAATTCAGTGAGATCTGATTCTTTTGGTAATTCTGTAGCCCATGTAGGTCTAACATAGAATTTACCAATCGACTGAGGTTCTATGCTTTCTTCCCATTTCTGATTCCAGTTTTGAGGCGATACTAACTCTTCTTTTAGTAATTCTGCGCCTTCATAGGTAATTAAAACTCTCTCAATATCTTCCCTTATGATGTCATCAAATCTGTTTGCAGGAACAGAAGCGATTAAGAGATTATCTTCCTGCTCAAATCCTTCAAAATCAATTTCAAATAAATCTGCAATCACTAACTCATGAAAATCATCCTTAAGTTGAATGTGTAGACGTATATAATCCATTAAATTCGATTATAGATAAGTTCAAGCAAAACATCGCCTACTGCTTGTAATGTATTTTTGCCGATTATTGGTAAGTCATCTTTATGAGTATGCCAATGAGGAGCGAAATTCGTGCTTCCATCAGCACCAACAGTATGATTGATGATATCTATGATGGGAATCTTGGTCGTATTATAAATAATGTAGTGGTCATCTAATATTCCAGCTCCCTTCTCATTTATAAACACATTTGAGTACCCCTTTTCAGAAGCAATTCCCCATATCTCGTTAACTAAGTTGGGTGCATAACTCATTGAATAGGTTTCTTTAGGAAAAACTGCTGTTTCAGCGCCCACCATATCTAATAAAATACCGAAACGTGGATTGTAACCAGAAACAGGTGGATTATCTGACCAATATCTTGAACCCAGAAAATAATTCTTTTGATCTCCTTGTGTTCCATAGTCTTCTCCATCAAATAAAACTATATCTACTCCAATTGGAGGCGGGTTTTCTGAAAAAATACGAGCAAGTTCCAATAATACGCCTACTCCACTACCGCCATCATCTGCACCGAGGATATACTCATCAGTACGGCTGGAATCTTCATCAGCTCTGGGTCTGGTGTCCCAGTGTGCACTTAACATGATTCTATCAGCCGAAGTAGTATTAAATGCTGCTATGATATTGGCCATTTGCAATGTGTCATTGTCATAGCCACTTTCAGAGAATTCCTGTGAAAATACAGAATTACTCCCTGCGTACCCTTTCATTTTTGACTCTAAATAGCTTCTGGTTGAATTATGACCTATAGTGTTTGGTACACGTGGCCCAAATTCTACTTGTGCTTCCATAAAGGAATAAGCTGAATCTGATGAAAACTCAGGTACTATTCTTCCTTTATCGGAAAACTGTAATCCAGCGCCTTTATCACATGAGATAAACAAAAAAGCAGCACTTAGTATTAGAAGTATTTTATTCATCTCTATGTACCATCGTTGGTGAAGATTGATACACAGGATAAATAATAGTATCCATGATATTAACATGCTCAGGTCGATTTGCCACAAATACAATTATCTCAGCAATGTCTTCTGCAGTTAAAGGTTTGAACCCTTTATAAATAGAATCAGCTTTTTTGTCATCACCTTTGAAACGAACGTTACTAAACTCAGTTTCTACCATACCTGGAGAAACAATACTAACCCGAACATTTGTGCCATGAAGATCTTTCTTCGTAGATTCACTGATTGACTTAACTGCATGCTTAGTAGCACAATACACGACACCACCTGCATAAGCTTCGTGACCTGCTGTTGATCCAATATTGATAATATGACCTTCATTTCTCTCTCTCATTTTTGGAGAAATCAACCTTGTTAAAGTCAGTAGTCCATGTACATTTACAGCAAACATTTGTTCTGCATCTTCTTCACTGAGTTCATAAACAGGATCAGCACCTAAAGCTAAACCTGCGTTATTTATCAGAACATCAATTTCTACATCCAAACTTTCAACAAACGAAATGCATTCTTCTTTTATTGAAATATCAAAAGAGAACGTTTTAACATCAATATCGTATTCACTTTCTAATTCTGTTTTAATTTGCTGAAGTCGCTCGGTTCTTCTGCCTGTAAGAATCAGATTCGCCTGCATCTCTGCAAGTTGATAAGCAGTAGCCTTTCCTATTCCGGACGTAGCTCCTGTTATGATGATGTTTTTTCCTTTAAGTCGATTCATTCTATTCGGTTTTTATGGACTAACTGTACTATTTATCCAGTAGTTCAACGAGTCTGCCTGCGTTCAATATTTTCGATTCTTGAAATGAATCACCTAAAAACTGAATTCCTATTGGTAAACCATTGCTATGAGTTCCTGAAGGGACACTTATACCGCATATCCCAGCTAAGTTAGCTGAAGTGGTATAAATATCGTTTAAATACATTTGAACAGGATCATCAAGTTCTGCACCAAGATCTAAGGCAGTAGTTGGAGTTGTAGGACCTGCTATTACATCAACTTTATCAAAAGCTTTCTTAAAATCTTCCTGTATTAATCTGCGTACTTTTTGAGCTTTTGCGTAGTATGCATCATAATACCCGGAACTCAATACATACGTCCCCAGCATAATTCTGCGTTTTACTTCAGTTCCAAAACCTTCTGTTCTGGATTTTTTATACAAGCGTATGAGAGCACTATCCATTTTTTCAAGTTGTAACTCAAGTGCTGCGGCTTCTTCCCCATCTACAGACTTTAATTCATTACGAATTGCTTCTTCTTCTTTCTTGAGTTCTTCAATAACATCCGCTTTATCTGCTCTATGACCATATCTGATACTATCGAAGCGGGCTAAATTACTTGATGCTTCAGCTGTTGCCAGTACATAATAGGTGGCAATACTGTATTTTGTATGAGGCAGGCTAATTGGGATTAACTCAGCACCATTAGATTCTAAGTGTTTTAAAGTTTCGGTAATGTTTTCAGAGATTTCTTCATCCAGTCCTTCGCCAAAAAATTCCTCAGGAACACCAATTCGTATTTTCTTTTGTGGATTTTGTACGACATTCACATAATCATCTACTTCTACATTGGCTGATGTATTATCTTTTTCATCAAACCCAGCAATAGCTTTTAAAACTCGGGCAGTATCTTCAACCGTTCTGGAAAAAGGACCAATGGAATCAAAAGAAGATGCATAGGCAACTAATCCCCAGCGTGAAACTCTACCGTATGTTGGTTTTAGACCCACAACACCACAGAATGCTGCTGGTTGTCGAATAGAGCCACCAGTATCAGATCCAAGAGAGGCATTTACCATATCTGCAGCAATTGCAGCAGCGCTACCTCCAGAAGAGCCACCAGGGACTTTTGTAAGGTCCACAGGATTTTTTACAGCCCCATATCTACTGAATTGATTGGTTGAACCCATTGCGAATTCATCCATATTTGTTCTACCAATAAGGATAGCATCCTGAGCTTTTAGCCGCTCAATAACGGTAGCATCGTAAACACTCTCAAAATCTCCGAGAACGTTAGATGCGCACGTTGTCTGCCTTCCGCGCTCACAAATCAGATCTTTTATACCCATCACTGCGCCAGCAAGAGAGCCGGCGGTACCATTTTTAATCTTTTTTTCTATTCTTTGAGCGTCTAATATGGCATCATCGAAATAGGTAGAAACAAATGCATTTATGTCCGGATTTTGTTCCTCAATCGTGGCAATATAATTAGTTACAATGTCTGTTAGAGAGAGTTTTTCGTTAAGAATTTCTTTCCTAATCTCAGCGATACTATAGTTAGACAATCTTCTATTCTTTAGTTTTTGTTTTTGTTTCTTCTGAGTTTACGGCATCGTCAATATCGCGAGAACTTTCTTCAATCTCTTTTTTGATATCTTTTGATGCTTTTCTGAATTCCTTAATTCCTTGGCCTAAGCCTTTCGCTAATTCGGGAATTCGCTTGGCTCCAAAAAGAACCAAAACGATTAGAGCAATGACAATAACTTCGGTAGTTCCAAAACTTCCCATAAAAAAATAACCTCTTTGGATTTAGTTGATGTAATTGTGCTAAGATAACAATATTTTCGGCACGATTTAAGATCAAAAATTATTTGGAACGATACTTGGAAAATTCAAGTAGAATTGTATAATTCACTCAATTAATTAACACAAATATTTATTTATGATTTGGACAGTAGAATTAGCGGCAGCATTGGATGAAGCACCATTCCCAGCAAACAGAGATGAACTCATTGAATGGGCAGAGCGAAATGGCTTACCTTCTCAGGTTATTGTGAATTTAGAAGAGCTAGAAGAACTGGATGAAGGTGAAGATACTATATATGAAAACATTGAAGATATCTGGCCTGATTACATTCAAAAAGAAGATTTTTTCCATAATGAAGAAGATGAAGGTTTCGATTACGACGAAGTCTAGCTTTAAGAAAAAGCCAGGTTACATATTAAACTGTAACCTCTCCTCTTGAGAAATACATTATCTTCAATATCAGCCATAATACCATCCCTACTTATGGCGGTACTACTAATTTGTACCGTCAATGTTGATGTATATGCTCAATCCAGTACAACAAATATTGATTCCACTTCCGATAATATTGTTAGGCGAATACGCTTCTCAGGTAATAAGCATGTAAAAGATCGTACGCTAGAAACTCTAATTCGAACAAAAACGAATCGGGAGTTCTTAGGTATACCCCGTTTTACACCCTGGTATTACATTTGGGAGCTTAGTAATGAAAGGTTTGGGGAAGATCCTGTTTATTTAGACCGAGCTGTAGTTACAAACGATATGGAACGTATTCAGCTATACTACGAATCGCTGGGTTATCTAAGAGTCAATGTTGATACAACCATCGTCGAGTTTAAAACAGATAAAGTAGAAGTCTCATTTATCGTAAATGAAGGAACCCCCTCAAGAATTGAAACTATTTCATACAGAGGAATTCCATTTTTTACTGATCAACAAAAAAGAATCGATTTTCTTCGCAACAGCCCACTCACAAGTGCTCGTATTAATGATACCACATATACTGTAGATCGCCAGTATAACACTCAAGAACTTGGAAATGAACAACAACGCATCATAGACTTTTTGAAGAATAACGGATTTGCTTCCCTTCAAAAGGATTCTGTTATAGCACTTGTTAAAACCCAGAGACAGGATCCAACGAAAATTGATGTCCAATTTAGAATACGTCCTGGTAACCTTTATCGATTTGGTGATGTATTTATAAATATTGCCGAAGGTACTCCACCAGATAATTTCACAGAACTGGATACTCTTTCTAACAATGAAGCAGTAATTGATTCCTTAAAAATCTTTATGAAAAAGGAATCTGCTACCCAAACTAAGTTTTCATTGCTTACAGATCAGGTTCTGTTTAAGCCAGGAGATATATACAATCACGAGTTATATCTTAATACAATTCGCGAGTATCAAAACCTTGGAATGCTCTTTATACGCCGTTTTGGACAAAACGAAAATGCAAGTCAACCTGACTACACACAGAAGTTTATACCTACTTATTTAAATCTACAAACCATTACTAAGCATAGTGTTGGAGCAGAGATATTCGGTATGAGGAGATATGGTAATGGTACTGGTTTAGGTATAGATTATACAAATAACAATGTATTCGGAAAGGCAGAAAATTTTTCGTTATCTGCTAATGTGAGCTTTGAGTTTGTGAGTGAAAGTGTGCTTGAAGAAATCGCAGACGCATCAACACAGTCATCAATTTTCAGAAGTTATGAACTGCGTGGTGACTACACGGTACCACGTTTGAACTTCCCTTTTGCCTTTTTAGATAATACCAGATTTTTCACAAGTGCATTAACTCGTTACTCTTTATCGTATAGCCGGTCAGACCAGTTATTCTTTGATATCAACACGGATGTTCAGTTTAATTTAAGGTACGAAGTTCAGCACAATGAGAGATACTCAAGTTTCTTAGATTTTATTGAACTGGATATCGTCGATCCTTCTCCTACGGATGAATTCATAACTAACTTAAGAAATGATTTCAGATCTGATACGGTAAATGGGGAAATCGTTGACCCAATAGAACTTACCAGAATACTTGAGGATTTTAGGCCACAATTTTCTTCTGTTATACGCTATACATTCCGTAACCAAAATACCGACTTGATTAAACGTAATCGAGGTTATTTTAGTGAATTTTCAGTTTCTATAGGTGGTAACATCCCCTATTTATTAGATAATTTTATAATTACACCAGACACTCTTGAACAAAGCCTTCCTTCTCTTTTTAAAGTAAGTGAGAATGAATTAAGTTATAGTCGAAATGTAAAACTAACAGCAGATTACCGACGATATATTCCAATTTCAAACTCAGCTGTTTTTGCATGGAGAGTATTTGGCGGTATAGCTCAGCCCTACGGTTCCAGTACTACTATTCCGTTAAACAGAAGATTTTTTGCTGGTGGTAGTAATGATATTCGTGGTTGGGGGCCTTTTCAACTTGGGCCTGGTGCTACTAATCCTGAGGATGTACGTATTAATGGTGGAGAAATCAAATTAGCAGCGTTTACAGAGACACGTCAAATATTTATCAATGATTTGTTAGGCGCAAACTGGCATGCCGCTTGGTATACCGACGCTGGAAATGTTTGGTATGGGCCTAGAAATGATGCGGCTTCTGATGAAGAATTAAGACAGGGTCGCTTTTATTTAGATGAATTTTATAAGCAAATAGCCGTTGGAACTGGATTAGGTCTGCGTTTAGACTGGGAATACATAGTAGCCAGATTTGATTTTACGTTTCGGGCTCACGATTTAGATGTCGGATGGTTCAACAATAAAAAATTATACTTTAGTTTTGGTATAGGTCATTCTTTTTAACGTTATTTAGGTATGGGAAAATTCTCCAACATTAAAAAACAATTGAACATAGTATTTGGCTCAAAGTTTCTTAAAAATCTTTCTACTACAGAACGATATGAGTTTCTTCAATTATGCCATAAACGTAACTATAAAGAAGGTGAATACGTCTTCTATCGCAATGATCCGGGTACAGGAATGTACTTTATTCAGGAAGGTGAGATTGAATTGATGCTAGAGCCTGATGGTGAAGAAAATGAAGATGATACCGAACGAGCTAAGTTTATATTAGAAGCTCCAGAAAGTTTTGGCGCTCTATCTATTGGCTATAACCTGAGAAGAAAATCGACTGCAAAATGTGTTACCAAGTGCCAGTTATTAGGATTCTTCCAGCCCGATTTTGAAGTCCTAAGAGACCGACATCCACAGATAGCGGTGAAATTCTTACAATCTCTGACTAATCTTGCTCTTCGTCAATTAGAAAAAGCTACTTACATCATTGAGGACATAAATGGACAGGAAAGCGCTCTACAGATTCAGTTCGACACTTACTACGAAAACAACAACGAAGATTCATAATGGCACTTAAGAAAGGCGAAGAAGTCACACTAACTATAGAAAGTGCGGCATTCAGAGGAAAAGGTGTTGCCAAGGTAGATGGATTAGCGGTATTTGTTTACGGAACCGCTCCCGGTGATGTTGTAAAAGCCCGAATCATTAAAAAGAAAAAGAATTACAGGGAAGCCAAGCTTTTAGAAGTTCTGGAACCCAGCCCAGATCGCATCGAACCTAAATGTGAGCATGCGAATGTATGTGGTGGCTGCAGCTGGCAGCATGTGCCCTACGCTAAGCAACTGGAGTATAAAGGGCAGCAGGTAGCTGATCATATTATCCGGCTTGGAGGAATTAAAGACAGCGTCATACATCCTGCTTTAGGCAGTGAAGATCCATTTTATTATCGAAACAAGATGGAATACAGCTTCAGTAACAGGCGATGGCTAACTCGTGAAGAAGTAGAAAGAGAAGAATTCGTTGATGATGCTGGTTTTGCAGCAGGAATGCACGCTCCCGGTAGATTTGATAAAATTCTGAACTTGAATGAATGTCATCTTCAACGCAAAGAATCGTTTGAAATATTAGATTTTGTACGGAACTACTGTATTGAAAACGACATCCCTCCTTTTGACGCTATGAACCATGAAGGCTTTATGCGTCATCTCATGATTCGTAATTCATATCATACCGATGACTTCATGGTGAACCTGGTTACCTACAAGGATGATCAGGAACTCATTAAAAAGCTATCAGATGTGTTACTGGATACCTTTCCGATCATCACAACCATTGTAAATAACATCAATGATACCAGAAGCCCTACGTCTATTGGCAGAATTGAGAAAGTGATACATGGTCCAGGCTATATTGTAGATAAAATCGGTGATCATACTTTTAAAATTCATCCCAATGCTTTTTTTCAAACCAATACAGCACAGGCAGAACGACTTTATGAAGTAGCAAGAAACTATGCAGACCTGAAAGAAGGTGATATTGTATATGATTTATACTGTGGAGTTGGAACTTTAAGCTTATTCGTAAGTGAGAAAGCAAGTAAAGTACTTGGAATTGAGTTGGTGGATGTAGCCGTAAAGAATGCCAAATTTAACGCTAAAGAAAACAAGGTTGAGAACGTCTCTTTCATTAAAGGCGATATGAAAGATGTTTTCACACAGGAAGTTGTTGATGAATTTGGAGCCCCTGATGTATTAATTACTGATCCGCCGAGAGCAGGAATGCATCCAGATGTAGTTAAGCGCTTAAAAGAGCTCAAGGTGCCTAAAATAGTGTATGTGAGCTGTGATAGCTCAACTATGGCCAGAGACTTAAGAGAACTCGCTGAAGTATATGAGATTGTGGAGGTACAACCTGTTGATATGTTTCCACAAACATACCATGTGGAAGCGGTGGCAAAACTTCGATTGAAATAGTTTTTATCTTTTCAGCGTTAGGAAACCATTTGAATCTTAAATTTCTTACAAATTGAATTTTTGTTTAAGAATTATTTAAACTTTTATAGATGATTAGACCTCAAATATTAATTTCAGTAGTAATTACCCTCCTATTTCTTGCAAGTTGTGATACTGCAAATGATCAAGGAGAAGCTCCATTACAAAAAAATATTCCATCTGTCGTATTAACAACAGCGGGCGTTGCCATACTCGATGATCCAAAGATTGACGCCCAAATTGAAATATTAGTGGACGATAAAACTGAATTTGAAGGAAATGTTGCTATAGAAATAAGAGGATCAACGTCTCAGCAATTCCCAAAAGATTCATACATATTCGAAACCAGAGACGCCAATAATGAAGATATTGATGTTTCGTTTTTAGGTTTACCAGAAGAAGAAGACTGGATCCTTCAGGGCCCTTATACTGATAAAACACTAATCAGGAATAAATTTATTTATGATCTTTCACGAAGTATGGGGAATTATGCCTCTAGGACGGTATTCGTTGATTTAATCCTCAATGAAGAATACAGAGGGCTATATGTACTGATGGAAAAACTGAAAAGAGATGATAACAGAATTGATATAAGTAAACTAAATCCTGACGAAAACTCTGGAGAAGATCTAACCGGTGGTTATTTGCTAAAGATTGATCGTGCAGTCGAGAACGAACCCACCGCCTCCTTTACTTCCTCTTATCCGCCTCCATTTGCTACCAGAAATCAAGAAGTTACTTTTGTATTTGAAGAACCTGCTTTTGATGACATTACCACCCAGCAAAGGAATTATATAACAGAATATATATTCAGTTTTGAAGATGCGCTAAATGCTGAAAGATTCAAGGATCCAATTTCAGGGTATCTCCCTTTTATAAATGTTTCCAGCTTTATTGATTACTTTTTGATAAATGAACTTGCTAACAATGCAGATGCCTACAGGTTAAGTACGTATATGCATAAAGATAAAAACGGTAAATTGAATATGGGTCCGGTTTGGGACTTCAATTATGCACTGGGCAATGTTGATTTTTGTAATGCTGGTCAGACTAACGTTTGGGCATATAAATTCAATGAACGGTGTGGAAATCACAATCAACAAGTACCATTTTGGTGGTCCAGACTTTTAGAAGATGAAGCCTTTGTAAATCAGCTACAAGAAAGATGGGCGAACCTTCGCAACGATGAATTCTCTGAGGCAAACCTGCATGAGATGATAAACTCCTATGTTGCATTACTCAATGATTCAGGTGCTGCAGAAAGAAACTTCGTAGTTTGGGATATACTTGGTGTGGATATTCACCCTAATAACTTTGTAGGCGAGACCTATGAGCAAGAAATTACCTATTTGAAAGATTGGATTTCAGATCGCTTATTATGGCTTGATTCATCTATTTTAGAATTATAGCATCCTCAGAGTCTATACTTCTTTATCACACCAGATAGCCTTTAACCCTTATCCATGGACTTCACAAAAGATGAAAAACTACTTTCTTTTATCTTTATCATATACTTCTAAAAGTACGTAAATGAGTCTTATTTGGTTTGTTGAATAAGAAAAATTTAACTAATTTTTAAGCGAATTAACTCCAATA
>Ga0136600_1001143_pt1 | contig 12680 bp, 8 predicted proteins | sample AntRauMFilla2698_FD_104634 | JGI IMG/M metagenome (GOLD analysis project Ga0136600, IMG submission 104634) | Saline lake microbial communities from Rauer Islands, Antarctica - Metagenome Filla 2 #698 | ecosystem: Environmental > Aquatic > Non-marine Saline and Alkaline > Saline | place...
CACGCGCCGCGACGCAGGCCCTTCCGGGCGACGAAGCAGGGCAAAGCGAAACCCCCGGCTCGCTTTCGCATTCCGGGGGTTCCAACGTGAACAACTTGGCGGAACACACGGGTCTGGAACTCTACCAGTGTCTCACATTTTAACAGTTTTAAGGGGAAAATGAGACAAATGAGACACAGCAAGCCACATACAGCCATGTCTCATTTCTTAAAGGCTATCAGGGGTAGCAGTTTCTTGGAAGAAACTTGCGTACTATAAGATTATATGTCATACGAACACTATTAATCGAACCTTGCCGTTTATTTACTCCTCTCCAGTGATAGTGCCAAGATGGCATGTGTCAGATGTCGAATACTGATAGGCTCGTGCCACTTTACTTGCGTAATACTGACATGGTGATCTCGTGGTGCCCGAAACTGGCGCTTATGGTAAATTACTTGATCGTCAATCGATAGTTTCTCGAATAAGGCTTTGCAGAAGTGCCGCCTGATGACAGGATTAGCTTTGGCGTAGGCCTTGCCAATATCTAGGCTATGGGCTAGCTCCAAAGCTCTGTCTCGCCTGGCATTGATGATAGCTAGCCTTGATTCTGCTTCGGCTATGACGGTTTCAGCTTGTTTTATGTCATTGTTAATCCGTTTCTGCTCGCTCTTAAGGAGATCGGGCTGAATTACCTTGTCGTAGTAAGCTTGCATGAGGTTTTCTTGCTCGGCCAGCAGGCGGCGGCAATAAGACAAACACCAACACAGGGAGTAGCGATAACAAACAAGCCAAAACCGAAAATAAGCCAGCCACGGCAAAAATCGGTGAGGTAGCTCGTGACGGTAAATTTGAATATACCGTCGCTAGTGTTGAATGCGGCAAGACCTCTGCTGGCACGAACGAGTATCTAACTAAGCAAGCACAAGGACAATTCTGCTTCGTAAATGTAACTGTTAAAAATATCGGCAGCGAAGCCCAAACGTTCGATAGCTCAAGTCAGTACTTGTATGATGCAGCGAATGCTAAGTTCTCTGCCGACGGAACAGCCTCTCTCTATGCTAATCCTCAGGGCAGTACGTTCCTGAACCAGATCAATCCCGGTAACAGCGTGTCTGGTATCCTGGTGTTTGATCTGCCAAAAGACAAAACCCCTGTAACGGCGGAGTTACATGACAGTGCGTTCTCAGGCGGTGTAAAAGTCAACCTACAGTAGTACACCCCAGACAAATTTATATGTGTCGCTACGTACCTAAACAGGGATGATAGTTTGACAAGCACCTTAAAATATGCTAGTATGTAGTTGTTAGATAACAAAAACATAAAACTACCCATATAATTAGTACTATGCAAACACCTGGAAGCTCATTTCTACACGAGAGAAACCCCAATCTCCACGCTTCACAAGAAGTAGAGAGCGTTGCGGGTTATTTGCGTGCTGGCGGTGAGCATATTCCAAACGAGCCAGCCGATATAGGTCGTGTAGCTGTTGCTGCAGCGGAACTACCGAAAACACTAGAAGTCGATGTGCAGCAGCTAGAATCTGAACGCAAAATGAACACTGCAGAAAATCTGCGCGGCCTAAAAAACCGTTTTGGTGAACGGTTTGTGAAAGGCGACCTGATGGAAGGTGGTGGGTACACTGGTGGAGCCGCGAGAGAGCTGCTAGCTGGTTTTATGGATCGGCCCGGTTTTGCTGATGAACTAAAACGCCTCATCCCTGGTAAACACGGAGCCTTAGCGCTTCTCAAAGACAACCATGCCTACATCCAAGTGACGTTAGAGCAGTGGCATAAAGACGACCCTGACCATGAGAGGGCACCAGCCAAAGACCCTTACGAACTAGCTCGCAGTGTTGGCTATGAGCTCACCGGACCATTTGAATCCACGGGCGAGTTTGTAGGACTGGACAAACAAGATTTTCGACAAAATACTACGGAACGCCTTTGTACTTTCAACGAGCCAACCGGACGGCTGAGGGACTATCAAATCCTCTGGCTGAGGCACGCCGATGTGTCAGACACCCTGCCAGCCGATGAGTTGACAGCTGATACTCTCAGCGATGCATGGAAGACGTACTTAAAAACTATTGGTCGTTACGATCAAGATTCCGACAACTATGACCTGGTTGGTCTTCGCCCTACTCGCGACGATCCATACGGTACTTCAAGTATGTCGGTGCAGATTAGCCGCAAAGGAACGCACGTTTCCATCAAGAACCGCTACAACCACACAGTTGGTAATCCAGACAACACGCTTGACAGCGACCTAGACAATGTTGCCTATGGTTTGAAGCGCGCTGTCTATTCACGGGTTGGTCGAGAAGATTTGATGGATAAAACAAGCGTCGCCCTCGCTGAAGGATATATCGCTGACAATGACGGCGGCATTCATCGCTATCAGTATGAGGAAGACAATGTCTATTATGGAGACTACGAACATATCAATAATGGCGCCGTCACCACCATCGACCGCGGTAAGTATTATATGATCTCGCCCCAACTCTATGTTCTGAAGAGCGGCAAGGGTGATGAGCTCCGCCTAGGCCAAAGAAGTACCGGCCGTGCAGGACTTGAGGTCGGTAATGACGTACGATTTTTGTACGAAAGCAGTAGATCCAAGCATAGCGAAAAAGATCCCCGCATTGCCGAATTACGCCGTGGGTATGCTGAGCGTGAACATGCAGAATTGAAACTGTCGATTGCAGAACACACACGTGAGCAACTAAAAAGTGCATTTATTGCAAACCAAGAAGTCTCCCGTCAGCTTGGCACAGAACAAGTAAGTCAGCAGGAATTTGCCGAGATATTTGCAGCTAAAGACAAAGAGTGGCAGGAAAACGGCGTATATGACTACCTAGTTGAACAACTGATAGAAAGTGGTGCACGCTTCAACTTGGTCGCTACGCCTAATATTGAAGCTAGCGAGGCTCAAATTGTTGCTTTAGCTGAAGCGTTTGGTAAGCAGCAGCCTTACGAAACCTATGTGTACGATGAGCTATATCGTAAAGGCAGATACACAGGCCGTGAATTTTCTGGTAAGGGCGGCAACGATCCTGTCCGACTCAGCCTGATTCCGTCCCGTCGTGATGCGGTTTTGAGTGGTAATACGGTTGAAACGCAAGTAAGAATGCTTAGGGAACAGCAGACGAGCAAGCCTAATCTTAATTTGCGTGTCCCAAGTGTGCTTGATGCTGTTACCTACTGGTACACCTTGCGAGCACAGGGCGACAAATTAGCCGACAGTAGCGCATTCGATAAAACCTACATCCGTCACTTCGACCTTGATCCTAAAGCGGTCGGCGGGTGGTCGTGCGTTCCGGGCTCCTGCGTGTACTACGATGGCGAGCCGGACTTGGGCCGCTCGGGTGTCGGGGGCGACGATGGCGCTCGCGTGTCGGTGGGGTAAATCCTTTAGCTTTTGCCCTTCCTTTTTGTCTTCTCTTCTTTTTTCTTTCCGGTGCTTCTTCGAAATTTTTTTATCTAATAAACTACCTACGAATATAACTGTTCGGGGGTAAGTAGTCCAAAGATAACACCCATCGGTGCCCCTGATGGATAGTTGTTTGCATTATGCCTAAAAAGACTCCCCTAAAAAGGAGCTGGTACTTTTTATGGCAGCAAGCACATCAAGAACCCTTTTACCCCACGAATCTTCAGCAGAAGTGCCACATGGGTGCTGAAAGAATGGAGGTTTATCGATCATGCGTGATTGATAAAACAGGATTCTGTTGAAGAGTAAGCGGTCGACAGGTGGTCGTACGTTCCGAACTCCTACGTGAACAACGATGGCAAGCCGAACTTGAACAACTCGGATGTCGAGAACGACAATGACGCTCGCGTGTCGGAGGGGTATGTGGGCGATCAGGATCTATTGCACGCTCTTGAGCCAGCCGCCGGTCATCCGGCGAGCTTCGCTCAGGCGTGCTTGGATCTTGAGAATGTTCGTTTCGTTAGCAAGCTTTAACTCCAGAATGGCTCTGAGATGCATTGAACTCATCTCGGCAAGAGCATTTGCCTTGAGTAAGTAGCTGGCCTTCAAAGGTTTAGGAGCATATTTTGCTAGGAGTAATTGCTCCATGCAATCAGTCCAACTTTTAATCGTCTGTTCGCCGAGCGAGTAGCGATATTTTCTATCGAGTGACGTGTTGAGTTCCAGTAATTTTTTGTAAATCTCAAAGGAAATAGTAATGACCGGTAATTCTTCCATTGATATAAGTGTAACAAACGTCTGGCTATCTTATAGAGCTTTTAGAAAAGGTAAAAAATCTAGCCAGGCAATTATTGAATTTGAGGGTGAGCTATTAGAAAACATACTTGATTTAGCAAAGAGCCTACAGGATGGATACTACCGACACGGATCATATTCCCACATGATCGTTAACGACAATAAAAGACGTGATATAGCGGTCGCTTCAGTTAGAGATAGGGTCATTCACCGTATGCTATACGACTACCTTGTGCCGATTTGGGACAAGACTTTTATATACGATGCGTGGTCTTGCCGTAAAAACAAAGGGCTTCACAAGGCTATAGAGCGAGCGCAGCTGTTTATGCGTAGATACCCGGATGCCTGGGTATGGCGAACGGATATAACAAAGCTATTTGACTCCGTAGATAAAAACAAGCTGAAGTTCGTGCTTAGAAAGCGCATCAATGATCCAACTGCTTTATGGATATTGGATGAAGTCATTGACAGTTATAGTAGCTACGAAGACCTAAGGGGCATACCGATCGGTAACCTTACGAGTCAGATACTGGCGAACATCTTTCTGAACGAGTTTGATCGTTTTATGAAGCACAGATTAAAGCCGTTTGCCTATCTGAGATACGGCGATGATTGGCTATGTTTTGCTGGTAGTCAAGACGAACTGGAGGCGATGCGAAAAGAGGCCAAAGTATTTCTTAATACTGAGCTTGGTCTGAGTATTCATCCGACTTTGGATTTGATAAAACCAGTGCGGGCAGGCGTTTCATACTTAGGCGTTGATCTTTGGTCGTGTGGAAGAAGAGTGGATAATGCGGCGAGACTTAAGCTTAATGCTAATCTCAATGTTCGTAATGTGTCGAGCTATAAATCCTTACTTTCTCATCACAGTTCAAAAAAGCATCTCAAGAGATTTGAGTGGGCTGTATCAGAGATTATCAACAAGTAAAACAAGGACGATTTAGCGGAATTATGTCCTAGACTTCCACCACCGTTGCGGTACCTTGTACCTATGGAACCTACCCTACTTACAGCACCCCCAACACCAATGGTCACCAATACGATCACTTACTGTCTTTACGCCCGTAAATCCTCTGAACAAGACGAGCGCCAAGCCTTATCGATTGAGCAACAAATCAAGGAAATGGAGCTGCTTGCCGATCATTGGGGCATAAAGATATCCGAGATCCGCCGTGAGAGTCATTCCTCCAAGGAATCAGGCACTCGCCCGATCTATAACCGGCTTATTAAGGACATTCAACTTGGCTACTTCAACGGAATTGTGACATGGGCACCCGATAGGTTGTCCCGAAATGCCGGTGATCTTGGTATTCTGGTAGATTTGATGGATCAGGGTAAGCTCGCGGAGATCCGCACTCACGGTCAAACCTTCACCAACTCGCCAAATGAGAAGTTCCTGCTGATGATTCTTGGCTCGCAGGCCAAGCTAGAGAACGATAACAGAGGTCTCAATGTCATCCGAGGACTACACAACAAAGCCGCCAACGGCTGGAGACCTGGAGTTGCGCCGATTGGCTACCTAAATAATGGTCTCGGCGATAAAAAGATAATTGTCGATGAAATTCGATCACCGATCATTGTAGAAATGTTTGAGCGAGTCGCTAAACAAGCCTACACCGGCCGGGAGGTAAAACGCTGGCTGGATGACATAGACTTTGTAAGCAGGCATGGTAAACGGCTCGTCTTAAGCCATATTTACCGAACATTAAAGAATCCGTTCTATTACGGCGAGTTTCAGTACCCTAAGACCAGCGAGACGATGCATCACGGCAAACATGCACCGATAATCAGTAAGGAGATGTTTGACGAAGTCCAGATCCAGCTGACGGTCGCTCCAAAGGCTCCAGCAGGTACCAAAGAGTTCAGTTTCACGAGGATGATCAAATGCGGTGTTTGTAAAACGGGTGTTACAGCTGAAGAAAAGTTGAAGAAGCTCAAAACTGGCGAGATCAGACGGTATGTGTACTACCACTGCGGTAGGGCCAACGATCTTGACTGCATCCAGCCATACATTCGCGAAGGCGAACTGATGATCGAGTTACTTAACGTTATCGATGAGCTTAAAATAGATGAAATCGGTGCTCACCAACAGTTTAAGGAAGAGCTTATACGATATGACAGATTCTTAGGGGTATTAGAGCAAAGTAATGGTAGCTCGCAGCCAGCCACCAAGCCAACAATTGATCTAAAGGCATACTCAAAATACGTGCTACAACATGGAACCAAAGAAGAAAAACGTGAGATTCTCCAATATGTAACCGGCGAATTATTCCTCAAAGATCAAAAGGTTTATGTTGAGCGGAAAACGAGGTCTAAAAAGTTTATCCCGGCCAGTTCGAATCCTATCGCCATCTAAACGGGAATGGTCGAAATTCATGTGCCACATAACATTTTGAGGTAATTAAAAACGACCCTGTACCCTTAGTACGCACTTTAGGTGGACGGGTCGTTTTAGAACTTTATTCTTGGCGGTGACACTGACACGCGGTTGGAACAATGCTGCCTGGTCGAGAATTGCCTTTGGTAAGCGTCTGCCACACAATTCATGACCAGCCCTAGCATCTAGTTCCGGACACGTGAAAATTCAAAAAGTGCAACGAGGGCAAGCCCGAGCAATAACGTCAGCACGTACAGACCGAGGAATAGGAATGGAACCGTCACCTCGAGACCCAGTTGCGCCAGGCCAATGGCGGTGATCAGCAACGACCCAATGCAACCGAGAACAACCCCGACCGATAGGGTTGCCGCGCCTTCGCGCAGGTAGACCCTTCCGAGCCATTCACGCGAGGCACCTAGCGCCAGCAACGCTGGGCTTTGCAGCCTTAGAGCGTTCGCGCTTCCACGCATGGTCGCCGCCAAGACTCCGATCCCGACCAGACCAGCGGAGCCGATTAAACCCCACTGGAATGGGGTGATTGCGTATGGATCTTCCGCCCTATACGTGCGGACGATGCTTGGATCGATACGCTGATTGATAAGGGCGTCACCAATCGCGTTTGCCTCGGCGTCGTCAATTCCTCCAAAGACGAGTACCCCGCCGACAGAATCTAGTCCGAGATCGTCAGCTGTCGACTGCAGGATGAAGCCAGCCGAGGATCGAGCCCACCGTTCGTCGAAGCTTTCAGTGACTGCACCGTCAACACTCAATGGTTGAAGCGTTTCTCCACCGTACGTCCAGATCGTTGTCCCCTCATACTCCGGGCCCCAAACGACTCCTCCTGACTCAAGGACATCAACGGAGTCGTCGGATAGGGGAGCTCCAAGGAGATTTTCAAGATCCGCGACAGTGGCGACTGCCTCGAGAGCGCCGAACCCTTCGGCAGTCGCGACCACCCCTCCACCATCAGACGTTTGAAGCATGGGCAAGTAGACCATGCTTGAATCCGAGCCAGCTTGTGACGCAACGAGCCGTGTCACGAGTTCGTCAATCTCCGAATCATTGGATAGGTAGTAGAGAGCCTGGCCCTCGGACGGCGGAAGCCGAGCGGTGTCATTTTGAAACGCGATATTAGAAGACAAAATGACAGAGAATCCCACAACAGGACCGAAAGCGAAGGCGGCGGCGGTCAGGCCCATCGCGGCGACAGCGGGGCGAAGAGACACACGTCGCCATGCGAGCCTGTTACCAGGTGATCCTCGATCAAAGATTCTCGACAACCAGAGCACGATTTCGGGGGCCGTGAGAGAGAGCACAACAACAAACAGCATTGTCGACGCAATGACCGAAATGACGTCCCGCACGGCGACAAGCAGAAAGATAGAGATCCCAGTAACGAATATCGCAACAACCTGCCTCGTCGTCGAGCGAGACACGGCGCCATCAGCCACTGCACGCCGACCAGTAGCTGAACTCCGCAGGATGGCCGCCACGAACGACGCAACCCAGGCAAGCACGACTCCGCTAAGCGTGCGGAGAACTGGATCAAGAGGAGCCTGAACGGGACCGGCAACCCGACCGGCGATCCATTCCACAATCGGAGTGATCCCAAATCCAATAAGCCAGCCCGCAACGACACCAAGCACTGCCGCAACGACCATGGGCACGAAAGCAGAAAGCTGGACAATTGTTGCCGAAAGGCGAGGCGTTATGCCTTGGAATCTAAGCAGGGCGTTTCGTGAAGTCAGATATTTTCCCCGGAGTCCGAGTGCCAGCAATGCGGACAGCATCGTGAGCGGTACTGCGATCCAAAGGTAAAGGAAGGGGAATCGACCAAGATTGGATTGCCCTGATGACCCGAGTGTCGCAACTTCAATTAGTGCGGCCCGAGGGTCGTCTTGAGCCCTTGCACCGTAGAAGTTCGCAACAACATCCGCCGACCCTCCTGTCGTATAGGCGATTACTGTCGCAGACAGCCTCGGGAACGAACTGGCGGCGTTCGGCCACTCCCAGGAGCGCCAGGTGCCAGTCGCGGCAATCAGTACTTGACTGCGCAATGCGATGAGATTTGAGACAATCCCAACGACGCGAAGCTCATCGGGAGTCGCTCCCTGCACGACCTGTCCGAGACGGAGGCCGGTGGCTTCGGTGACGACGATCTCGCCTGGTCCTTCTGGCCAACGACCCGTCGAGAGCTCGTATCCCCAGGCTCTTGGGGAACATGAGTCATCAAACTCTCGGTATGAAAACGTCTGACCGCTGCGAGAGTCCGCTTGCACAAACGCGTTAATCTCCGTGCAAACGGGATTGCCAGAAGCCCCCCGCAACTCGGCGGTGGAACCTGACAGGTCGAAGTCTTCATCGGTGGTCGGGATGTACTCATTGAAGTAGACAGCTGTATCTTGCCCACCAAAGTTGAGGATCCGGTTCGCCTCAGGGGTCAGGTCGCTGCGAGTCAATACCGAGGACGACAGGGTCAGCAAGACCGCGACCGTGGCGATCGGAAGCGTCCACCATACGCCGGAGCGAAGTCGTGAGAGCTTGGCCACTGCTCTGACGTAGGCGCGAAGCTTCATGATCAGACCGACTCCAAGTTTTCAACGCTCACCGGTTCAACGGCGCCGTCCGTCATCCTCAACGTTCGATGCGCGAAGGATGAGGCTGCTAGATCGTGAGTCGCAACGATGACCGCGTATCCAGACTCTGCGAGTTCCCGAAAAAGGCGGAAGATGGCGATCGAGTTGGAATGATCGAGCGAGCCAGTGGGCTCGTCGGCGATGATGGCTTGTCGAGGGCCCGAGATCGCGCGAGCAATGCCCACGCGCTGCCGCTGACCACCCGACAGTTCGGAGGGGAATCGCTTTCCTTGATTCGACAGCCCAACCTGGTCTAGGGCCTTTGAGCCAGCGGCGAATGACTCACTTTTGCTCCAGCCAAGTAGCTCGAGAGGGAACGCGGCGTTCTCCAGAGCAGTGAACTCCGGTATCAGCTGGCCTTCCTGAAAGACCATTCCGATGTCCCGCAGCCGTATAGCGGCCCGTTCTTCAGGTGAAGCATGCGAGATTCGCTTCTCCCCGAACGCAACGTCGCCTTCAGTTGGAACGTCCAGACCAGCCAACAGCCCGAGGAGTGTCGACTTTCCACATCCGCTAGGGCCCATAAGGCACACGAACTCACCTCGCCTAACGGTAAGGCTCACGTTCCTGACTCCAAAGATCTGTTCGGATGGGGTCTCAAACACACGGGAGACCCCATCCGCACGAATCACGGTGTGGGCATCGCTAGAGATGCCTACCCCGTGGTTCAAGTTAGCAGGAGCCATTGCCTGCCCAAGACGACATGTTGTCGTTCTGACCGAACGGGTCCATCCACCCGAGCTCTGTGTATCGAGCCATTGTGTTGCAGTAGCCCTGCCCGCCGCCGTCGGTGTACCAGCGGGCGTTAGTGCCGGTGCGGTTCTCCCATGAAGAAACGGTGTTGTTGTTCGCGGCAGAGATGTTCACGAGAGAGAAGCCTGCGGTTCGCCATCCGAGTCCGATGCTGAACCCGGAATTCTTGTACACGCAGACCCAGGTGCCGCTGCAGTACGACGAGTTGCCGGCGAGTGCAGCCGTCGGAGCGGCTACGCCAAGCAAGCCGACAGTGAGTCCCACGGCAGCAAGAAGTGACGTTGCTTTCTTGTTCATGTTCGTCTCCTTTAGATTTTGGTAGAACGCTTTGTCTACTTGGCGCTGAAGGTATCCAGGTCTTGATGGAAAGTCAAGAGTGCAGCACGCTTCTTCCACAAAGTTACATGACCATCTTTCACTTTTTACAGTGCCGTGTCAACACCGAGGGTCGGCAACCTCAGAAGATTGCCTCCGTTGTCCAATCACCCTTCCGTTCACGACGATCACACCACCCCTGTTCCGGCGTGCTTCCGGCCAGGAGCGCCTGAACCGGGATGGGACTCAGCAGCATCCTGCTTGTGATTCACCCGCCCAGGAGGCCACGGTCACCGAGGGCACGAGTGGCTCTGGCGATGCAAAAACTACATCGCAGCGACTGCCATTGAGAGTGGCGATTCCGACCCCCGTTAGGCCTTTTCCGCCCGCTCCCTGAACCTCCCGTGAAGTCCCGATCGGAGTATCGACTCCTAGTGGCCATCGAGGTACAGTCCGGAGGCCAATTGCTCGGAAGCCGCACAAATCCGAGGGAAAGGAGGCCTTCACCGATGTCCATCGTACAGATCACCCCCACTGCGGAAGAGCCCGCGGCCACCAGCCTCAAGCGCGCCGTGTTGTACACGCGCGTCTCAACCTCTCGCCAGGCGAGCAAGAACGGCGAGGCGGAGGGTTACTCCATACCGGCGCAGCGCAACGCTTGTCAGCGGAAGGCTCAAGAGCTAGGCGCTGAGATCGTCGAGGAGTTCGTTGATGCCGGCGCGTCGGCCCGGTCAGCAGACCGAGAAGGCCTGCAAGAGATGCTGGCCTACGTCAAGCGGGGAAATGTCGACTACGTGCTGGTGCACAAGCTCGACCGTCTGGCCCGTGACCGAGCTGATGACGTCGCGATCCTGGCGGCGATTCAATCAGCGGGTGCGGTGCTCGTGTCCGCCACCGAGCAGATCGACGAGACACCGCCCGGCATGCTGATGCACGGCATCATGGCCACGATGGCGGAGTTCTACTCTCGCAATCTCGCCAATGAAGCCAAGAAGGGCATCGCCCAGAAGGCTAAGAATGGCGGGACGCATGGAGTCGCGCCACTTGGCTATGTCAACACGAACACCCGGATCGAAGGCCGCGACATCAAAGGCGTGGACATAGATCCCGAACGGGCCGAGCTGATTCGGTGGGCGTTTCGTGCCTATGCGACGGGCGACTTCAGTATTTCGACGCTTCGCGATGAGCTCGAGGAGCGCGGACTGCGAAGTCGCAAGACTGCCAAATACGTCGGGACGCCACTCAACACCAGCCAGGTGCACCGCATCCTGAGCAACCCGTACTACATCGGCAAAGTGAAGCACCGCGACGCTATCTACGACGGCGTTCACGAACCTCTGATCGACGACGACACCTGGTACACCGTCCAGGAAGTGCTGGCCGGGCGTCGCATTGCAGGCGACCGGTCATGGCGACACACCCACTACCTCAAGGGCTCACTCAGCTGTCGGCGCTGCGGTGGACGGATCGGCTTCGGCTACTCCCAGGGGCGAGGTGGGGTCTACAGCTACTTCTTCTGCATCGGAAGGCACACCGGGCGCACCGAGTGTGATCTGCCGTACGTTGGGACGGACTTTGTCGAGAAGGAGATGGAGAGCGTCTGGCGCAGTCAGGTGCAATTCACCGCCGAGACAATTGCTCAGGTCGGCCAGGCTAGTCGCGCTCAACTAGAGGCTCAGCAGGCCCACGATGAAGCGCTGCTTGCGAGCCAGCGGCAGCGGCTCATCACGCTCGAGCGCCAGAAGCAGAAGCTGATCGACGCCTATCTCGACGACATCATTCCGGCCGAGGATCTTAAGCAGCGACAGACCGCCGTGATGGCGGAAATGAACGACGCCAAGCGGCTTATCGAGGCCTGTCAGCTGAACATGACGACCGTGCTGAAGCACCTCGACCTGATCCTTCTCCTGTTGAAAAACGTGAGGCGGCTCTACAAAGAAGCCACACCCGAACAACGCAAGTGGCTGAATCAGGCAGTGTTCGCGACGATTGAGCTCGACGTCGCCGAAGAGAACCCGCGCCTTGCCGACGGCAAGATCGTCGTGGAGGTCGCAGGCGTTCTGGCCGAGCCCTTGGCGGCCGTGACCGGATTCGCTCAGGTGGGCACAGCTGGCCGGAAAGCGCCGGACGAGGCCACACAGGGCGCGACGCAGGCCGTTTCAGCAGACGGAGCGGGACAAAGCGAAACCCCCGGCTCGCTCTCGCATTCCGGGGGTTCCAACGTGAACAACTTGGCGGTGACGGTGGGATTTGAACCCACGGTAGGGGGTTACCCTACACAACTTTTCGAGAGTTGCACCTTCGGCCGCTCGGACACGTCACCGCGGGAGAGTGTAGTACAGGGGCCTGATGCGGGTCGAACTGGCGACGGCACGCGCGGGCGGGCATCCGGC
>Ga0136600_1001146_pt1 | contig 12666 bp, 10 predicted proteins | sample AntRauMFilla2698_FD_104634 | JGI IMG/M metagenome (GOLD analysis project Ga0136600, IMG submission 104634) | Saline lake microbial communities from Rauer Islands, Antarctica - Metagenome Filla 2 #698 | ecosystem: Environmental > Aquatic > Non-marine Saline and Alkaline > Saline | place...
GAATCCCACTGATTTCACCCAGAATATGTCCATCCTGAAACGTTATTCCACCCGGCAAAGAAAGTCTGTTACCGAAAAGAAAGGGCAAAATTCCGATCATTCTAATCGCTTTCTTAACAACACAACGTAAATATCTGTAATCAGAAGAAAGCCGCTCTGCGTAAATGGGCAGGTGTTTTCCCTCACCGGTTGTTCCCGCCGAAACCGCGAACAAATTCGTCCGCCCCGGCCAAAGTACATCCGACTCACCTTTCTTTACCCGCTCGATATATGATGTATAATCACTGTAGGATGAAACCGGCCACGATTGGGCAAACTCTTGATAATTTGTTTTCAGAGACGTTTTTCCATGCAGATCATTCTTTCGCGCGGTCTGATTCAGCTTGAGCAGAATTTTCTGTAACTCATGCTCCTGCTTTTTCTGAATCCGGGTTTTAGAGATCATATTTTGAATCCGCTTGGAACCTTAATAATACAAACTTTAACCGCTATTACTTTTGTTTCTACACATATCATCAACTATCCTTCAATAACGGGTCATAATTTTATCCAGCGGTTTTCGGCCGATATCCGGCACCTCAGCATCTTCAGCCGGGTAGCCAACGGGGAGTACCAAAATAGCTGATTCGTTTGGAGGTCGTTCTAATATCTCAGACAAAAATTTCATGGGACTCGGAGTATGAGTAAGCGTTACGAGTCCGGCGTGGTGAATTGCCGTAATCAACATTCCCGCCGCGATACCAATCGATTCATTTACGTAATAATTTTTCTCTTTCTCTCCACTTTCTGTAAGCGTGTAACTCTGCTTAAACACGATAATAAGTGCCGGCGCCTCAGTAAGATGCTCCTTCACCGGATCAGTCCCCAGTTTCTCAAGATCTTCGAGCCATTCATCGCTCATGCGCTGCTCATAATTCTTTTGCTCTTCCTCTTCAGCCGCTTCCCTGATACGTTTCTTCATCTCACTATCTTCAATCACACAAAAATGCCAAGGCTGCTTATTTGCCCCGCTCGGAGCCGTTCCGGCCGTTTTTACAATATACTCGAGGATGCCGTCAGGTAGCTCGCGATCAGAAAAATGACGAACTGATCTTCTTCGATCCATCTCCTCAAAAAACTGCACCGACCGCTCCAGCATTTCATCTTCGGGAAACTGTACATAGCCAAGCGACTTCATTTTATGATTTTCAGAACTCATGCTTCTCTTTTTGATTGTTACGATTTCATTCACTTCTGTTCAATAGTACCTGTTCGCCAGGCTTCTCTGATGCGTTGATAATAGTCGTAGTGATAATCTCTGCGCTCAAGAATAAAATGAGGAGCGTTAAACTGAAACCCCGGCTGCGCTTGTTTGAAAACGAATACCTTTTGCGGATCAAAATAATTGGGACTTTGGTAAAATCCATACGACCAGTAAAACTGATCAAAACTGCGATCGACATATTCCGGCGGACCGTATAAAATGTAGATCATCCCCATATCCGTTTTCCAACCCTCTTTGTACGATGTAAAATATCGATTAGCCTGTTCCACCCTGCTGTAGAAAAGATTCAGTGTTTTATTGGCTTCATCCTGCGACATTCTTTCGGTCCAGAATTGATCCACAATCTGTTTTAACGAATCGGAAGATTTAATTCGGTTCAGTCTTTTGAACTCGTTTTCTTCCATCAAATAAACTAACGGCTCAAATAATGCTCTCGGGGTTTTTACATCGGGATAGTATGGATTGCGCAGCGCGAAATCTTTGTGCAATGTAGCTTTTACACTGTCATTTTGTGATAATTCAATAAAAAATCGCTGATTCCCCTCATTTTTCAATGCAAATGTGTGACTAAACGTAGTCACTTTCTCCATACTGTCTTGCAGATCAATTTCTGAGGCGTATTCCACATCATGATTCTCAAAATCGATTCCCTGATATTCGAGACTTCCGGGATATAAGTTTTGATAGAATGGCAATCCGGCGGCATTAAGGTCACTTCGAAAGCGGACAAGAAGAGAACGAAGCTTCAACCCGTAACGCAGAGAATCGGGCACCACAACCTGAAAGTTCACCATCAAACTATCGTAGTGCGCCGCGATATTGCGATAATTCACAGGCTTGAAAGCACCGGATGAATTGTTTTCTTTTACAGATAAGGTCAACCCGCTAATGGCAGCATTATCAGATTCAGGATCCGGAATCAAAGCTTTAGTAGTTACGGTTGATGTTTTTGATGATGTGCGGTCGGTTACGTTAATAATTAGATTATACTCACCCGGAGGGATGCTTTGAGTTGTTCGCCAGGAAACATTGGGATTGCTTCCATATGCCCGGATATCATCGTCTGTAAGCTCAACTTTATCAGAACGGTTTATAATCAGCGAATTAGAATCAGGATCTCTTAATAAGGTTTCGACATCAAAAGAAGCGGTGATCTTCTCATCAGGTCTGGTAATTTTAATTAGGCTTTTAATTCCCACATCAACATAGATATACAATTTTGTGGAATCCGATTCGTCTATCCATCCAACGGTGTTTACAACAACTTCAGGATAGCCTTCCTGGTAAAAACGTACGGAGCGGTTTTCAGGGGCACTCGATTGGGTGCCAACGCAACCATATCCGCCAAAAATGGCCGAAAGGATGATTAAACCGATGATTTGCAGGGTTGATTTAGTAAACAAGCTATAACTGTTCTATATTCGGGTGAAAATTAACATATCAACCAGCTATTCCGAAAACGATTTAAATCGCTATGGAGTAGGCGAACTATTAAGTATAGAAATTACTGATGAATTTATCGGAACGCAGAACAAAAATTGTCTGTACCATCGGCCCTTCTACCAATACCCGCGATGCTATAAAAAAGCTCGTACAAAAAGGGATGAACATGGCACGGCTCAATTTCTCTCACGGAACCCATGAAGATCACGCAAAAGTAATTGAACATATTCGTTCAGTTGCGGCCGAACTAAATTATAATATACCCATCCTGCAAGACCTTCAGGGACCAAAAATCCGCACCGGTCAGATGAAAGACGGCGGACAGGATCTTGTGGCAGGATCGTACGTTACTCTCACACCTGATGATGTGGAAGGAACTCCTGATCTGATCCCGATTGATTATCCAAACCTTGTCCAGGACGCAAAAGAAGGCGATAAAATCCTGATGGATGATGGACTTCTCGAGCTTAAAATTGTTAAAAAAGAGGAAGCAAACCTCACTGCCAAAGTAATTGTCGGCGGAAGATTGAAAGCCCGCAAAGGTGTAAACCTTCCCGGAGTAAAAATCTCCATCTCCTCTATCACAGAAAAAGACTGGGCAGATCTCGAATTCGGTTTAAAACAAGGCGTCGATTACATAGCGCTGAGCTTTGTGCGTCATCCACGTAATGTTCAGGAGCTCGTTTCGAGAGTGAGAGCACGTGGAAGCAACGCCGGAATTATAAGTAAGATTGAAAAACCAGAGGCGATCGATCATCTCGAAGACATTATTGAAGAGAGTGACGGAATAATGGTAGCACGTGGTGATTTGGGAATTGAAGTTCCCAGCGAGCACGTTCCGCTCATTCAGAAACGCATGATTAAGCTCTGCAAAAAAGCAGGAAAACCTGTAATTACCGCAACGCAGATGCTTGAATCGATGATCGACAACCCAAGAGCGACACGTGCTGAAAGTTCTGACGTGGCCAATGCCGTGCTTGACGGAACCGATGCCGTAATGCTTTCAGGAGAAACCGCCGCGGGGCAATATCCTTTCGACGCTGTAAGCACAATGGATAAAATTTGCCGCCGTGTTGAGCGTGAAGCCAATTCAATTTACAACAGTTTGGAATTCACGAAACCAGAATGGCGTGAAAAGCAGGTGATTGAGTCTCTGAGTTACTCTTGTGTTCGATTAGCTGATGATGTGGGCGCAAAAATGATCGCCACTATTACGCACTCAGGAACCACCGCAAAACGTATTGCCAAATATCGACCGCACGTTCCTATCATCGCCTTTACAGAAAGTATTGATGTACGCCGACAGCTAAACCTCGTTTGGGGAGTTTCATCGGTTAAAATTGATGAGATTTTTGATACCGATATGAGCGTGCAGCTCATGGAACACTATCTGAAAGAACAAGGCTGGGTTCAGCCAGGCGATCGTGTGGTTATTGCCACCGGAATGCCTATTGCCAAACGTGGCCACACTAACATGATTAAAATCAGTACAATTACCTGATGAGGCAACGTTCGCTTCTCTATGTATTCACTGTATCCGTTTTCATGCTGGCTGGATGTACTGCCGGCATGGAATCGGCGTGGAACAACTTTACGGCGTACTATAACACCTATTATAACGCACAGGATTACTACAATCAGGCGATAACAACCGTACGCGGACAGCAGCCTGAAGTAAACTCCGAGCGTCCCATTCGGGTGTATGAAATCCCCAGCCGTGCCGGAATAAGTAATTTTGAGAAAGCGATTGAAAAAGGCGCCAAAATTCTGCGCGATCACGACGATTCCGATCTCGTAGATAACGCTCTCTTCTTAATTGGCCGCTCTTACTATTTTCTGGGACAGGATTTCTCTGCAATCGAGAAGTTTGACGAATTATCTCAGGCTACTGAAAGTGCCGAGATGCGTCAGAAGGCACTGTTTTGGAAAACACGTACCATGTACGAAATGCGGCAATACGCCGAAGCTGTTGATATGCTGAATGCCGAACTTAATTCTTCCGAAATTGACTGGGATCGCGATTTAAAAGCAAAAAATCAGGTTATGCTGGCAGAATTGTACGCCGCACAGGAGAATTGGACTGCTGCAGAAGAGGCATTAATAGAAGCGGTTGATGATTTAAGTAATGGACGTTATCAGGCACGGGCGTGGTTTTTATTAGGACAGATTAACGAGCGAACAGGCAATCTTCAGCAGGCTCGGTTGGCTTATAATAATGTACCGCAGTTTAATCCCCCCTACGCTCTTATCTACGCGGCCGATAGAAAACGAGCTGAAATGGCAAGACGGGACGGTGATTTGGAAACCGCTCAGCGTATCTTCACCGAAATGAGCCGGGACGATAAAAACTTTGATGAACTTTCTGAGCTCAGATACGAAATAGCAAAAACTCTTCAGAATCAACAGAAATTCAATCGGGCAGAAAAAGTTTTCAAAACAGTATTGTATGATGAACGCCAAAAACCCTCAACAGAGACGCAGGCGCTCACGTATTACGGCTTAGCAGAAATCTATCGTGACTATCACAAGAATCTGCCAATAGCTGCTGCTTACTTCGACACTTCTTCTCAGCGCGGAAAAAATAAAGACAAACTGCCCGAGTTTTTTAATGCCGATGAACTCGCTGAGGCGTACGGAAGCTACACCGATCTCTATCAGCAGGCTCATTTAAAAGACAGTTTACTCTGGCTGTCTAATCTTGATCAGGCAACCTTCGATTCTGTAATTACAGATCTGCGACAACGCAAACAGAAAGAAGCCGAACGTCTGGCCGAACAGCAGCGACAACAAGACAACACAATGATTACGGGTACAAATCCCGGGAATACCGAAACCAGTGGTGAAACCACGACCGAAACCAATTTCAAAAACGGCTTCCTAAACCATAAAAGTCCGATTCTGGTCTCTCAGGCAAAAGAAGAATTTTATGCCCGCTGGGGTCGCCGCCCATTGGTTGATAACTGGCGTCGTTTAGAAGGTGTGAATCTCGCTCTTCAGCAACAGGATCTTTCAGAAGATGAAATAGCTGAATTGAAACCTCAGTCCAGCGATGAAATTCGGGTCAGGTTAGATTTATCCGCCATTCCAACCGACTCGGCATCTAAAGCCAATATGCGACGTGAATTAGCCAAGCACTACTATGAGCTTGGAAACGTGTTTTTTATCACACTTAATCAACCCGACAGTGCCGAGCATTACTATTCCAAAGTGATCACTAATTTTAGTGTGTTTAATGTTGCCCGGCAGGCTGAATACTCACTCTCAGAACTCTACTATGTACAGGGTCAAACGCAGGAAGCCCGGGAAATGGCACAGGATTTTGTTGATCGTTATCCCAATAATCGTTTTTCTGAACGCTTGAATGAAAAATATAATCTCGGAAAAGATGTAGTATTAACAGATTCAGTTGAGATTAAACGGGAAGCCTATCGGAACATCGTCCTCACAACCGACAGCCTCAATCATTTTGAAGAAGCAGAACTTTTTCAAAACTATACTGAAAAATATCCCAAATCTGATTATGCGGCAAAATCCTTATTCACAGCCGCCAATCTTTATATTAAAGCTGGCAGAGAAGACTCTTTAATTGAACAAAACGTGGCTGAATGGCAAAGAGCAGAGCAAGAATTTCAAATAGAACGTGATACACTCCGGTCGCTTCAGGACTCAGCACAGGTTGTTCTCAGAGATACAACGCTTGCAGAGGAAACACGGTCATACTGGATGAGCATTCAGGATTCTTCTGTCACACCAATCCATAAACGGGCAGATTTTCCTTATCAGGGAGCCGCGTGGGATTCGGCCATAACTGTTCTTACTCAGATTAAGAACAGCTATAAAAAGTTCGGGAAAATAAATCACGTCACCATCTTACTCGAAGAGATTGCCATACCACAGGAGATTATAAACGAGAGAAAAGCAGCTGAACAGGCACGCAAAGATGCTGAGCAAAGAGCAATAGAAGAAGAACAAGAAGCGACTCTGCAAAAAGATAATGAAGAAAACGCTGAAGCTGAACAGTCCCGGGATGAAAATCAAGAGCAAGAGCAAGAACAGCAGCAGCAAGGAGCCCCGCCACCTAAAGACGCCCCCATCGAGCCTGAATCTGCCGATTCAGCCAAAACTGACACAACAGGTGTGTCAGATCCGGCAACATCTATGAAGCAAGACAACAATTAAGGCCTGACTGAAATCCCCCGTCTGACGGCTGAAAACGCCCGGAAATTCAACTCAATCTTTACAACCCACTCACCGAAAGCAATCCATTCCATCTTGAGCCGTCTGACGGGTTTTGCAAGAACTCTCGTCCGGCGACTAAATGTTCAAATAATTTTGCACTATCAGGATTTCTAATTCTTGAAGAACATCAATTTCCATCTTGTGTCGTCGGGCGAGTTGGTATTCAGGGCTTGATTGGCTGTCGGGTGGTGAATCCATCAGGCGGCATGTGGGTAATTTTTAGTTTTTTTCCTTACGAAGATCAACCGTGATTTTTAATCTTTCTTCTGTGTAGCCGCCAAATGGAGATGAGACTTATTTGTCTCTTAAAATAGCTTCAATTCTGTTGGTGAGAACTCTGTAATAATCTGCTCGCTGATCTCTCGGAACAGAATAATGGTATTCAGGATTAGTAACACGCAAACGTGATCGGGCTTCATCTAATTTTGTTAACACAATGCGTCCCTGATCTTTTTGTACCGAGGTTGACTCTACATAAACCTCTTTCTTTACAATGATTTGTGTTTCCGTTTTCTCCATATTTTCGCGCAATGAACTCACATTCATATTGCTGCTTTTTATAGCTTGGTCGAGAACACCTTTCATATCTTCATAAGTAACATCATAATCATCAACGCCACGCTCTTTCATAAGCTGTTCCATCGAACAAGCCCCGAAAACTGTGATTCCAAGTATTAATAGCGAAAAAAGTTTAAAAATGGTGTAATGTGATTTTTTCATATTCTGATTTATTAAAAATTGTAACTGTTTGAGTTGCCGCGACTAAACTATAAAAAAATATTGTAAGGATTCATCTGCATTTTCATATTAGCTGTCACCCTTCTCTAATAATCAGATTTCAACTCTTACAATTTCTCGATATGATCCAGGTAATATTCCGCCTGGTCAATCAGTGCTTTCTGTTTTTCGTCTCCCATTCTGTCCCACGTCCGATACATCATCGCTACCCGGTGATTATTCTTCATTGTATCGGCGTGCCTGTGGTAAAACTGCCAGTAGAGTGAATTAAACGGACATGCTTTTTCTCCCGTTTTCTTGGTTTTAGCATAGTGGCAATCACTGCAATAATTACTCATCTTATCGATATAGTTAGCCGACGAGATATACGGTTTCGTCCCCACAATTCCACCATCGGCAAACTGACTCATTCCGCGTGTATTTGTAATTTCCACCCACTCAATTGCGTCGATGTAAATTCCCAGGTACCACGCATCCACTTCATCGGGATCGATTCCGGCAAGGAGCGCAAAATTCCCCGTAATCATCAGTCTCTGTATGTGATGCGCATAACTTGTTTCGAGTGATTGTTTAATGGCGTGATGCAGGCAGTTCATCTTCGTATCTCCTGTCCAATACCATTCAGGTAATTTTCTCTTATGATTAAAGTGATTCAAGGCGGCGTATTCAGGCATTTTGGCCCAGTAAATTCCCCGCATGAATTCCCGCCACCCCAAAATCTGACGTACAAATCCCTCAATCTGATTGATCTCAATCTCTTCCTGATGTGCTCTCCAATAGGCAATTGATTTCTCAACAACTGTAAGCGGATCAATCATTTTGGTATTCAGTGCGAACGATATTCTGGAATGAAAAAGCGTCTCATAATCGGTGTGCATCGCGTCCTGATAAGTTCCAAACCACGGCAGGGCTTCTTTAAGGAAATGCTCTAAAACCTGCTCAGCTTCATCAGCATCCGCAGGCCAATCGCTGGTTGAACTCTTCTCCCCAATCGTTTCTACATTTTGAGACTCCAGCAATTCATTAATCTTTGACGCACTATGATTAAATGAAAGATCTTCAGGCACAGCAGGTTTCCCCTTGTACTTTTTCCTGTTCTTCTGATCATAATTCCATTCTCCGCCCTCTGGATTTCCATCTTCATCGAGCATTATGTTGTATTTCCGACGCATCATTCGATAAAACGACTCCATAACGTAGGTTTTCTTTTCCTCAAAATGCTTTTCCAAATCTGTTCGGGATGTAAGAAAGTGTTCTGAATCAACTGATGTTACAGGAATGTCAACTTCATCTTCCAGAGATAAAAGTTCCTGATCGAGGCGATATTCATCAGGCATCTGATATTGAATTTCATCAACATCCCATTCTTCAGACAGAAATTTCAATGTTTCAGAGATGGTGGATTTACTCCGCTCATCATCCAGTTTCAAATATTCAACCTTATTACCGGCATCTTCAAGGTGATCTGAGAAACGACGCATAGCGATAAAAAATGCGGCTATTTTTTGGATATGATGACGCACATAGCCGGTTTCGGCAGCGGACTCAATCAACACATAACACACATCTTTATTCACCTCCTCAAACCAGGAATGATTTGGATTGAGTTGGTCACCTAAAATAAGTCGTAGAATCATGAATATTTTTTTAGAGGAATGAATTTATAGCAAAACTGAAATAGCGCCGGAAGTCGTTCCGCTAAGTGTAAAAATAAAAGCTCCCCGTCTGACGGCTGGATGCTCCGGTAACTCTTTACACATTTTAAACAAACTCAGGGATGACAATCCACTCCACCTTGAGCCGTCTGACGGGTTATTGCCAACGTAGCTGTCAATTTTGGGCGGAGAATCCATCAGACGGCACTTGGATAGAATTAATTTCATTGCCGTTTCAAAGATCATAAGTAACTCAACTTTTGTCTTTTATTCAGCCGTCAGATGGAGCTGGTTCACGTCTGATGGGTTATTCCAAGCTTAAAATCATGAAAATGGGTTCTCGTCCGCCGACTGATTGTTCAAGTACTTCCGCACTATCGGGATTTCAAACGATAGATGAACATCCATTTCCACATTGTGTCATCGGCCGAGCTATTTTTCAGAGCTTAACTGGCAATTTTAGTGGTAAATCCATCAAACGGCACGCGGATTGGATTAATTCTGTTCCCATTTCTAAAGTCTAAATTCTTCAGATTTCGCCTGCTATTCAGCCATAATTAGGAGTTGGTTTAAAAAGTCTTGATCAAAACCGTTAGCACTTGAGTGCTATTATCAGCATCTTTCGGCGATCATTTTCGGGTCAACATTAATATCAGTCAAATCAACAAAAACTATCTATACAATCATGAAACGTTTATCGGTTATACTTTTTCTATTACTTGGATTCTCAATTCAAGCTCACGCTCAAGCCATTGGTGTTGCGTACGAACGTCAAAGTGAAGATCCTCAAAACGGATTTAGTGCCCGCTTGGAAGGCGAACTTTTATCTCTTCCTCTGATCTCGCTAAATGCCCGCGCTCAGTTCGGTTTTTTTACAAATGATGACGTCTCGCTGAATGTGGATCAGAACAGTATGAACAATATCAGTTATGATGCCTCGACCTGGGATGCCGCCGCTTTTCTTATCGGTGAAGCCGGACTGCCATTGCCCATAAACGTATATGCCGGAGTTGGTTTTGGTTATTCTGTCTCCGAAGCGAGCCTGAATGGTAATCCAGAATCTTTCATCTATCAAAACATAACTGTGAAGGATGTGGATGAAAGCTCATTTATCTATAATGGCCTGCTCGGACTCAAATTTTCTACCATTCCCTTCATCAAACCATTTGTAGAATGGCGCTATGTGGGTTTCAGCAATGAGGTCAATTCCGATGAGCTTCAGGCACCAAGCCGATTTGCATTCGGTATCAATCTCGAATTTTAATCAACACAGTTCTCTAATCTTTTGAAAGCAAAGAAAAGTCTCGGTCAAAATTTTCTCTCAGATTCGCGTTATGTTCAACAGATTCTGAATCTCGTTCCAAAAGAACAATCCGGCAAACTTATCGAAATAGGTCCCGGAACCGGTGTTTTAACGCCCTGGCTCTATCAGATAAACTCAAATTTTGAGGGCTACGAAATTGATGATCGGGCTATTCAGATTCTTAACCGGGACTTTCCCACTATCCCCGTTTTCCAGAAGGATTTTCTGAAAACTGATTTAGAATCCATTGCCGGAGATGAAAAACTCACCGTGGTAGGAAACATCCCCTATTACATTACAAGCCCCATTCTTTTTCATCTTTTCGATCAGCAGCAGCTCATGCAAACGGCTGTAATTATGATGCAGAAGGAAGTAGCTGAACGCATTGTAGCAGAACCACGAACAAAAGCGTACGGAATTCTCTCCGTTCAGGCGCAGATTTTTGCCAGCGTCACCAAAGCTTTCGATGTCCCCCGCTCTGCCTTCATGCCCCGGCCAAATGTGGACAGCTCAGTGCTTGTATTTGAGTTTGATAAGGACGTTTCCGGATTGGATATACAACTATTCAAATCTGTGGTTCGCACCGCCTTCAACCAGCGCAGAAAGATGATGCGCAACAGTTTAAAACCACTATTGGGAGATCATGAACTGCCCGAAAAATTAGGAATGCGCCGGCCCGAATCACTTACGCCACAGGAATTTGTGGAGCTGACGGAGTTTTTTGGGGAATTAGAGTAAAAATGAGAATTCGATCCGCAACACCTCCAAGGTTTTCAAAACCTTGGAGGTGTTGCGGATCGTGCTTTTATTTAAAATCAACCCTGCGACCAGTGCTCTTCTGCCATCTCATTCTGAATGGCATCTTTCATGTAATCGTACAATCCCGGAGCTGAGGCTAAAATGCGTTTTCCGAACAGAAAATCATCTCCGCCTGTCCAGTCGGTGACTTTCCCACCCGCTTCCTGAATAATGAGTATCCCCGCGGCGACATCCCACGGAGCGAGTCCGTATTCGTAAAAAGCGTCGAATCTTCCCGCGGCCACACAGCATAAATCGTAGGCTGCGCTTCCGGGTCGGCGAACACTTTGTGTCTCTGCCATAAAGCGTTTGAAGAGTTTTAAATAATCGTCCACCAAGCTCAAATCGCGATAAGGAAATCCAGTTGCTAAAAGTGCGTCATCGTGTGAGTCACAGTCTGAAACATGAATGGGACGTCCGTTCAACAACGCTCCCTGACCTTTCACAGCAACAAACATCTCTCCCCGGCTGACTTCCAAAACCGTAGCCACCTGAGGGGTTTTATTCTCATACAGAGCGATGCTCACACAAAATGTGGGGAAATCGTGCGCGAAATTGGTTGTTCCGTCAATGGGATCGATAATCCATGTACGTTGATCGGTGAGTTCGGTATCATCAGCAGTTTCTTCAGCGAGAAAAGCATCGTCGGGAAAATATTCCCGAATGGTTTTTATGATAATTTCTTCAGCTGCCAGATCGGCTTTAGTGACCAGATCGTGGCGGCCTTTTAGCTGAATATCGAGTGATTTCTTCTGTTTGCGATACGATTGAATGACGTCTGAAGCTTTTTGGGCGGCTTCCATCGCTACGTCGAGATCTTTTGGCAGGTCTCTGTGAATGCGTACTGGCATGGTTGATTCTGTTAGTCTTCGTTATTATTGCTCAAATAGAGCTTTTTAAAATCTGTTTGCTTGGTTTCTACCTCTTCTTCAGGATCTTCATCAGCGAAGAGTAATCCTAAATTCATTTTCTGGAGATCAGTTCTTTTCCCCATCACCTCTTTAATTTGGTGATTGATCTCCGCCTTTTTGTGCCTCTTTTTCTGTGGCTCCTCATCCGAAAGTTCAATCACCCGTAAATCATTTCTCAATTCGTCGAGCAGGTGATCGTAATACGCCAGATACATCGACTTCAAAGCTCCTTTGGCTGTCTCGTACTTACTTTTATCTCTCTCAAATGTGACACCTTTTCTCGCAAGTGATTCGCTCACACTGTGCATCTCAAGA
>Ga0136600_1001148_pt1 | contig 12631 bp, 9 predicted proteins | sample AntRauMFilla2698_FD_104634 | JGI IMG/M metagenome (GOLD analysis project Ga0136600, IMG submission 104634) | Saline lake microbial communities from Rauer Islands, Antarctica - Metagenome Filla 2 #698 | ecosystem: Environmental > Aquatic > Non-marine Saline and Alkaline > Saline | place...
AGAAAACTGAAAATCATCCCGCCAATGGAGATCGCTCCAACGTAGTGAACGCCGTCCATGTGTCCGGTGATGGCGGTATCCACGCTGCTGAGAAGCGGCACGGTGATGTTGCTGATGATGTTGGGAATGGCCAGGTTGAGAATCTCCCGATTCATCTTCCCTGACCGCTTGAAATGTGAAAGCCTGAAGATCTCTGTCACAGCATAAACTCAATTCTAAATAGTGTTTATTTGTAATGAACCCTTCATTTGGTCTAAGATAGCTCACCAATCAACCCTTCGACTGTTCGCCAGAAATGGCTCACGCTCAGGATGGATTTGCTGTCGCTACATCCTCAAGCCAAGGGCAACGGTTCTTGAAATTTATATATCGATGAAAAAGATTCTAACTGCTTGTTTATAGAATCATTTTGAGCAGCGTTAAGCAACGTTCGATATCGGAAATGTAGACGCGTTCGTCAGCCTGATGATACGGAAAGATTGCGGGTTCAAGCGCGATGCACGGTACAGGTTCTAAAGCATTGCGATTGTACATTTTGCCGAACACGAGGTAGTCATTTGTGTTGTTGTCGAGCCTGAAATCGGGATCATGGGCACGAAGTCGCTTGAGAAATTCATCGGAGACTTTGGCCTGTTCTTTAGTCGGCTTCATGTCGTAATATTCCCACCAGTTTGCGTACACCGCCACGCCTTTTTCGCCTTTGAAAAGCGGTGTTGTATCTATGGTGATAATGGCTTCGGGTTCTATGAATTCTTCGATTAGATAACGGGCCAGTTTTTCGGCTCCTGTACCGTGTTTATAGTCTTTTCCACCGTTTTTCAGCAATTCGGGATGTTCTTTGAATCCTTTATTTTCTTCCATCTCTGTGAATAGCACATAGAGCGGTGCAAAGTTACTGCTGATGGCTTCTTCAATAAGCGTTAGGCAGATTCCGAGTCCGACGCTGTCATCAAGCAAACCTTCAATCTCGTCATCACGACGCTCAAAGGGAACTTTTTCTGGTTCTTTGATGCCGAAATGGTTGATTTTATCGAGGTGTGCGTTAAGAACCACGGGTTTTCTGCTATCATCGCCGGGGACATGAACTACCAGATTATTTGTTTCTACCTTTTCGAGCGTCACACCTGATGAGCGAAGTGGCGCAACCACGCTTTCGATATAGGGATGAATACGCTCTTCAAACGAGCTGAAAGATGGAATTTGCGCGCAGTGTTCGATGTGTTTCAGGGCACGTTCTATCATAAGTTGAGAAAGTCTTGGGGTTGTTTAACTGCAATTACGGCGTCGGTTGAGATGTGTTCATACACGTGAGGGAAATATCCGTGTTGATAAAGGTCTTCGATTTTGACCTCAGCATCAAATTTAGCGGGATCAATTTCAAGCACAACCACGTCTTCTTCAGGGAAAAATCGTTGAATAGTGGAATACACCTGCTCTTTGAAGCTGAAGTGGGTAAAGCCTTCATCCGAAAGTGAATCGGGTGCAATGATGCCGGCTTCGTTATAGGCTTTCCACGTGGCATTCATGCAAATATGATAAATGGGTATAAACATGAACCAAAGATAAGGAATGCGTTGCTTGAGTGAAACCAGCGTTATTCAGAACAGAACTCTTTGGAACGGCTCTGGCGTCTTTATTCAAACCCGTGATTTTGTGGTGAATGAATAGCGCGGGACGGCGGAGCCAGTTACGGGATGATAGTGTGTGGCGAAATACAGCAGAGTTGTTCCATAAATGGTGAATTTCAATCACCCTGTGAACTACAAATACTCACCCGGACTGCTCCCAAAACGCTCTTTAAATAATCTTGAGAAATATCCCGGAGTTGAGAATCCCACGCTGTGGGCTATTTCTGAGATGGTTCCGGCTTTTTGTTGTTGCAGAAATGTGAGGGCTTGCTGCAGACGTATTTCTCTGGTGAATTGAGCCGGTGTAAATCCGGTGAGGGATTTTAACTTTCGGTAGAGCTGTCTGCGGCTCAAATGAACGGCCTCTGCCAGCTGTTCCACGCTTATCTCTTCGTCTAATCTATTGCTGACAAACACGCGGAGATCTTCCAAAAGTTGCTGATCACCATTAAGTTCTTCCGGCTCCTCCCGTTCTTCAAAACGATCCCGTGCCCGTTTGAAATTGAGCAAATTCCCCACCCGAACGCGTAGTTCCTGCGGATTGAACGGTTTGATAAGATAATCCTGTACACCAATCGAGAAGCCCTTTATGCGATCTTCAAGCTCCGCGCGGGCAGATAGAACAATGATGGGCGTAAGCATGTGCTCCGATTGCGATTTTACCCATTCGGCGAACTCAAAGCCATCCATTTTCGGCATCATAATATCTGTGATGATGAGGTCGGGTTTGTGCAGCGCCATCATTTTTCGTCCCTCTTCGCCGTTTTCAGCGGTATGGACTGCTACCTGATCTCCCAGTACATCACGGATGTAAAACTGCATGTCGCGGTTATCCTCCACCACAAGCAAAACGGGCTTTGAGTTATCATCAGGCTGGCGCAAAGGCAGAATTGTTGGCTCAATATCGATCTCCTCAAAATATTCTGAGCCGGCACGTGGATTGGCTTCTGAATCGATAACCGTTGATTCAGGGAAATGATCAGTCCCTTTCTTCAGCATAATGGTGAATGTGGTTCCTTTGCCTACCGTCGAATCCACATCAATCGTGCCGTTGTGAATTTCCACAAACTCTTTGGTGATGGCCAGTCCCACGCCAATACCTCCTACACCCGACCTGTTTTGATCGGCCGTGGTGAGAAATCGTTCAAAAATATGAGGGAGTTTTTCCTGTGAAATTCCTTCTCCCGTATCAGAAACGACAATTTCAATTTGTGAATCGTGGTTTATAAGCTGTAAAGTGATTGAAGCGTTTTTAGTGTGCCGGATTGCATTACTGATGAGGTTGGTGAGAACTTTTTCCAACTTATCCCGATCTATAAAAACCGGTTCAAGACCCTCTGTGCGATTGTAAGAAAGATCGCTGCTGTTCTGTTTGGCCATGCTTTCAAACGATTCACACAGCAAATGAAGTAAATAATCGAGATCGGTAGGTTTGACTTTTAAATTCATCTCTTTGGCGTCAAGGCGAGTGAGATCTAAGACCTGTTCTACCAATTCACGCAACCGTAATCCGTTGCGCTGCGCCACCCGAAGTCGCTGTTTCCAACCATCAGGCACGTCATCTCCCTGTTCCATTAACTGTTGAATCGGGCCGATGAGCAGTGACAAAGGTGTGCGAAGCTCATGGGAAATATTGGTAAGAAAATTGGTTTTCATGCGGTCGAGCTTGGCGAGTTCTTCAGCTTGTTCCGCTTTCAAATGCATGAGTTCTTGTTCAGTACGGTAGGTTGAATAGCGGCGGGCACCCACAAACATAAGAACACCACCGCCGGTTATATAAAATAAAATGGCCACCATAGAAGCGTACCACGGCGGATGTATAATTAAGGCTTTTGAAACTGCATTCTGTGCGTTCACATTCATGAAGTTTCGCGCTTCTACCTCAAGCACATATTCACCTGGCGGTAAATCGTTGATATTCAACACATTTTGGGTAGTCCAGTCACTCCAGGAATCATCAAATCCTTCAATTTTATAGCGATAAGTATTACGATTGTGCTGGGCGTAATCGGGCAGAAGAACGTGAAAGGTGAAATTGCGCTCGTCATTGTTTATGGAAATCGGTTGATCTTTCTGAAGTGGGAGCGTACGTTTATGGGTAGAAGCATGGGTGAGTCTAAGCTGATGAGGATTTTTATAGATTTGAAATGCATCAGAATTAAAATAGGCGGGGTATGGGTTGCGCCAGCTAAACATCGTTACGTGTTCATCAAGCTTACGAATGGTTTGAGGATAATCACCTTTAGCGCCATTTAATCCGTTAAATTCATTGAATAACGTGACCGTTTTGCTTTCAGGACTGTACAACTGAGCGCCCATGTTGCTCAACATCCAATAGCGTCCGGCAGAATCGAGGTAGGGTTTAAAGATATGATTAAAGTACAATCCATCCTTTTTATTGAGTTCGTCTATGACCTCTCCATCCGGGTGGATAATCAGTAGTCCATTATCAGTTCCTGCCAGAATATTTCCGTTTTTGCCCTCACTCAGTCCATTCACAAATCCGATTTTATCTGGCGCAAATCGTTTGAATTCATTCAGAGATTCATCAAATAAATAAAGTCCGTCACGTTCTCTGGATAGAAATACCCGGTTGTCGCGAGTGATTAAGAAATCCTGAACCGATTCAATAATATCGCTCGTTTCGGGGTTTCGATTAAAATAACCGATCTCTTTAGTTTCTGTATTTATGCGCCTGATACCGCTATAGTTTTCGCCATAATACCAAAGATACTTTCCCTGTTTCACCACATGCGGTCCGAATGAGTGATTCGGATTATAGTCGCTTGTGTCGGCGAGGTACAGATTTTCAAAATCATCTGTTTCTGGCCGGTAAAATCCAACTCCTGAGGTTGAACTTACCCATAAACGACTCTGATCGTCGAACTGCAGTGATATAACTGTTCCTCCGGGCAACCGATTGGGGTCTGTCGGATTTGAAGGCATCCATTGGGTCGAGTCGGTGATTTCATACGTTTCGGGATTGTATTCAAACTTCTGCAATGCACCCCATTCCGAGCCGATATACACCACGCCGGGTTTTTCCCAGGCAAATCCGGCTACCATATTGCGCTCGGCTCTAATCCCCTCTTTTGCTTTTTGTATTCGTTTGAAAAAACGTTCTTTTCCGGTTTTTAAATCAAGTAAAAACACATTTCCGTTGGCGAAACCTACCCATGCAACATTTTGTGGAGAGACGGCAAGGGTATTAACCTGAAACTCGTCGATCCTGCTTTGATAGTCGGGTTGTAAAAATGGTGTGGTGAAGGTTTTTTTTTCGGGATGATAGTGGTCGAGCGCGTGATTGGCATGGGATATCCAAACAGAACCATCCCGACTTATATAAACCTGTTTGATGTATAAATTCCCGCTAAGCGAGCCGGGATTTGAGCGACTGGCAAAAAGAGGAGTATAGGTTTGTGTGTTTTTGTTATAAACGGTGACTCCCCGGGTTTGTGGCGTTCTTCCAATGGTATTTGAGTTAATGAGCCAAATGGTGGAATCGGACTCTGCTATGGGATACATGTGTGCCCGTTCAAGTGGTTTTACAACAGAAGAAGGTGAGATTTCTTCAAGTGTATTTCCATTAAAGCGAAGTGTTTTATAGCGGGAAGTCATCCAAACATTTCCATCGCGGTCGGGGTAGGTTCCGTAAAATCCCATTCCCCCGGTTTCTTCCAGCAGTTGAAAAGAGGTTGAATCTTTCTCTTTATAATAGATTCCATCGTAGGTTGAAATCCATAGTGTGGAGTCAACTGATTGCTCAATATCGGTAATCTCATTGCGCTTCAGTAATGAATTCTCAGGCGTGTACACGGTATGAACGGTATCGCCTGAAAGACGAACAAATCCCCCGGTTTCATTTCTGCTGCTTCCAATCCATACATCATTATTGTGATCGATAGCAAACGGATAGTAAAAGTGAGACCCAAAAACAGACGGACTTATATGCTCAACAGGGATGGTTGATTGTCCACTGCTGTCGGCGTAAAAATAGAAGTTTTGTTTATCGATGTCGTAGAAACTGACAATTGGGCGATGAAATTGATTCAGGTCTATTAAATAAAACCAAAGTTTATTCTCTTGATCCACACCCATTAGCCGGGTCATGGTAAACTCCTGTGGGAAATGATCACCGGGCTTCACTAAAATGGTAATCAGAGAGTCTCGCTGATAGTCGAAAGCACTGATTTTCGCTTCACCATCGTACCCGAACCAGGGAGTTCCATGTTGGTCGGATTGAATGCTTCTCACAAAAGAACTTTTAAAAGAGCTATCGGTTAACGCGGGACTGAATTGTTTGTAAGAATGGCCATCGTACCGTACCGGTCCGCTCGAACCGGAAAACCACATATAGCCGAGAGAATCCTGATGAATATCATCGATATAGAGATTTTGAAGCCCATCCTGAATCTCAATGGAAGTGAAGGGATAGGTTTGTGACTGTGCCGGGAGTTGTACAAACGAAATGTGAATGAGTACGGTAATTATTGCAAAAATCCAGCTAACTCCTTTTAAAGACATACGCTCCCTGTTTGTAGAAAATCGCGATTACAACGTAAGTTAATTGCGCTCCGGCTTCATAATGGAGCTTCTAACTTAATATTACACAGGCAGATTATCTGAAACGTGCCATTCTAATAGGTGATCTGTGGCAGTAAGGCATGGTCGGACCTTACTTCATTATATAAAACGCATTTTTTCATAAAATGATGGACTGGGATAACGCGGGGAATGGCGCTTTATTAATGGATCTCCGGCACAAACGTTTGATCATCTTCAGGCGGACGTACATAGCCGTCATTTTCCTGTCTTGGCGGGAGCTTAATTTTAGAAGGTGTTATATCCTCATATTCGATTTGGCTGAGCAAGTGGCTAATACAGTTTAAACGCGCGGTTTTTTTACTGTCTGACCGAACCACAAACCATGGGGCTTGTTTTAAGTCGGTGTATTTAAACATTTCGTCTTTGGCCCTGGAATAGTCAACCCATCGCGCGCGGGATTCTACATCCATTGGCGAAATTTTCCATCTTTTTCTTCTGTCTTCAATGCGGTCTAAAAATCGTTTTTCCTGCTCTTCATCAGAAACAGAAAACCAGTATTTAATAAGAATAATACCTGAACGGACGAGCATGCGTTCAAACTCAGGGCATGTTCTGAAAAATTCTTCTACCTCATCTTTTGAGCAAAAGCCCATCACCCGTTCGACGCCGGCCCGGTTGTACCAGCTTCTGTCGAAAAGCACCATCTCTCCGGCGGCAGGAAGATGTTTTACATAACGTTGAAAATACCATTGGCTTTGTTCACGCTCTGTGGGTTTATCGAGAGCGACCACTTTGCAAACGCGAGGATTCATTTTGGAAGTTATGCGAGCTATTGTGCCACCTTTTCCGGCGGCGTCACGTCCCTCAAAAATGACGACGACTTTCAAGCCATTTTGGCGAATCCACTTTTGCAGCTTCACGAGTTCAACTTGTAATTTTTTTAACTCTTTAAAGTAGGCCTTTTTCTTCATGTGTATGTGAGTGGTTCATAAAATTACTGGATCCTATAGTACTGAAATTCAGCAAAAAATGAATCTATTGAAAAGTGAATAAAAATATAAATCGAAGAAATTTAAGTATCGGAAGTATGGTTTGGGGCAAAAAAACTATTTCGGGGATGCATATTCCCTCTTTTTGTGCTATTTAATACGAAAGCGAATTTTAAATAGTGAAGACTCTATGAACAGAATTTATACCTGTGATTCTTTCACGGAAATATTTAACTCCGCCTGTGATACCATTCGCGGCTATGAGGATATGGACTCAGAGCTTTTTAATACAAAGATTAATTCTGAAACCTGGAGTGTGGCGGAGATCCTCAGACATATCACTCTATTTAACCATCTCTATCTCCGAAAGGTGGAAAAAGCTATACATGATCAGTCTCACAAGGTGACGAGTAGTGGTGAATTTAAACCGGGCTGGATTGTGCGTCAGTTGTTAAAAGTATTAGAGCCGCCTTATGCCATAAAAATTAAAACTATTTCGCCGATGCAGCCCACAACCGAGCAGTATGATGTTGGATCTACCGTTAGTGAGCTGACAGAATCTGAGGAGAAGTTCCTGCATCTTATAACAGAGGCGCAAAAACAAGGATTTGATCTGGACGGCATCAAAAATAATCATCCTGTATTTTCAATGCTCAGGATGTCGGTTACAGAGTTTTTTGCAATGACGGATGCCCATCAGAGAAGACATTTCTGGCAGATTGAGCAGATTTTGAATAAAATTAATTGATATGGAGATAAGCTACTGGGAGAGCCGCTGGAGAAATAACAGAACCGGATTTCACGTAAACGGTGTTTTCCCGACCATTGTCGATGTGTGGGATGATCATTTCTCAGATGTGGATTTAAGCACTGTGCTGGTTCCGCTGTGCGGGAAAAGTCATGATATGCTCTGGCTGAAGCGCAAAGGAGCACAGAAAATAATTGGAATAGAAGCGATCGCACAGGCCTGTGAGGAGTTTTTTGAAGAGCAGGATGAGGAAAATGTGATTTCAGTTGAAAAGAAGCCTTTTACGCTCTACGAAAAAGGAATCTTCCAGCTCTGGCAGGGAGATTTTTTTAAGATGAGAAAGAAATTGATTCCCAATCCCACATTTGTGTTTGACCGTGCCGCCCTGGTTGCGTTACCACCGGATATGCGCATAAAATACGTACAAAAGATAGATGAACTGACGGCCGGTTCTGATTCCTGTGTTCAGTTTTTACACACCTTTGAGTACAATCAAAGCAAAATGTCGGGACCGCCCTTTGCTGTTTCAGAAGATGAAGTTTTCCAATTGTACGACAAGAACTGGCATATTCATCAAATCCTGAATCGCCCTATTATCGATCGGCTGGAAAAATACAAGCATCGCGGGTTGAAGGAGATGGCCGAGGTGGTTTATCGGTTGGAGAGGCGGTGACGAGTTTTGTGTTCAAATTTAGAAATAAGTCAGGATTTATAGCAGGTGCTAAGAATTGTGATTAAATTCCATCCGTATTTTTATACATCTTAGATCGGCCTAATACAATGAAAAAGTTTATAATTCTCGCGGCTTTATGTGTTTTTTTCTCCACACTGATGGTAAGCTGCGGTAACAGTACCTCTTCAAACTCTGATAAGGATTACACCAACCCAAAACTTTCTGTGTCGGAAAGGGTGAGTGACCTTTTGTCTGAAATGACATTAGAGGAAAAGGTTGGTCAAATGACTCAAATTGAGCGTTCAAGCATTGAGCAGACTACAATCAAAGATTATTTTCTGGGATCAGTATTAAGTGGCGGCGGATCTACACCCGGTGATCAGCCTGAAGACTGGGCGGATATGTATGATGGGTTTCAGGAACAAGCCCTGGCCACACGATTAGAGATTCCGATCATATATGGAGTTGATGCCGTACACGGGCACAATAATCTGAGAGGTGCCGTTATTTTTCCTCACAACATTGGACTGGGTTGTACCCGCAATGCTGAGCTCATGAGAGAAATAGCCCGTATAACAGCCTTGGAAACAGCCGCAACGGGTATTGACTGGACCTTCTCTCCCGCTATTCCTGTAGTTCTCGATGAGCGATGGGGAAGAACGTATGAGTCGTATGGGGAAACGGCGGAATTGGCCCAGATAATAGGAAGAGCTGCTATAGAAGGGTATCAGGGAAATGACCTTTCACATGGTGAGACTATTGCTGCCTGCGCAAAACATTTTATTGGCGATGGCGGGACTCAAAACGGCACCGATCAGGGAAATACCAATGTAAGCGAGGCTGAACTTCGCTCTATTCATCTACCCGGTTATGTTGATGCTATTGAGGCTGATGTGGCAACTGTAATGGCTTCTTACAGTAGTTGGAACGGAACAAAAGTACATGGTTCATCTTATCTGCTTACCGATGTATTAAAGGAGGAACTTGGTTTTGAAGGGTTTGTTATTTCAGATTGGGGTGCAATTGATCAGATACCGGGAGATTACAGTAGCGATGTAGAAAGGGCGATAAATGCCGGGATCGATATGGTGATGGTTCCGCATAATTATGAGCTCTTTATTTCAACCTTATTACAGCTTGTGCGAAATGATCGGGTTAGTGAGGAAAGAATTGACGATGCTGTATCCAGAATTCTAAAAGTAAAATTTGAGCTTGGTTTGTTTGAAGACCCTATGACCGATCGTTCTTTAATTGATGAAATAGGTTCTCAGCCGCATCGCGATGTGGCCCGTCAGGCCGTGCGTGAATCATTGGTTTTGCTAAAAAATGAGTCCTCTCTTCTGCCGCTGGCAAAAACTACAAACATTCATTTATCCGGCAAGAATGCAGCTGACCTCGGACATCAAATGGGCGGTTGGTCTATCTGGTGGCAAGGTGGAAGCGGTGATATTACAGAAGGAACCAACATTCGGGAAGGGTTTGAATCACTTTCAACAGGATCAGTAAGCTATTCAAGAACAGGTTCAGGAGCCTCCGGTTCAGGAGCTGATGTCGCCATTGCTGTTATTGGAGAAACTCCATATGCTGAGGGAGCGGGTGATTCTGACGATCTGAGACTTTCATCTGAAGATGTTCAGGTTGTTCAACGTCTAAAGGCGACCGGTAAGCCGGTAATCGTGATCATTGTAAGTGGTCGTCCATTGATTATCGACGAAATATTGGAAGATGCGGATGCTATTGTTGCCGCCTGGCTTCCCGGAACGGAAGGTGATGGTGTTGCTGAAGTCATTTTTGGTGACTATTCCCCAAAAGGTGTGCTTTCAATAAGCTGGCCGCGATCCAATAGTCAGATTCCGATCAATTTTGGCGATGCTGATTACAATCCTCTTTTTGAGTACGGTTTCGGCCTTACTTATGAGTAAAGTAAAAGCAAGCTGGTTAAATTCTCTAAACCTTAATCTCAACATCTGCCTAATCTCCTCCTATCGGAAACTCCAGCGTCTCATCCACTAAATCCACATACGAATCGTGGAGGTGGGTGGCGAGGATAATCAGCGTTCCGTTTTGTTTGAGGTCTTCGAGGAGATGTTGCAGCTGAATGCGGCTGTCGTCGTCGAGCGTCTCAAAGGGTTCGTCGAGGAGCAACACTTTTGGCTTGGTGCAGATTGCGGTGATGAGTTCCGCTTTTCTTCTCATGCCCGATGAATACGTGGACAGCGGCTGGGCACTGCGTTCATCGAAGTTGAGTTTTTCGTATAGTTCGGCGATGTATTCCTCATTTCCGGTAATTCCAAGCGATGATGTCCGCCACTCTACCAGTTCATCGAGCGAAAGCTCCTCGGGGAGATGGAGCGCCGGTACCACAAATCCACTCTCTTTGAAAAACGGACGTGGTTTTTTGTGAATATTACTGCCGCCCCACAATACTTCGCCCGATGTTGGAAATGAAAAAACGGTGAGCAAATGCAAAAGTGTGGTCTTGCCGGAGCCGTTTTTTCCCGCAAAACTGTACACTTTTCCCGATGAAAAGGTGTAGGTCAGGTCATCAATAATATTGGGACCGACGCTGTAGCGCTTGGTCAGGTTTTGTACGCGGAGATCAGGCATGGCGTAATCGTGAAATCTGAAATTGATGGATGGAGAAAGAGATGAGTGTCCATCCGAGTAAACTTAACAAGTTGAGTGAAATCAAAAAAGCATAGGTGAGCGGTGAGCCCATCAGCCACCAGGTAAAAATGAGCCAGGGCGTCCATCTCAAACCCACAAAAACAGGTGCTGAAAACTGATATATCCGACTGTTAATCCAAAAAACAGAACTGATGGCCGCATGGGTTGCCCGGTGGATAAAAAAGAGTTCCAGAACGGGAAGAATCAAAAGAGAGAGAGCCAGCCATTCGCTGTTTAAATCGGAGTAGAGAGTCAGGGCGACAGAGATCAAAAACAGTGGCCAGAACCAGCGGTGAATACTTCCGCTTCTGTCTGAAAGAATGAGATAGGTATTTGCCAGTGGTCGCACAGGACCGGGAATCCAGTACAATTTTGAAATAGTGCGCTGATGCAGCTGATCTTCATCTACCGGCTGAAAATATTCAGCGAAAAACGCCTCTGACTGGAGTGATCTTCCGTATAAATCACCCTTGTTTTTAATGAGAACGTAAATCGGGATAAGAATGGAAATCAAAATTATTATTAAGGCAAACCATCCGGCTGAGGCGGTTAAAATAATCGATAAACTGCCGAAAATGGCCACAAAAAGCGTTTGCCCCATAGTCGGCAACGATCCGACCGATACAGAAAGAGAACCCGTTTCGCGCGCAGTTTCTCGAATCCGATGACCTTTTATACCGGTTTTGTATTCCTGTGACCACTTTCCCGAAAACAGCGAGTAGATAAGAGCGATAGTGTACCAGATAATGAGCAATCCGGCTCCAACGGCTAATTGAGAAAATGTAACATCAGCCAGAAAACCCAAGGTGGAGAGCAGTGATAACGGAAGCAAAAGCCAAGCGAGGGGTTTGAGCCACTGCGAAAATAAAACTTCAGAAAGAGAAGCGGCTGTGGTCACCCAGTCCGATCGTAAATCTCCGCTATATAAGACATGTGGAAAGATAATGGCGTACAGACCAATGCTCACAAACAATCCGCCCACCCACAAAGAGCGCGCTGATTCGGGATCGAAAAGCAGAAATCCACCGCTGATGCCAATCACGATGGAAAAGAAAATATGTAGTGCCGTTTTTTTCATGGCTCTGAAAATAGGCAAAATGAAAACCGGATAGAAGTGTGTTGGCTTCGCCGATTATGTGTTGATCTGTTTATGGGTTGGGATGTTGCCTGGAAACCGAGTTCTATTTCCCAAAAACGAGGATGGCAGAGCCGATCCTCGGAGGAAAAACTATCTACCCAGAGCCTGGTCGAAGGGTCGATTTTTTTTCCGGCTGTTGATGAAGAGCAGGAGGCATGGAAGGTTATTTAACAGAAAAATACCGGCAAATAGATGCTCGTCGATTACATTTGTGGGAGTAAATTCTCAGGTGGACTCCTCGCG
>Ga0136600_1001151_pt1 | contig 12625 bp, 10 predicted proteins | sample AntRauMFilla2698_FD_104634 | JGI IMG/M metagenome (GOLD analysis project Ga0136600, IMG submission 104634) | Saline lake microbial communities from Rauer Islands, Antarctica - Metagenome Filla 2 #698 | ecosystem: Environmental > Aquatic > Non-marine Saline and Alkaline > Saline | place...
ATCACAGCTTGATTATCATGCGCTGAATGCGATGCTTAATCTGTATGATGAAAAAGGCCATATCCAGTTTGATATGGACAAAAAAGCTGCGCGTCAGTTCTTTTTACAGCACGTCAACCAGAACACTGTGTTCTTTCATAATTTAGAGGAAAAACTCGGGCATCTTGTGATGCAGGGCTATTACGAAGGCAATGTTCTGGAGCAGTACGAGTTTGAGTTTATCCGTGATCTTTATGATTATGCCTATGGTAAGAAATTCCGTTTCCCGACATTCCTCGGCGCGTATAAATATTACACTGGTTACACGCTGAAAACATTTGATGGTAAACGCTATCTGGAGCGTTACGAAGACCGCGCCGTGATGGTTGCGTTGACATTGGCACGCGGCGATGAAAAAACTGCGCGACAAATGGTGGATGAAATTATTTCAGGACGTTTCCAGCCCGCGACACCGACATTCCTTAATGCCGGTAAAAAGCAACGCGGCGAGCTTGTTTCGTGCTTCCTTTTACGCCTTGAAGATAATATGGAATCGATTGGACGCGGCATTAACTCTGCGCTGCAGCTATCCAAGCGCGGCGGCGGGGTTGCTCTGTTGCTTTCGAATGTACGTGAATCCGGCGCGCCGATTAAGAAAGTCGAAGGCCAGTCATCAGGCGTAATTCCTGTGATGAAGCTTTTGGAAGATTCCTTTTCATATGCAAACCAGCTTGGTTCACGCCAAGGTGCGGGCGCTGTGTATTTGAATGTACACCACCCTGATATTTTACGTTTCCTTGATACAAAGCGCGAAAACGCAGACGAGAAAATCCGTATCAAAACATTGTCACTTGGCGTTGTTATTCCGGATATTACATTCGAGCTTGCGAAAAAAGGCGAAGATATGTATCTGTTCTCGCCCTATGATGTTGAGCGCGTTTACGGCGTGCCGTTCTCTGAAATCTCAGTGACCGAGAAATATGACGAAATGGTCAAGAATAAGCGCATCCGCAAAACAAAAATCAAAGCGCGTGAGCTGTTTACAATTCTGGCGGAGATCCAGTTTGAATCCGGCTATCCGTACATTATGTTCGAAGATAATGTAAACAAAGCCAATCCGATCCACGGTAAGGTTACAATGAGTAATCTGTGTTCCGAGATCTTGCAAATCAGCACACCAAGCGAATTTAATGCTGATCTTGGCTATAAGACAATGGGGTCTGATATTTCTTGTAACCTTGGCTCTATGAATATCGCCAAGGCAATGGAATCGCCTGATCTTGGTGCGACTGTTGAAACGGCTATCCGCGCGTTATCTGCGGTATCGGACATGAGCAACCTTGATTGCGTACCATCGATTGCACAGGGCAATAGCCGTTCACACGCAATTGGCCTCGGGCAAATGAATTTGCATGGTTACCTTGCCAAAGAGAGTATTTACTATGGCTCGGAAGAGGGTATTGATTTCACAAACATGTATTTCTACACCGTGACATATCATGCTGTGCGCGCGTCAAACCGTATTGCGATTGAACGCGGCGAAACATTTGCCGATTTCGAAAAATCAAAATATGCAAGCGGCGAGTATTTCGATAAATACACCAATACAAAATGGATGCCTGCGACAGATAGAGTTGCAAGCCTGTTCGAAGAAGCCGGTATTCCTATCCCGACGCAAAAAGATTGGGAAGATTTGAAGAAATCAGTGATGGAGCACGGTATTTACAATGCATATTTGCAGGCTGTACCACCAACAGGCTCGATTTCCTATATCAATAATTCGACATCATCAATACATCCGATTGTGTCCAAAATTGAAATTCGCAAAGAGGGCAAAATCGGCCGCGTTTATTATCCTGCGCCGTACCTGACGAATGATAATCAGGAATATTATCAGGATGCGTACGAGATCGGTCCGGAGAAAATCATTGATACATATGCCGCAGCAACGCAGCACGTCGATCAGGGATTGTCACTGACCTTGTTCTTCCCGGATACGGCCACAACGCGTGATATCAACAAAGCCCAGATCTATGCATGGAAAAAAGGTATCAAAACAATTTATTATATCCGCTTGCGCCAGATGGCTCTCGAGGGAACAGAAATCGAAGGTTGCGTCTCTTGTAGCTTATAGATATGACGCGATGAAAAAGATGAAAGGACTATAAAATGAGTGCAGATTTAAAAATGACGCCGCCGGCAGCAAATAATCCAACCGAGGCCAGCCGTCCAAAGGCGATCAACTGGAACCGTCTTGCAGATCCAAAGGATCTGGAGGTGTGGAATCGCTTGACGTCAAACTTCTGGCTCCCTGAAAAAGTGCCGCTTTCCAATGATGTGCAATCATGGGGCAGCCTGACAGGGGATGAGCAGCGCCTCACTATTCGCGTGTTCACCGGCTTGACATTGCTGGACACAATCCAGAATGTTTTCGGCGCTCCTATGCTGATGCAGGATGCCGTAACGCCGCACGAGGAAGCAGTGCTCAGTAATATTGCGTTTATGGAAGCTGTGCATGCGCGATCATATTCATCTATTTTCTCTACGCTGTGTTCTATGCGTGATGTGGATGATGCTTATCTCTGGAGTGAAGAAAATCTGCAGCTACAGCGTAAATCAGATTTGATTATGAAGGAATATAAGGCTGACAGCCCGATGAAGCGCAAGATTGCAAGCGTCTTCCTTGAAAGCTTCTTGTTCTATTCCGGTTTCTATCTGCCTATGCATTGGTCAAGCCGCGGTAAGCTGACAAACACAGCCGATCTGATTCGTTTGATTATTAAGGACGAGGCCGTTCATGGTTATTATATCGGCTATAAATTCCAGCAGGCTTATAATCAGGCCACACCCATGGAGCAGCTTGAGCTTAAAGATTTTGCCGTGTCACTTTTGATGGATCTGTATGATAATGAAATTAAATATACAGCGACATTATATGACGGTGTTGGTTTAACAGAGGAAGTCAAAACTTTTCTCCATTACAATGCCAACAAAGCATTGATGAATCTCGGGTTTGAACCGCTATTCCCGGGCGAGATTTCCAGCCCTAATCCTGCGATCATGGCCTCGCTTTCGCCAAATGCCGACGAAAACCATGATTTCTTCTCCGGTTCCGGTTCATCCTATGTGATGGGCAAAGCCGAAGAAACAGAAGATGAAGATTGGGATTTTTAAACACAGTCCCTTCAAGCATTATTAATCTTATAAAAACCTGTAGTTCATTCTGCAGGTTTTTTGCTATGGAATAGATGCCCATGGAATCCGAAGTTAAAAACATATATACATAATATTTTATTTGCATAATGCTTTCCCTTGTGGTACTTGATAATAGCTTTATGAAAATAAAAAAGCTGAAATGCAATATAATGCAACGCAGCTTTACAATGCATAATTACAAATAGAAAGTACACGAAAATGGCTATATTCAAGGGTTCAAACAAAAAAAGCAGTGACACCGCAAAAGCAAAAGGAAGTCATGAAAAACAAAATGTTCAGGAAATCGCCAATGATCTGGGGATCCAGGCAAGCGAGATTGCCCGCACAGGTAGTTATTTCAGAACATTGGATTTTCAGGATGCAAGCACAGCAGAGCAAACAGATGAAAGCCAAATTACACGTGTTCGTCAGCAAGCCACAGAGCACCCTTTGACAAATAAATGGTTTGTTGTTCAAATTACAGATGAGCCGAATATCAACAAAGAATCAGATTCTGATCCGGATCGCGTTCACCGTGTAGAGCCATTGCCATATAGCCAAAACCTTTCGCTTGACGAGGCGCTGGCGAGCCTGCTGAACTATGAAAATACACAGCTTTCGTTTGGTTATCTGCCGTCGGGGCCTACAAAACAAGAGCTTGGCAGCGAACATGTGGAGCAATTTGCTTTGAACGAAGATCGTATTCCTGATAATTATGCCGGCCTGCATCCGAGTGTGGGCGGGCAAGCCGTCACCGCAGGTGAATTTGCCCCTGAGATGTTGTCACGTGCTTTGCTGGCCAGTGTTGAAGCGAAGCCCCGTAAAAAGAACATGCGCCCAGAAGATAAATTGTCGCAAATGTTTGCCGGTAACGTCATGGTCGAAGATTTTAGCCGGTTGATTCAGAACAAAGTGAAGAAAAAAGAGTGGATACAAGCAGTCCAATCATTTGCTACTGTTTTGAATTCAATGATGACTATTCAAGATAACAGATTTACTACGACGACAAAAAAGAAAGGCTTTTCCGAGGAAGTAGAAATTGACGGCGATGCAAAGTATAAAGAAGCCCTTACCACAGCAAAGTCAATGTTGGAAAAATCAAAAATTGCCGCAACCCCTGAAGAAAAAGAAAAATTTGAAACATTTTTTCAACAAGTGCAGCTGGCTTATGAAGTCGCGTATTGTTGTTTTTTGTATAGTGCCTTTTCGCGGACACCTGATTCGGAAGAGTGGCTAAAAAAACTTGAAGAGCAAAAAGAATATGCTGCCGATTATCTGCGTGAGATAGGTGGTAGTGATGAAGATGTGAAACGTATGTACGCAGAAATCGTAGAGTTCGAAGGAACATTTTGTTTGTTCCAGAAATTTAATAGCGATAAATTCAACGAGATCGGGGATAAGTATAATATATCCATTAGATCAAATCTTGATCTGTATTTCATGCCCGAGACATTGATCGAATTTTTCACAGAGTGTGACGAGATTACACAAAAATTCGATGAGGCCATCGCATTAGAGAAAAAGCGTATTACCACGCAAAAAAGCGATACGCCCAAAACGGATGAAAATGCACCTATAAAACCGCGTAAGACGGGCACCGGCCTGAAAGTGATAATGTAATAAACTTCTTTTGGAAGGATAAATAGATGCCTAAGCAACAGAAAAAAAGAATAAAGATAGGCAGCGGTCTGTTGAAGATTTTCACTAAAACCCTTCCTTACATATGTGTTGGGGCAGTGATGTATGGTCTTGGCTGGCTGATGCTGGCTTTGTACAAGCATGTTGATGAGGTAGATAAGCAAGAAAGAGAAGAAAAGGCTCATAACGCCAAGTTTGAGCAGACCAGGAAAGAGCGAATTCAAACTCTGACGCGGTTGCGATCATCAATTGCACGGGATGTCGAAGCGGCGCGTAAATATGAATTGAACGGCAGCCTATATGTTTTAAAAAGCCCGAACCAAATTGTGATGCAGGATGGTGAATATGAATTTACATTACAGTTTAACGCAAATGTTGTCGCGGTTGACGGACCGGATGAGGCGCAAGACAAGCAAGGCGATACGTTCTTTTTGTTCAAAGAATTCGAGGACGCAAATATGATTTCGGACGGACGCGAGGCTGGATTAATAATCTCCGCGCAAATTCATGACAGTCTGGCAGACAGTCTGGATGAAGAAGAGCTTGCGTTCATGGAAAAAAAATCTATGCCTGCAAAACACGCGAAAGAGTATATAGCCGCCCTTAAAGAAGACGCAGCAGGATTTTTGCAAAATTATGGCGTGCCCGAATTCGGTCAAAATAAACTTGAACCCTAAGAAACGAATTAATTATGCCTAAAAAACAGAAAAAAAGAATAAAGATCGGCACAGGATTACACAGAATGATTTCTGGCGCGGCTCCTTATCTTGCTATTGGAGGATTGTGTTTTGTTGTCTGAGGGTCGGTCTCTAAGGCGTATTCCCTCGCAAAGGAAAAGAGGGATCGTGAAGAAGAACGAAATGCACAAGTCGAAAAAGAGACAAAAACATTGAAAGAGAGAGGCCAGATCAGGGTGCGATTGCGATCATCAATTGAAAAAGATGTAGAAGCGGCGCGTCAATATAAACTGAATGGCAGTACATATATTCTAGAAAGCCCGAACCAAGTTGTTATGAAGGATGGTGAATATAAATTCACATTACAGTTTAACGCAAATTTGCTCGCTGTTGACGGACCGGATGAGGCGCAAGACAAGCAAGGCGATACGTTCTTTTTGTTTGAGGAATTCGAAAACGCAAATATTATTTCCGATGGCCGCAAAGCAGGATTAATGATTGCTGCACAAAGTGAAGGCATGTTGACACAGAATCTGGATGAAGAAGAGCTTGCGTTTATGGAAGAAGATCATGGTTATGCAACACAGGCGAAAGAAGATCTGGTTGCCTTTAAAAAAGACGCAGCAGGATTTTCACAAAATTACGGCGCACAGGCACCCAGTCAAAATACGCCTTGAAACATGAGAGATAAGTAAGCAATGCCGAAAACACAAAAAACGAAAATTCCAGTAGGAAAATGGCTAGCCGATATTGGCCGGTCGACCGGTCGGGGTGTGTCTGGTTTTTTTAAGGGAGTGGATGGGACGGGTGTCGCTATCATAGGCTGTGTTTTCGCACTAATAGGTTGTCTAGGGTTTGCTGCATACCAGACAATACAGCGCCAATCTTTTGAAAAATATTTTGACGAAAAAACCTCTGTGATTGTCAATGACCGTAAATATACGCTGGCGGGTGAGCACAGGGTAAGTACCGCTATTGATGACTATGTAACTGCGTATTATGATTTTGAATCGCGCGTCAAAATAACCATTACAGACCTTGAACCCGGTGACTATGATTATGTGTTTTCATCAATACGGTTCGAAGATCTGGAAAGCCCTTATGCTGCCGAAGATGCCCGCCGCGCAGGACTTGAAATCAGCCAAAATATTCGAGGCGCTTTTGACGGGGCGACAGACAAAAAATTTATAGATGATATGGAGCAGCGCGCAAAAATATCAAAGCTGGCAGAAGATTTCTGGGCAGCATATGGAGTAGAAGAGATCGGACAGCAGGACGGCGTTGGTGCGGGTGTTGATAAAAATGCACCGGTTGTAATCACGGAGCCTGTCACTGCAACGCCTTTAAAAATGGAGAATTAATCATGCCAAAAACACAAAAACCTAAAAAGACATTGCGGCCTTTATTGAATGCTGCAGCCTCTGTCGGTAAATTTGTTATAGCTTGTATACCATTTGCCGCAGTGGGCTTGGTTGTGGCGCTTGTTGCTGCTGTTATATTGAAAACCTTGGCGTCAGATCGCGCGTCGGATTATGCGGATGATTTGCGTGAAAAAAATGCCAATGGCGCGGATTATGAATTATCGGACGCGCATCAGGTTTCAACAAGCGATGGTTCTTATATAGATTACGAGATTAATTTTCGTAGCCAAACAGTAACCATAGATGGCCGTGATGACGCCGACGCCGTGATACAGTTTGCTGATTATAAAAATAAGAATTTTATTGAGGAATGCCGCGAAGCGGGTTTAAGTATTTCGAATGAAATATTGGATGTAGCCGAAGAAGACAGAGCATTTGCGGATTCAAAGCATACCAAGGATCTATTTAACGATGCGTCCGTTTTTCAGGCGAACTATGCCGAGCCGCTCTATGATATAGCGGCCGCTACTGATACGCCTGTGGCTGCTACAGTTGATAAACCTGCGCCGTAATATAGAGGACAGATAAATGCCGGTTAATGAAAAACAAAGAAAATTTAACAAAAACCTTATCAGCGATTGGAAACGTGCAGCGGGTAAGGTGGTGTCTCATCCCGCCTTTGCTATGCCGGCTATTATAGGCACTGTATTTACGGTAATCTTTTCCCCCGTCATCGTGAGAGAGCTGGCGAAGAAAGCCGATAATAAATATCGTAGCCATGAAATTGACGGTGTGAGATATACGCTGGACGATGCGCATCTGGTTTCGACCTTAGAGGACGCAAAAGTGAATTATCATATAAATTACCGCACAGGCGCTGTGGAGTATGACAGGTATAAAGATGGGAAAGAGCCCAGTTTCCATTTCTTCAAAGATTTTACCGATGCGAGCGTTGTTGATGAGAGCTTTCTGGAGGAGGCAAGACAGGCAGGACTTGTGGTTGCAGATCGTATCATCGAAGAGTATGAAAGCCTTGACGAGGCACAGCGCGAGAAATGGGACAAAGATGACGATCAGGCCGATAAAATTGAGGATGCACGCATTTTCAAAGAACGCTACAGCGATGAAGATGCTCTAAGAAAAATGCTGTCCGCTCATGAAAATGATGCTGATGCAGCCCAGAATCAAATGCCGAAATTAAAACCGTTATAAAACCCAATATATTTATTGACATAACTTTAATGCCTATGCTAAAGATTATGGCAATAGAATTAGGGGGTTATGGTAAAATGAAAACACACACACCACAAAGACAAGACGTTGAACAAGAGCAGATCGATGCTGTCTTGTCCTCTTTGTGTGATAAATCGATAGAGGCCTTTATTCCTGGTGGCCGTGCAAACGACCAAGCGCAAATTAAAGACATTATTGAGAGCACGGATGTGTCATCCGAAGAGGCTGCGATTTCTTTTGGCTCTGATGCGGCAAAAGAGCTTTGGAAAGCGCCGAATACACCACATGCAAACAGCGCTATGGCGCGAATTCAAAATTTGTCCAAGGATATTCAGAATTCTATGGATGACGTTGATATGGGCGAAGAAGACTGCGAGTTTGACAGGGTGCTTGCCAAGGCTTTGAAAACATCCGACACGATTCGTGAAAAATTCATGGCGAGCGTTCTCGGGATTTTACCAAATGCAGCAGAGCAAAAAGCCAAAATAAGGCAGGAAAGAAGAGAAAAGCGTAAAATCATCGAAAAACGTATGCGGGATATTGTGTTGAACAATAAACAGGCGATACAGAAATTAGGAATTTACCGCATTGAATTACCAACCTTATCAAAGATGTTATTGCAGCGACACGAAGATAACAAAAATGTACTGGCCGCGCTGCGGATACATTTGGCTGCGGGCAAAGCGATTCTGCGCCAATTTGAAAATGATGAGGGTGCTTTAAAAGTGTCATTGCCGGACGGTGATTTTAAAAACCGCAAAGATTTTATGAGTATCTTCGCAACGCGTCTTATTGTACTGGAGCGCGAATACGGACTGGCGATATCAAACGAAGTCCAATTCAAACAATCCGAAGGAATGCTCGAGAATCTGAAAGAAGCGCTGGACTCCATTTTAGACGCGGAGATGCCGTTTATCAAAAACCGCCTTCAAATTGCCGGAGACGCTCTTAAACTTCTGGAAATGAATGATCGCTATGACAGCCACTTAGAACATTTAGAAGACATGCAGCGCGATGCGTCTGCTCACCTTAAGGCGCTTAAGGGATCAGGATTCAAGGATAATGAGAACGCAAAACAAGCCGGATATGTAGCATTGGAAAAAAAGCAAAAGAAGCTGGGGGCGTTAACAGAAGAACTCGTAAGTCAAAGACAGCGTATTGGAAATTTTGCGAAAGCGCTTAAGACAAAAACAACAAATAACAGCATTGAAGAAGTCAGAGACCTGCAGAATAATTATGGACATAGGTCGGGTTCGCCCGAAATTGTCACTAAGGCGACATCATACGTAAAACCAATATGAATTGATGAAGTATTTATTGACATAACGAAAGCTGCGTGCTAAGCAATATGTTAATTAATTAGGGAATTAAAAGAACAAGGCAAATTTTTAACAAGACAAACATTATTAAATCTAAAAAAGCGAACTAAGGAGAGAAAAAATGGCGAAGACAAAAAAAGCAGATAGCACTGAGGCTACCGAGGTCAGGGAAGACACTCAGTCGGCCGTGAATCAAGTCATTCCGGAAAATTTTAAAATTAGCTACGATACTGCAGAAGGGGAAGATAAAGACATACTTGATGCAATCATTGCGCAGGCAGAAGAGACAGGATTTGATAATCTTGATACCGCCGCAGATTTCGGCGCGGAGATGTTGCAGGATGTTATTGATCAATTATCTGAAATTGATCAGGAAATGATGGATTCCAAAGAAGGCGTATATGCCGATGCACTCTCAGAGTTCACAGAGAGCGTTGTTGAAACCGGTATCGGTGATATACAAGGCCACGCGACCGATGCAATGAAAGCTGGCGCCAAGGGATTTGATAAAATTAAAGGCATGGCAAAGCGTAACTATAAAGAGTTGGGCGTAGCCGGATTAGGCGCTGTTGCGGCGCCATTTACATTTGGCGCGGGACTTGCTGTTTCTGCAGCTGCGCTAGGGAAAATGGGTTATAATGAATGGTCGGATTCACAGAGTGATGCGGCGAAAATGGCAGAAATAGAAGCGCGTCTTGCTAAGGCTGTCTCCGGCATAGACCCTGCCCTTGACAAAATTCGTGATAAAGTTAAAGAGATTCCAAATTATCGAAGAACACTTGACGAGATGCGAGCAGTCCACGAGGAAACATTGTTTGGCGCGGCCATTCACATGGCAGCAGGACAAGAAATACAGAGCCGTGTACAAGACCAGATACTGTCTTTGGAAAAATCAGGTGATAATCCGTCGCAGCTAAAGGATCTGCAGGAGTTTGCCGGTATGTTTGATCATAAAATGGTCGTACTTGAACGTACATTTGCCTCTGGCGCGGCCGGTTTGGTAGATATAGAGCGTCGTAAGAAATCAATGCTTAATTTGCAGCTTACCTTTGACTCTATTCTGGGCTCAGAACTTGCCGAGATCAGATCACAAGCTGTACAAGCTAGTGTTGCTTTGGAACAGTTTGCGTTTGCTAAATCCGCGTCTGCGTTTCGTGATCGCATGGGGCAAGTCCGTAAGGATACAAGGGAAGTTACACGCATGGGTGAAGATGCCGCGCGTGATACGCGTATCGACAGCGCGAAGGTGGCAAAAGAATTCAACGAGCACATTCGCGGTCAGATCACTGATTATCAAAGATCGCGAGCGCTTGATTCGGAGCATAGCAAAGCAGCACAAAAAGAACGTGCAGAAACCACCAAGCTTGCAGGCCAATTGCTTACCGAGTTTCATAATGCAAACAAAGCTGCTCCGGCCAAAGAAGTAGAAGAAGCGCAGAACAAGACCAAATCGAAAGCGCCGGCAAAACAGCGTAGACGTGCAGGCGGCGGCAAAAAAACATTCGGCGCACCTAAGCCTAGGTAACGCAAGCCTATAGCTTATTAATATCATTCATCCGTCTACAATAATATTGGACGGGTGAATGAAATAAAAGAAACGAAACGAATTGAACAGGTCAATAGACATTTAGATTAAGGATTTAAAATGCCTAGTAAAGATACAGCGAAAACGCAAAAAAACAATTCAGCATCAAAGCCTAAGAAAAAAATAAATTGGCGCACCGGGTTTAAGGGTCATAAAGATGCTTTGTCTTCTGTTGGGAAAGAGGATGCTTCTGGAGCTCCTGTTTCCGATGAGCAGCTACGCCAAGCGCAAGAACATTTCGAGGCGCGGGAAGAAGTGCTTAGTGAAAAAGCGAACGCAAATACCACGGAAATGATGGCAGAGGCGCAAAAGGACGTGACCGAGACATATAATAAAGCCGGTAAGCGCGGAATTAATGTGCCTGCGAATACAAACGGTAATCCTGTAGTAGAACAAGCGCCTGAATCACATCATGGGCATGATGATGAGGGCAAATCACGTACGGATTCAAATGGCAACGAGGTCAAAGATGATGAGCACAGCTTGCAACTTGCCGGCGCTGTGGAAGAAGTGCCGCTGGAGGAGCTGAAAGAAGAGATTAAAGAGATGATCGGCATGGAGCCTTTTAAGGCCTGGATTGACGATCTGGACGAGGGTAAGGATTTTGACGAACTGGCTGATTTGCTTGGTGTTCTTGATGAAGAAGTCGCCGCAGCGGAAGCCGATGGCAGGAAAAAGAAAAGTAACCCAACATTTTATCACATGGTTTTAATGGGTAATCCCGGAACAGGTAAAAGTAAAGTTGCGGAGGCGTATTGCCAGTATTTACGATCGTCAGGCATTATGCCGAACGCGGATTTTTACAAAATTTCAGCCGGAGATATTGTGTCGGAATTTATTGGCGCAACGGCCAGCCATCTGAAGGAGCTTTTAAATCGCGGTAAGGATGAAGGCAAGCCATTAATTTTGCACCTTGATGAAGCCTATAGCTTGACTGCAAATAAGCACGGCGAGGAAGCTTTGACCGAACTGGTCAATGCCATGACAGAAGAAGCCGATCGTATTGTGCTGGTTTTATCAGGCTACGAAGCGCCGATGATGGAAATGATCGAGAAAAACGAAGGTATGCGCAGCCGTGTACGTATCGAGATTAATTGTCCTGATTATGATGATAACGAGCTGCTGCAGATTATGAAGTTAAAACTTCCCGGGCAGCGTATTACCAGATCCTTGTCGGTTGATGCGGAGAAAGAGGCGATGACATTATTCTCGGCAATGCGCGAGAAGATGGGTCTGCAGTTCGGCAATGGACGTGTTGCGGAAGTATTGCTGCAGGATATGCAGCTCGCGCAGGAAAAGCGTCTTGCGCAGCTTTATAAAGGGCTGAGCAAGGACGAGAAATTAAAGCGCAAAGACGAAATCAAGGCGCAGATGCGGACATACGATGTGCAGGATGTGAAAGCATCGGCCGCGTATAGAAATCTATTTGGACAGGATCAGGCGCAAGCAAAAACGGCTGAGGTTCTTTTTGAGAAACCGCAGTTGATGACTGCCACTGCTCATTAAAATATAAAAAGTGAACCAATAGATAACGATTTGAGAGAAGAATGCCAAAGACACATAAAAAAATAACACTCAGCCCGCTTGCCAATGGCTATTTGATAGGGGCATTTGCGATGGCGGCCAGCGCAGGAATAA
>Ga0136600_1001153_pt1 | contig 12610 bp, 12 predicted proteins | sample AntRauMFilla2698_FD_104634 | JGI IMG/M metagenome (GOLD analysis project Ga0136600, IMG submission 104634) | Saline lake microbial communities from Rauer Islands, Antarctica - Metagenome Filla 2 #698 | ecosystem: Environmental > Aquatic > Non-marine Saline and Alkaline > Saline | place...
GGAATATGAATCTCTTCAGCGTTGTCACTGCCTTCTTTCCACTCCAATCGGATGCTTGGAAAGCCTCTATACAGTACGGCTTCATGCTTCACTCGTTCTATATTTATAGGCCTAATCGAGGAATTGATTCTCTTACTTAACTGGAGAAAAGAGTCTTTATTAGTACTATTAAGAAAACGTTTTAGAGTGCTACGGGTTCCTTGATTTTCGAGGCTCATTAAGTAACGATAAATACCTATGGCAAATCTCTTTTCTTCTGGGGTTGCATTAATACTTTCGATGTTGGCCACAGCAAGTAACTTAAAATAAGCGTTCACTTTTACATAAAAATCTTCCGAGAAAAATGACTCTCTAAATGATTCTAGTGATCCAAGGATCTTCAATTGCTCTGCGATATTTGACTTTAACACTTGTGATATGGCGTTGCCCTTGTCGATGGAGAGACTTGGGAAGTACTGATCTCCCCCTTGCATTAAACCTTGACGATTAATTTCATCTGCTAAGCGCCATGGATGTGACTTAACTTTAAAATCTCTCCCAGTAGCGACCTCTAAGGCGTCTGCAGCAAAGAAAGAACAGTTCTTATTAAAGAAGCGATAGCGAGGACTATTATCTGATTGAGAAAAGTTCATTATATAGCCGATAAGGTTTCTTCGCTCTTCATCGGTTAATTCGAGTGGAAAAACCGTAACTTCTCTATCCTCTGATTTGGTTTTGATCTCTTTATAATTATAAAAGGAATCGACCTCTGTTTTAACTCTATAGGCATAGTTTCCAACAAGTCCACTACCCTTAAGGTACTTTTGAAGTTGGTTATCGTCCTTAGAAACATCGGCGACAAATTGAACGACTTGATCAAGTAGCCCCAGGACCTCCCCAGAGGAAAAGCGCAGGGCTATATGACCAAAGCTAGATTCACTAAGGCCAGACTTTGATCCTACAAATACTAAAGAGACAAGCTTTGCTTGCTCTACTCTCTTCCAAGCTCCGATGCTGGAGCTTTCAGCATATGAAGTGCTGATAAAGAGACTTATAAATATTGTGAGAACTAACCCTAGCCTAGTGAACATTATTTAATTCCGTGTGCTTTATCCATTAAGTTCATGAATTGAACTTCTTCTGCTGAAAGCTCAAGACCTTCAACTTCACTCTTTGCAGAGAGCTGCTCATAGAGAGAAAGAGCTTGTTCACTTTCAACGTTTACCATAGCTTCACCATTGTCAGCGAGAATGATAAGTCCAGCTGTCGAACCAGCGAAGGTAGAGGTTGTGAGTATTCCAAGAAGACCAATTGCAGGTCTTGTTGGTTGTCCGTTGTAATTACCATTGTCCATCCTGATGGCGTCTGTACCGATGGCGATACCAACACTTACAGCGTGTGCTGAATAGGTTGAAACTAATAGTCCTGCTATAATGATTAACTTCTTCATTTCTTCTCCTCTTGCTTAGAATTAGGGCCGTTAAATTAAGGCTAATCTTCTGTTGGGTTTGGTAGTATTTTAGTCGGTATTACCGTGATTATGGTGGCTTATGTAAGAATAATAGTGGCCGTCCACATATTGAACAATTCTTATAAATGGCTAGAATAAGTACTGAAAATAACAACCAAAATCTAGGAGCACCCGTGAAAGGAATTCACCAAAGCATTCCCTTAATTATTCTTTTTTCTCTCATTAGCTGCGCAAATCTCAACACGCAGGAAGAAGCAAAACCAGTTGATAGAGTCGTCGCTTCAAGCTCCGCCGACGTTGCCAAAGCTTATTACAACCTCGCTGTGACCTTAAGCAAGGCGCGTGCAAATGGCCATGTTTGTGATAGTGGTGTTTACCAAGAAAATGTTATTGAAGCCCTTAGAAATGCAAGAGAGTTTGATTTTGGATCAGACCAAGTCTATAAGCTCCTTCAAAAAAACTCTTCAGATAATAAAGCTCTCGAGGCTCAAGTTGGTGAAACCTTTAGCTACAAAGTTTTGTTAGATAAAAGCATGAGATTTGATGCTTACACAACTACAGCAAAGTTAAGCGCCCTTCTTTCGGACACGACATTTGAAAGCCAAGGTGTAGGAGCTTACGGCCATACTCTCGAATACCACTTTATAAATGGTGGAAAACTCACTAAGAAACAATTGACAAGTATTGACACTATTCCAGTTACTTGGGCCGAGACAACGGGAACTTGGAAGCTAAATGGGTATTCAACCAAAAAAGCAGGACACCTTGTCTCTATGACAACGGAATATCTTACTGGACCAAATACGGGAAAGAATAAAACAGAGGTCTTTGTTATGAAGAGAACATGTGACTATGGCGGCTGTTACTACGGACTAGTTCCTGCTAATAAAATAAAAGACAATAATCGCTACACTCCCAAGTTCTATGACTTCAGAGTCTTTGATCTTAAGACAGACGAATGTGAAGCTTAGATAATACCTTTATCGAGGTGCCTAACTCTCTGGCACCTCATTCCCTTAACGTCTACTTAGTGAACAGTACTGAAAACTCTACAATCTTGATTGAGGCGAGTCACAACGACTAGTACTATTTGGCAAATATCACTAAATATGAAACTCAAGGAAACCACCATGAAGATAATTTATTCGGCAATTCTCATCACCTTTATTTCTTTTAACGGCTTTGCAAATACTGAAGTATCTTGCTTTGACCCAAGCACCGCCTTAATAGGCCCTTGCCAAGACGGACTTAACCTCTATTTTGATAAAGGCACTTGTGCAGGAGCTGACGTTGCCAATGTCTATTGCTCTGAAAGAGAAATGACAAATATTAAGAACATCGAAGATGAAACTATCCTACCTTTTGCAGCCCATGACGGTAGTGAGAAGGTGTTCCTAGGTGAAACAGGAAGAGTGGTTTTGGCAAAAGAAGCAATGGCGTCGAACTGTCAAAATGCTAGTCTTCTTATCGGCCAGGACAAAGAATCCGTCGAATATGCTGCTCAAACAGGCATGGAAATTGGCATAGCCTGGGAGCTTATTAAATTTAGTTGTAACGACTAATTTAAGACAAAGTAAAAGGCATTGTACGCATCCGTTTTCCAGAACCAGCAAAAATGGCGTTGGCCACTGCCGCGCCTGCTGGAGGAAGACCCGGCTCGCCCACTCCCATGGGAGAAACCTCAGAGTCAATAATCTCAACTTCAATATCAGGTGCGCCATCCAAGGTCATGACATTATATTCGTGGAAGTTTGTCTGAACAAAGCCACCATTTTTTAAATCCATCTTTCCATGGAGAGCAGCAGAGAGACCATAAATAATGCCAGATTTCATTTGATCAACAATGATATCTGGATTGATAGCAACTCCACAATCTACTGAACAAAAAACTTTTTGCACTTTAATAGTGCCATCTTTAATTTTTACTTCTGCCACTTGAGCAACATAGGAGCCAAAGCTAAAGTGATAGGCTATTCCCTGATAGACGTCTTTTGGCATTTCCTTGCCCCAGTTCGCCATCTTCGCCGCTTTATTAAGGACAGTAAGGCCTCGGGCATTTTTAGCGAGAAGCTTTTGCCTAAAGGCATAGGGATCAGCTTTAGCAGCATGAGCAAGCTCATCAATAAAACTCTCTTTAACAAAACCATTATAAGAGTGACCAACAGCGCGCCAAAAGTGAATGGGGATATCCAGGTCTAGTTCTTGAATGCCAACAAACTGATTTTCAACATCATAATCAAGAGTTGCACCTTCCCCTGTGACCATATGGAAGTTCATAAGGTCTAGGGCACCTCCAGCAACACTGGCCACTCCCTTACGAATCCCTTTCGGTAACCAGCCCGGAAGCATATGGGGCATGGTCCCTGGTATAAAAGCTTGAATCAAAGATTCACAGCCAATACGATGCTCATATCCAACAGGCTTTCCCTCTTTTACAACGGCCTTCAAATGATGGCGGTTTATCGGTCTCATGGGGCTAAATTGCATGTCATCTTCTCGAGACCACATCACACGAACGGGTTCTTTTAATTTTTGGGACAATTCAAGAGCTTCCATCGGATAATCAACTGTACTTCTTCTGCCAAAGCCACCACCGAGATACTTCATGTTATGGACAAAGACCTGATCTCGATTTAAGCCTAACCTATCAGCTGCTTCATTTTGAACAGAGGTTGGACCTTGAGAGCCAACCCAAATATCGACTCTGTCCTCTTTCACATCGGCGGCAGCATTCATTGGCTCCATTGTGGCATGAGCGAGATAGGGAAGTTCATATTGAGCTTCTACCAAAACACCACTTTTATCTTTCTTGAATTCTTCAAATATTTTTTCTACGTCTCCAGCGGCATGGGCTTTTTTTCCTGAGTCACTTTCTAAAAGGTCTTTATATTGCTTTTGAATTGACTCAGAAGATAAGTCCTTATTCTTTCCAAGCTCCCAATCAACTTTAACCAGCGCCCGGGCTTTATTTACTTGCCAATATTTTTCCCCTATGACGGCCACTCCACGGCTTACTTCGATGACGTCTTTTATTCCCTTAATTTCCATGGCCTTAGATTTATCAAAGGACTTAACTTTGCCCCCAAATGTAGGTGGTCTCAAAATCACAGCCGTCAGCATTCCCTCTTTATGAAAATCAATGCCAAACTGTGCCTCTCCCATCGTTTTTTCCAAAGCATCTGCTTTCTTAACGCCTTTTCCAATATACTTAAAGTCTTTGGGGCTTTTTAATTTTCCACCTTTTACATCTTCCCTTTTTATCAAGGTAGCGAGTTTATTATAGGTCAGGCTCTTGGAGCCATCCTTTGTGGAAACAACGCCATCACTTGTAACGAGATTATCACTTGTCGTGCCAAACTCTTTAGCTGCCGCTTTTAAAAGAGCGGCTCTAATGTCAGCTCCAGCTTGGCGCAAAACTTGCCAACGGTCAGGTGTAGAAGTACTTCCACCTGTTAACTGCATGTCCCCCATTGTCCCATAAATAGGATCGACCGGAGCCGGTAAGATGTTGATTCTCTCTGGATTCAGATCAATCTCTTCACAAAAAATAGTCGCCTGTCCAGTAATAACCCCCTGGCCCATTTCAGCCTTATCCATGATAAAGACGAACTCATTTGCTTTTTCACCTATGGCAAAATAGTGGTGCTCAAAAGCCTGGCCACCGACAATCGCTTTTTTAGCGGCTAAAGGAGTTTGAATGGAAACAATAAAACCCAATGAACTCAGTCCTGTATATTTTAAGAATTCTCTTCTGTTAAAGTCACTCATGATTGCGACTCCTTCGCAGTATCTTTGATAGCAGCTTTTATTTTATTATAGGTTCCACAGCGACAAATATTTCCAGACATCGCGACTTCGATATCCTCATCAGTTGGTTTTTTATTTTGATTTAGCAAACTCGTTGCTTGCATAATCTGACCTGATTGACAGTAGCCGCATTGAGGCACACCATACTCAATCCATTTCTCTTGTAACTTTGTAGGACCATTCTTTGAGAGACCTTCGATGGTGGTGACCTTCGTTCCGGCCACATCTTCTATAGGTAAAATACATGTTCGAGTTGCTTCGCCATCAATATGCATAGTGCAGGCACCACAAAGTCCCATACCACAGCCAAACTTAGTACCCTTCAGTTGCATTTCCTCTCTGATAACCCACAAAAGGGGTGTATCGCCAGGCACATCTATTGAGACATTTTTACCATTAAGTTCAAATTGATACATCCTCTCTCCTCAAGTGAATGAAACGACAAAGCTAACTCATATTTAGCCATATTATTATCTTTTTAAGGGTAATAAACAATAAGTTTGGACGAACTACAGGCTGCTCTACTCCACAGTAACGCCCTCATTAAAACAATGACTTAGCTCACAAGAAGAGGGGGGATTTAAATAAAATTTCACAACTGTAAACAAGCCTTTTAATCAGTCTATAAAGAATATGTAGCAGATAGATAAGCCCTAAGTTTAAGCCTAAAAGAAGGTAATTAAGAAGATTACCCAATGGAGAGAAAAATGAAGACTTTAATTTTAGCAACTCTTATGAGCATTTCCCTTACTCAAGCAGCTTGGCAACCAGCTGATGATACTATCAATTTCAAATGTGGCGACGGCCTTAATAATTTTGAATTTACAACTTATTATAATGATCAAGCACCCTCACTTGAGCTTGCTTATGAAATAAGCGTCACTCAATTTCCTTTCATTGGAGCTGAGATACAACCAAAGAGTCAAATCATCCCAGGGTGTGAAAAAACTTTGGTTAGTTTCTCGCAAAATGGCATGAGTGGTGAGATTTATTTTGAATGTGCTGCTGATGGTGATGCAGGGTACGGGACAATTAAGGTTGATTTTATGACGGCAAAAGCAACGGCTACAATCAACTTCCCAGAAGGACAGAGTACTCTCTTTACTCCCTTCCCTGATGACACCACTTTTACACTTCCTTGCTTACTTTAAGAAAACGTTAATTACTGTGGCGGGCAATTCTATTGCCCGTCATATCAGCCCTTAAATTTTAAAAAAGTCTTTTATCCCAAGAAGAATATTGGTAGCTGCAATAGAAGCTAGAATTAATCCCATTATCTTACTTATTAATATAGCCCCAGTTACCCCAATAACTTTGGAAATCCAGGTACTGGCCCGCATGATGACGAGGTTTACAAAAAGGACAAAGGTCATGACGCTAGCAGTGATGGCCTGACTTTGAAACGAGTGACGAGAATTATCTGTTAACAGAACAACAGCAAGGATTGCACCTGGACCAGCAATAGAGGGCATCGCCAGGGGAAAAATCGCCGTTTCCTTTCCTGACTTAGCGAGAGCAATTTCACTTTCAGGCTTAGAGTCACCAAAGATCATATCAAGTGCAAAAAGAAATAGGATGATTCCACCTGATATTTGAAAGGCAGGCAAAGGCACACCCATTTTATCAAGAATAAGCTGGCCCATAATAAGAAAGAAAAGTAATACCGCAAAGGCAAAAGCTGTGGCGTAGTAGGCTATTTTCTTCTTTTCCGAGTCACTATAATTTTTAGTCACTGCAATAAAAACAGGCACCGTCCCTACGGGATCAATTGCCGCCCATAAGACAATAAAACTACTCACAAGGTTTTCCATCATCATTTTTATATTCTAAAATCTTTACTATTCTTAGTCTAAAGAAAAGGAGCATTTGGTGATTATTGTTCATGACCTTGAAAACTCACGCTCCCAGCGAGTGATGTGGCTTTTACAAGAATTAGAACTTCCCTATGAGGTGAGAGAGTATAAGAGGAACGCTAAGACCATGCGTGCCCCTGAGAGCCTAAAAAAGGTTCATCCGCTTGGATTAGCGCCCATTATTGAAGACGACGGATTATTAATGGCCGAAACAGGTGCTATATTCCAATACCTTCTCGATAAATATGATACTGAAGGTAAACTTCATCCTTTAAAGGGGTCTGATAAATACAATGATTATATCTATTGGCTCCACTTTGCAGAAGGCTCCCTAATGCCACCCTTGCTCATTCGGCTCTTACTAGCGAAAGTTGTCGAAAAGGTCCCTCTCATTATTAAACCTTTTGCGATAGGAATTTCAAAAGGACTAGAAGCTGCTTACCTCAAAGACCAAATTAAAAGGCTCTTTACTTTTATCAATGACCAACTTAGTAAAGAAGGCTTTTTTCTAGGCTCAAAATTAAGTGCAATTGATATCATGATGAGTTTTCCGCTCGAAGCAGCCGCTGATGGAAGAGTAAAGCTAACCCAGTACAAGCATATAAGCACATACTTAAGCGCTATAAAAAGGAGCACAAAATGAATAATACCACGAAGCTCGTCATAGTTTTTTGTCTATTTACCCTATCTAATTTTACCTTCTCTCAAGGAACTATTCGTTTTGAAAAAGAATCTCTCAGCTTTAGACTCGTCAATAGCTCCACAGGTATTTCTCAAGAGTGCCAACATGAACTCCTTACCCATGTGCCATGGTGGCGCATAACTTGCGACGACAGAAATTATACCGTCGATACGTGGATTCAGATTAGGTCAAAAGGCGACCTCTTTGAAAAGACTCTTATGTATCACGTATCAGAAGGGATTCAGTCGAGTGGAGAGAAGCTTGTTCAATTTAAAAGTCACATGACGAGTTTTATTTCTCAGGGAAAATCTGACTTGATAGGGTTAGTTTCAAGAATCGATGTACGCAATGGCCAGGCGGATTTAGTCCTAACGATCAAATAGATCATTATGGCCGGTAGAAGAACTTACCCTTTAATTCTCTATCGGTCGCCAAAGGAAGTAAGGAGTGCTCCTTAGCCTCCAGCATAAACCTTTTAACCTTTTCCTTATCATCAAGGTACTCCACACTAAGGATAAATTTATTCCTTTGCTTGAAGACTTTAATACTTTCAATACAGTAGTCCTGAATATTTAATTCATTATTCATTTCTTTGTTTCCATAGAAAAAGCAATCCTCAAGAGATAGGCCATGGAGAGAGTTAAAGTACTGATCTCTCTCCTTTTCTGGTATGAATGTATAAAGAGTAGGCGCATTTTGTTGAATAATCAGAAAGTCTTCATTATCTATAAACTCATGTATTTTGATAAGAAAATCTCTCATCTGAAGAGCTGTTTTCTTTACAGGTTTTATCTCATAAAAGGCATCGACAATATCCAAGTAAATCCCTTTAAACCCGGCTTCTTTTATTTTTCTGATTTGATTGAATATTATCTTTTGCCATTCTTCCGTCCAAAACTTGACCTTAAAATTCCCCTTCCAATTTTTATTTTCATAAAGGATTAAATCTTTAGAGAGTTCTTTGAAATAACTGCGATACGACTCAGCCTCTCCAATACTAATGTAGGCAATGGCAATTCCTTTTCTATTAGCTAGCTCAACTATTTCAGAACGGTTGCCCAGTTCATCTGGATCAAGAACATAGAGATAGGGTTTGCTTAAACTTTCGGTAGAAAGATTGTCATAATTTTGTAATTGGTAATGCCAGTTTTGAACATTTTTTTTCATTAAATCTGATTGATGAGAGCAGCCCATAAGTATCCAAACCATAAAGAAGAAGGTCCTCATCCTAACTTAGCCTCAATTGCCTGGTTAACGGGTTGTCTCATAAAGGTAATATAATTTAAATGTTTCAGTGTTTTATTGAGATAGTAGAACGATATGAAAAAAGTAAGAGCAGCACTAAGCATATAGCCAAAGCCATAATATTTTAAGTCTGGAGAAAACTTCAAGGTAAGTAAAGTAAAGAGCCCATTCGTTAAGAAAAAGAAAAAGTAATTTAGGAAAACACTTCTTACCTCTTTAAAATACAAAAGTGCAATATTCAGAACAAGAAATAGGACTTGAAAGAAGCTCCCGACCAAGCCATAGCGAAAGATTGGAGTAAGGGTTTGCGGTAGCAAGAGGTATTCAATAACCTCTGAAGCAAATACCCACAATAGAATTGAAATAAAAGCTTGTATTCGTATCAGACTAGCAAAAGCGTTTTGAAAGCTTAAAATGATGTCATTACCAGCGCTCTCTAGAAACTTGAGATCATTTTTTTTCTGAATGGCCCTAAAGAAGTAGGAATACTTAATATAGAAGCTCGTCTCTACGTTGACCAAGAAAACTGCTAAAGAAGGCACAATGCTAAGGTAACTTAAGAAAACAGCGGTATCATAGTTTTGACTAGTATAAAACAAGCCTTCTACATGAGTTCCGACATCACTAAACCAAAAGAGAAACTTATCAACCCAAATCCCAAGATAATAAAAGAAACCAACTAATACCATCATCCTAAAACGTACAAAGTAATCAAAAACATCATATACGACATAATCGTAGCCTGGAAACTCATAAAAGAGATTTCTTGCAAGAAGGACGACCTGTATGATCTGTCCTAAAGTGAAACCTGCCACATAACCGATAAGTCCAAAATAAAAGCCCAGGACTAGGCCAAAAACAATGGAGCTGATCGTACCAACGAGAAAACTTAAGACAATTTGATGAAAGTGCTTAGCAGCACTTAAAAAAATCATTGAATGCCAGGTAAGTAGAATACTCACCAGTAATGAAACACAGAGCAAAACAAGGTCAATTCCCCAATCAAAGAAGGAGTAAAAGAAAAACGATAAGAAGCCTCCAACAACAAAGAAAATAGCACCAATGATGAGGTAAACGTTACGAAAAGAACTCATATCATTAACGAATAACTTATCTGCTAAATAACGGGTAAGAGGTAGTTCAATGAGACCAAAGAAAATCAAACTAAAGGCAAAGCTATAACTTATTATACTTTTAAAGACAAAGAGGTCATGATTATTAAGACTTCTCTTTGCGAATACTCCGAGAATGGCGATTGAAATAACCGAAAGAAGCCAGGGTCCACTGGAGATGATGATAGAGTAAATACTTCCTTTTACATTTTTATAAAAGTCTTTTTCTGTAAAGTATTTTGTAAGTCTAAAGCCTACACCTGCCATCTAGCCAACTCCTTCGAGGTAACGCTGATATAGGTTTTCATATTTTTGTATATTATCACTCTCTCTATAGTATTGCTGAACACGTTTAAACCCGGCATTGCCACATCTCGCAAGTTCTTCACCATCATTCATTAAATCCATTATTGCTTGTGCCAAGACACCTGATTTCCCAAAGGGAACAATACGACCAGCACATCCAATTTCTTTGTCTTCTTTACTTGATCCTTTTATTAGGCTCTCACAAGAACCAACATCAGTGGCGACAACAGGAATTCCACAAGCAAAAGCTTCGAGGATAACCATTGGTTGGCCTTCACTAATACTACTTAAAACAACCAAGTCAGTCTTTGGGTAATAATCTGCCACATTAACCTTTCCCGTAAACTCTATGACCTCATTAAGTTCATAGAATTCAATTAGGGAAATACACTCTTGATAGTATTCAGGATCCTCCTCTACTGGACCAATTATTTTAACTTCAAAACTTTGATTTTCTTTAAATATGGCCGCAACAGCTTTAATAAATGTTTTAACATCCTTGATCGGAACAACTCGACCAACCATACAGAGAGTGAATTTATTACTCTTAATCTTGGGTAAGCTAGAGAAATAGTCCACGTTAATCCCATTTGGGATGATTTCTATTTTTTCTTCTTTAGCACCATATTTAATTTGCTTCTCTGCATTTCCATTATGAAGAGTCGTAATACAATTTGCTCTATGATAAGCAAACTCTCCCATAAAGTGGAAAAGGTGAATCCACCACTCTTTAAAAATACTTAATTGCTTCTTCGCTCTAAAATCTAAATTCTCCTCATATATCCAATTGGCATTATAAATTTCGATTTCTCTTTCATGACTATAAATCCCGTGTTCTGTAATAATCAGGGGTTTCTTGTTTTGCACACTTGCAACAGAAGCAGCAAGGCCTGCGTAGCCTGTTGATAAACTATGATAAATTTTAGCTTGAGGGAAATCGCCATTGAGAACCCTTAGGATCGGATAATGGGTAAAGCGCCAAGTATAAAAAAAATCTATAAATGAGGGGCCTTTTCCTTTAGAGAATTGCTCATGATATACCCTCTCTAGCATTGTCCAAACTTCAATGCTTTTAAGTATTTCCAATGGTTCCCAATCAAGGTCATATGGCTTTATTAGGTCAAAATAAACTTTCTCAAAAATTCCTGGCCTCTCATTAGCTGAGCACCGGTAAAGACTTTCCAAAAGAGTTATATCTATCCGATCCCCAATTGAGCGTAATTTAACATCAGGGACAACACTGTAATCGAATAGAAAAAATTCTTCTATATGACTAACATTACTCGGGATAGGGTATTTATAATCCTTATGCTTTTCGCTACCACCACCAATATAGAATATACTAAAGTCGAACTGAGGACTATTTTCGATGAGTTGATGGACACATGAAGAAACCCCACCGGTGACGTAAGGAAAAGTTCCTTCAAGAAAGAGACAGATATCACTCACCGAGCAACCTCCAGGTTCTTCAGTACACTTGGCTCGTTTAATGCGGAAAGTTCATATTCCTCACAGTTATCTAAGAACATTTGCAAATCCTTCATTCTCCCCTTCAACGGAGTAACTTTAAGGATGAGCTGATCAACCTCCCGATTTCTTTTATTTAAATGAAACTTATGAAGTCTTTTTAAGCTCAGATGGGAAATAAAACGAGGGGACTCTATTAGCTTTTTTAAAAAGAAAGCAATCGAGAGATTGTTATGAAATCTATCAATATTTTCTAAAAAGAAGATTAGCAAGGAGTCGTTAATTTCCTTGATAAAATCACTATCCTCGATTTGCTTATTATTAAGTAGAGTTCCAATGGTATCCACAAAATTTACTTTGATCTTTCCATGTTTGAATGACTGAATAAAGGACTTATCATTAAAAAGAGGGCTAACGGTTAAGATGAGTCCGGGAGATAACAACATGGACTTTATTAAAGAGATGACAAGGGAAGACCTTAGTAAGTTTTCCTCTATAGATGGAAACTCTTTGACCATGACTTGTGCCAGCTCACAATCGAGAAGGAAGGGTTGGGCCCTAGCAATCAGAGTTTTTTCATTTGGATTTCCCTTCGCGAAAGCCTTTGCCAGATATTTTGCTAAGCGATCCTTATCTTGAATAAAAGGAGAGAGACTGGGGATTGATTTGAGAATATTTAACCTGAGTA
>Ga0136600_1001155_pt1 | contig 12589 bp, 10 predicted proteins | sample AntRauMFilla2698_FD_104634 | JGI IMG/M metagenome (GOLD analysis project Ga0136600, IMG submission 104634) | Saline lake microbial communities from Rauer Islands, Antarctica - Metagenome Filla 2 #698 | ecosystem: Environmental > Aquatic > Non-marine Saline and Alkaline > Saline | place...
GGTCCAGGAGATATTAATATTTTTGATGGATTTAATGCTTTGATCTCTTCTAATGTAAGTTCATCATTTCGAATAACCTTGTAGTCATCAGTATAAGCTGCCACCAGATGCACCAAGTTGTAAGTAAAAGAATCGTAGTTATCTATAATTAATACCATTTAAAAACTCCTGATGATTCCGGTTACTTCTCTAATTGGTTCCATCACTGACTCCGCTCTGGCTCTGGCTCTTTTTCCACCATCACTGAGAACATCCTTTACATAATTCAAATCCTGTTCAAGGTCTTTTCTCTTTTCTCTTGCCTCAGCAAAATAATCTTCGATCATTTCTAGAAGTTCCAATTTCGCATGCCCATAGCCAAAGCCACCAGCTCTGTATTTCTTTGCAATTTCATCTTGTTTATTTTTGTCAGCAAATAATTTTATCAGTGCGAATACATTATCTGTTTCTGGATCTTTAGCGTCTTCAAGTGCCTTTGAATCAGTTTCTATGGACATTACTACTTTCTTAAGAGCTTTCCCTTCATCAAAAAGCGGTATAATATTTTTATAGCTTTTACTCATCTTACGACCATCCGTCCCTGGTACTATAGCTACAGATTTTAATATGTGGTCTTCAGGAATTTTTAAGAATTCTCCATCATACGCTCGATTGAATTTACCAGCAAGATCACGAGCAATTTCAATATTCTGTTTTTGATCCTCTCCCACAGGCACTATATCGGAATGATAGATTAAAATATCAGCAGCTTGCAGAATTGGATAAGTGAATAACCCAATATTAGGATTAAGGCCAGCAGCAATTTTGTCCTTATAAGAAACACCTTTCTCCATGAGACTTACTGGACATAGTGTTCCAAGTATCCAGGCTAATTCGGTGACCTGAGGAACATCAGACTGAGCAAAAAATGTAGCTTTACTTGGGTCTAAACCCAGAGCGAGGTAATCAAGAGTTACATCAATTGTGTTTTGATATAACTGCTTGCCGTCACTAAGTGATGTTAAAGAGTGATAATTAGCTATAAAGTAAAAAGCATCACCTTTATCCTGCATCCCAATATGCTGGCGCATTGCTCCAAAGTAGTTACCAATGTGTAATCTCCCTGAAGGTTGTATTCCTGATAAAATAGTTTTTGTACTCATTCAATATCCAATGCTACGCTAAGTGCCTGAATAAGTGCACCAGCTTTATTTTGTGTTTCTTCAAATTCTTTCTGCGGATTACTATCTGCTACAATCCCGGCTCCGGCCTGAATATAAACTTTGTTGGCCGCAACAACCATCGTTCTTATTGCAATACAGGTATCCATATTTCCTGAAAAATCAAAGTATCCAACTGCTCCTGCATATATTCCACGTTTGATCGGTTCAAGATCATCAATGATTTGCATAGCTCTTATTTTGGGAGCTCCACTTACAGTCCCAGCTGGGAAACATTGCATTAAAGCGTCTACAGCAGTCATGTCATCACGGATCTCACCTACAACGTCACTTACAATATGCATCACATGAGAATATCGCTCAATGACTTGATTTCGTTCCATTTTAACTGTACCAGGTTTAGAAACTCTCGATAAATCGTTTCTTCCTAAATCGACTAGCATAATATGTTCCGCTACTTCCTTAGGATCGTTTTTAAGATCTTCCTCCAGGTCTAAGTCAGCTTGATGTGTGCTTCCACGAGGTCGTGTTCCAGCAATAGGCAACACTCTCACTTCTTTGTCCTGAACACGAACAAGCACTTCTGGTGATGAACCAACAATTTGAAAATCTTCAAAATCTAAGAAAAACAGGTATGGCGAAGGATTTACCATTCTAAGTGCTCGATATAGCATAAATGCATCGCCACTCATTGTTGCTTCAAACCTTTGCGAAAGTACCACTTGGAAAATATCACCCTCATAAATGTGGTCCTTAGCTTTTTGAACCATATTTGAAAACTCATTCTGCTCAATATTACTTGTTAAAGAATTGGTATCTATGGAGAATTCTCTACGCTTAAAGTTAGCAGATAACGCCGCAGCCTCCATTTCTTCTAGTGAGGAATGAGCAGAATCATACAGTTTGTTTAAATCCGAATCTTCTTCAATAAATACTGTTTTTATAAGAATAACTTGATGTTTTACATGATCAAAAGCATATATCTCGTCGTAAAAACACCATATTGCCTCTGGTAAATTTAGGTCATCTTCCGGCACGTTTGGTAAATCCTCAACAAGTCTAAATGTGTCATAAGCAGAAAAACCAACAGCGCCACCAGTTAATCTGGGTAACTCCTGAATAACTGGCTCTGAATATCTTGTTGTCTGATCTCTTAGTTCCTCAAAATATTGTTTATCAATTACGGTAGACTTTTCGTTGTTTTCTAATGTAGTAATTGAACCGTCAAAGCTTAATGTTTGATATGGATTTCTACCAATAAACGAATATCGTGCAAGTTGTTCTCCCCCTTCAACAGATTCTAAGAGAAAAGGATTTTTAGCTCCTTCTCTGATATTCATAAATAATGATACCGGAGTAAGCACATCTGCTAATAATCTTTTATACACTGGAACAGCTGTATAGTCTTTGCAAAGTTTTAAAAATCTATTTCTATCCATTTTTATAAAGCCAGCTAATCATAAAAACACGAAGAATTATTTTCTAGTGCTTTTGTATCTAAAATTTTATCAAAAAAAAACCCACTCTTCCGGAGGAACAGTGGGTTATAATATCTTAGTTAAACTTTTTACGTATTTATCCCACTGCTTATATTAGCTTTAGGCCACCACCATGTTTTATTTACGCGTTTGTTTAACATTCTGGAGGAATATAGTGGGGCGAATTTTTAATAGCAATCGTAATTCGTTATAAAATAAACTTATGAGATTTCAGTTGCTATCTAAACAATGAATTCCTAATATTTACTGAACCATAAAAACTTCGCCTATTTACTACTTCTACAACACAATTAAATTAAATAAACCGCGATTTTTTGTCCTATAAATTCTTCCCACTGGTTCCTTTATCGATATTTTTGATTTGTCTTAGTTCTTGCGATACGGCCTTAACACCTAAGGATTACAATGACATTGATTCATACCTCACTGAATTATCCATTAGTCCTGCTAACATTTCTTTTGATCCATTAATCGATGGCCAAAAAGATACTACTGTCACTTTTGATATTAGTATAACTGGAAATAATTTCGATGATGATATGGTCCCATATTATTCAATCTTTCTGCTTGGTGAAGATCTTCCTTCTTTTCAGGGAAATATGGCAGTCAATCAAAGTTCTTTAACAACTTTTGTAGCTGCCGTCTCAATACCAACCAACACAATTGAATTTGAAACCTATACTATTTTGGTTACACCCACCATCGAAGGAAATAACAGTAATTACGCCCAAGCAGTTGTAAGACAAACTGGTGTCCCAATTAATGCACCTGAGATACTTGAGGTCAATAACCCTGAAGAGGTAGAGATACCATCAGGATCTAACACAACAACCGTACTTTTTACCGCAAAAGTACAAGACATTGATGGTCAATCTAATATTGATAAGGTATTTTTAAACTTTCGCAATATAGATGGAAGTATTTTAAGTGACACCCCATTTGAAATGTTAGACGACGGTAATAACGCAAGTGGTGATTTAGTTGCTTCAGATTCTGTTTTCACAAGTACATTTGTGATAAATAGTAGCAACACCCCAAATAATAGAACAGCGCTTTACTGGGCTATTGATCAATCAGGACTAAGTTCTGATACGCTTGAAACCACTTTTAATATTGTTGATAATGAATAGAATTAAACTTTTTTGCATATTCTTTTTCATTTTTACAGTCTCTCTGAATGCTCAAAATGTATATAAGGTAAACTCTCCTTTTAATAGTATAAGACAAAATGGTGTATCTAATCTAATCGCAGCAGGAGACACCGTTTGGATCAGTCCAGCTTTAAATTATAACGTTGGAAATAGTATTGAGTGGTTTCTACCCGCTGATATTGATAGCATCACTGAATCAAGTGGTAGAATTTTCTCCATGGATATAACAGGTTCTAGGTTTGCTGTTGGTTTAGGTTTCAATAGTCAATTAGCAGGAGAATCTATCCCAACTGGCTTTGGGTTTTATGTTTCTAGCAATAGTGGGATTAATTGGGGTTTCCGTGAATTTCCAATAGATGACCAACCAATTGATAATTGTGATGACCAAAGCATCCCATATACCGGGGAATGTGATATTATTTTTACCTACGGGGGCGAACAATATTCTAGAATCAGAAATACAGTTCCTCAACAATCTCCTCCTTATGATATACAAGTAAAGGGAAACACTATTTTCACTGCTGTTTGGGCATCGGGTTTATTGCGAAGTACTGATAGTGGGCTAAACTGGGAAAAAATAATCCTCCCTCCTTCGGATGTTAGACTTTTCAATCCTAATAATACCTATTCATGGAGGTCAGACTATCAGAATACCTCAATTAATCGGTACGATTCTAGATCTGATTTCAATCTGCTTGGTTTTGGATTACACTTAGACAGTAATAACTCAGTATGGTATGGATCCGCGAACGGTGTGAATATTTCTGAAGATGCATTCAGTGCTCCAACTGACAGCATTATTTGGAAGCATGTTAATTTTAATAATAGTAGTAATGGTTTACTTGGTAATTGGGTAATTGAAATAGAAGAAGATCCCAACACAAATAGAATTTGGATGACTAACTGGATCATTGATGCTCAAACCGGAGAACAATTTGGTTTAGTAGCTACTTCAGATAATGGAGAAAACTTTCAGCAATATTTAATTGGTGAAAAGATCAATAGCATTGGTTTCAAAGATGGAGCTATTATCGCTGCAGGTGAAAATGGTTTATTTATTTCGAAAAATAATGGATCTAGCTGGAGTAAATATCCTCAGATTAGAAGTGCTAATACTTTTTTGAAAGAAGGAGTGGAATTCTTTGCTGTTAGTGCATCAAACGATAGGCTTTGGATTGGTACTGATGATGGAGTGATTTCTACAAACGATTTGGGAGAATCATGGGAAATCAATCGTGTGGATTTTCCGCTTTCAGGTGGTAATGTATTCGAGGAAAATGCTAAAACAGTCAATACCTATGCATATCCAAATCCATTCTCTCCCACTCTTCACGAAGTGATTCGAATTAAATATGAATTAAAAAAATCGGGTAATGTTAAAATCCAGATATTTGACTTTGGAATGAATTTAGTTCGCCAAATTGAAGATAACACCTACACAGAAGGAACTTATGAAGCTGTTTGGGATGGTGTTGACAAAAGTGGAAGGAATGTCGCTAACGGACCCTATATATATGTAATTGAAATGTCCGATAGAACTATTGATGGAAAAATCCTGCTAATAGAATAATGAAAATATTATCTCAAATATTTATTCTAATAATTTTGTGTACTAGTTCTGTACTTGCTCAGCCTGGAGGGTTTGCAGGTTCGCCACAACGTTTAGGCTATGGACCTGTAGCACTAGGAATGGGTAATGCTATGACTGCAGTTACCTCACAAGGATCTTTTGCTCATTACAATCCTGCGCATGCAGCTATGAATCTTAATTATATTCCGTTAGATCTATCAGTATCCTCTCTTTCATTTGATAGAATATATCAAACTCTTGGGGCTGTTTTTCAGTTGCCACCATCAGCAGGTATTTCAATTAATCTCTTAAGAAGTGGTATAAATAATATTGATGCAAGATCTCTTAGTGGATATCCTGACGGGGTCTTTGATGTATCTGAATATCAATTACACACTACTTTTGGTATTAGATTGAGCGAAAAATTTAACGCAGGTTTTGGATTCAAAATTAATTACGCAAATTACAACGAGAGTTTAGAGCCAGAGACAAGTGTTGGAATTGATCTCGGCTTCCTATACCGAATTTCTAATTCCTTAAATTTTGGATTTGCTGTTCAGGATCTATTTGCAGAATACAGATGGAATTCAGCAGATTTATATGGGTTAGCTGAATCTCGAAATGTCGTTAATAAGTTTCCTACTAGATTTAAATGGGGATTAGCTTATCAAAATGATTCATTTACGCTCTCTGGAGAATATGAAATTCAGGCATTGACCTCCGAAGTTAGAGACGAAGAAGTTTTTATTTCAAATGGAAGATCCAATCTCATTTCATCTTTAGCTGAACTAAAAACAAATGCTCAACAATTCAGATTAGGAGGTGCCTGGGGGTTACATGAACGTATAACTTTACGTGCTGGCTATTCTTTACCCGATTTAACTGATAGTAAATCATGGGGAGCAAGTAGCGGATTTTCATTATATCTTCCATTCGACAAATTTTCTCCTTCAGTTGGATACGCTTTTGTTCTTGAACCAAACAGAGTTTCAAATATGCATGTATTTTCACTAAGTCTGAAATTATGAGATTATTCCTTACTTCTTTTGCAGTTTTTTTAATGAATTCGAGTATAATGGCTCAGAGTTCGAGTATTGGAACTGGTTTTTATATGCTGGAGAACGCGCCCACCCCAGCTGGTTTAGCTTTAAATGAAGCAGTTACTGCAGTACCACAAGGAGCAGCTTCTCTTTACCTTAATCCAGCTTTGTTAGTACTAAATACTACCTCAAGTATAGATATTGGGTATTCGAGCTGGATGGAAGAAAGTAATTATATTTTTGGGGGAGCAAATTTTATAAATGGAAAGCGAGCTTTTTCTTTGGGTGTATATAATTCTAGGATTGATGGATTTGAACAAAGAACTATTCCTGGTGCCGCTAATGGTGAATTTGCTATTTCTTATCTCTCCTTAACTGCTGGTTTAGCCTATGACTTAGATTTTATTTCATTAGGTTTCACAGGACAATATCTAAATGAAGAAAATGCTCAGTTTCAAGCTTCAGGTTATGCTTTTAATTTTGGAGCTGCTCGTGATTTTTTTGATTCTAAATTAACGACAGGTTTATCAGTTCTGAATATTGGTAAACTTGATGAACTCTTTAATGAAGCAACTTCTCTTCCAGAATTATTACGAATGGGAGTTTCACTAGATCTCTTTGAATTTGCACCTCCCAAGAATTCTGATTTACCGGTTTTAGTTAGACTTTCATCTGATTACGTACGTCCTCTTAATGATAGAGAAAGTCTTCACGATGGTGAAGTACAGAATGATCCTTATTTCAACTTTGGATTAAGATTGAACTTTGCTGAAGTTCTTGAGCTTTCAAGTGGCTTTAGAACAGGTGAAAGAGCAAAACAATTTTCGTTTGGAGCTGGAATAGTTACAGATCTGATTAATGTTAATTACGCATATGTTCCGTATCGATTTGGTTTTGGTTCCCTTAATTCGATAGGGCTACAATATAAATTCTAAAATCTGTTTATGAAGGTACAATCGCTTAGCGATATTTATACCTCTTTAGACGTCAGTGAGGGCACAATTTTTGTCGTTCCTTCAATTCGATCTAAACATTCTGATTCAGACTATCTCTATCAGCTTTATAAGCCATTAATTGAGTCTTCTTCATATCATGTAAAAAGTCTGACGATATTTGAGCATTTTATAATTCTAGTTCCTGCCCTTTTACGCCGAAAAGTGATTCTTCATTATCATTGGTTAGAATTTCAGGATTTAAAATCTATGCTAGGTATACCCTGGAAGTTACTATGTATATTTTTATTCAAGTTATTTGGTGGCAAACTGGTTTGGACAATTCATAATCTCGAACCACATGATCAGAAGTGGCTGGATGCTCATTTGCGTATTCAGCAATGGATGGGGAAAATTGCTAACGCTATTCATATTCACTGCTCCTCTTCAGAAATACTTGTGGCACGGAAGTTCAATCTTCAGAAAGATAAGATTAAACTTCACCCCCACCCTTACTTTCCAACAAAAGAAGTTTCAAGATTGGAAGCATTAGCTACCATAAATAAGAAATTTGGCATAGAACTTAGTGGTCATAAACCAATAATATTGCTCTTTGGCCAAATTTCTGAATACAAACAGATTGAAGAAACTTTAAATGTAATTCAGGAAGAAAACCTTGATGTAGAGGTCATTATTTCTGGTACGATCAAAAAAGGGCAAGAAAAGTTAAAACAACGATTAACTAAACGGTCCGTTAAAGATTCTAGGATAAAGTTTATACCAAATTTTATAGAAGATGATGATATTCCTTATCTATTTAACGCCTCTGACCTTTGTTTTTTTAACTATAAAAAGATTCTGACCTCCGGAGCTGTTATGTTGGCTCTCAGTTATAACAAGAATATCATTGCACCGAATATTGGTTGCCTATCTGAGTTGAAAGAACATAATAATGTACAGTTATTCTCAACAGACAAGGAAAAGAGGATACTTCTTAAATCTCTAATTTCTACTTTGGAATATGAGTAAATTTAAAGAAAAAGCATTCTGGATTGCTATAGGCGACTTTGGAGGACGAGGATTAGCATTTCTAACTTCTATATATCTCGCTCGGACTTTAGGTGCCGAATTTTATGGCTTAATAACCGTAGCTGTATCTATTCTTGGTTATTCTACGTGGGGAGCTGATTTAGGATTATTGAATATCGGAGTTAGGGAGATAGCTAAAGATCCAAGTAATAGACAATTCAGAGCAAAAGAAATTTTTAACTTAAAAATTGCTCTAGCTGCTTTTGTACTAATAATTACAACTACAATTCTATCATTAATCCCGATAGGCGAACTTCAAAAACAAGTAATACTCAGTTATCTTTATTCTCTGATTCCCTATGCATTATTACTTGATTGGTATTATAGCGGTAAACAAGAATTCGGAAAGCTTGCTTTATCTAGGATAGTAAATGGTGCCGTGTATTTAGGATTGGTTTACTGGTTTGTCTTAAGTAAAGATGATATTTCAATTGTTCCATTGTTATATACTTTTGGAATAACTTCAGCCGTATTGGTTCTTGGTATTTTTTCTATAATCAAAAATCCATTTAACCTTAATTCAAGAGGATTAAAAACCTATGTAAGTCTCTTCAAAAACAGCTCTATTGTAGGTTTCGGAGAGTTTTTTGCCCGAGTTGTTCAATTGTTACCGCCTATACTCATTGGAATTTTTCTAAGCCTGAAAGATGCGGGCATCTATGGAGCAGCTTTTAGAGTAATTATCATAGCAATGATGCTCGATCGTATATTTGTAAACTTACTGCTACCTAATTTGGCCTCATTATGGAGTTCCAGCAAAGAAAATGCGATCGAAAGAATAAATATGGTAGTTCGATTAATTATTGTTGGTGGGACTACTTTATCATTAATTACTGCAATCAACGCAGAGCATATTATTCTACTCTTATACGGAACAGATTTCATCGAGAGTGTCCCAATCCTTCAAATACTTTCAGTTTTTATACTCCTTACCTTTTTAAATAGCCTCTTTTCATTTGGACTCATTGCTACTAATAGTGACAGAAAATACTTCTTTGCTACAAGTTTTGGAGGTACAATTGCGGCATTGGTAATTGTTCTGTTTTCAATATTTGGTGATTCAAATCTAGTTGCATATTCGGTTCTACTTTCTGAATTGATACTTGCTTTATCTTCTTATTATTGGTTTATGAAAGTTGCCCGAATCCAAGTATTTCGTTCTTTATTAATAATTTCAATTTCTGGTTTGGCTCTATTTATTCTTTTTGACTTGCTTGAAATTCATTATTTAGTTTCCTCACTACTTTGTATAACAATTATTCCACTATTAAGCTGGTATACACGAGTTATTCAAATAGGAGAATTAAACTGGCTAAAGGATAAATTGATAAAATGAAGAAGCGTCTCTGCATAGGTCTTATTTCACCTTCTTCTATATTGACTTCAATACTTGATTCTATTGGTTTATGGTATGAAACAGTGGATTTCAACAAAAATCTATCTGAGTATATACTTTTGATAAAAGATGGTGATTCTTCGTTAGAAAATACAAAACACACACTCATCAGTGACTTCATAGAAAATAATGGCCAACTATTAGAGATATCAAACTCTCCATCCTTTTACTCAGGTAGTTATAAAACATCTTTTAAAAAAGTTGTCTTAAATAAGGAATCAAATTCAGTATTTGATAGGATTTCTCACTTAGATATTTTTTCATATTGTTCGTTTACCAGCTCCTCTGATATTCTTTCGGGACTTATTGATTTTCAAAAAATGAGCGAGATTAATAATCTAGGTTTTATTGGACTTGATCTTGGAAAACTACCTATCCGGGGAGATTACACACGGAAAAGGTTTTTAAGCCCTTCAAATATCCTGCCTGATGAGTTGGTTAACAAAGTATCCTATGAAGTGTTAGAGGATATCATTGAGCTATGTATAAAAGAACTACTCATTAGGCAAGGTCTTCCGTTTATCAAGAAATGGATATCACCAACTAAGAACCCTGTTTTTGGATTCAGAATTGATAGTGACTACGGTACTAAAGAATCTCTAAAAGACATTTATTCATTACTTAATAAGCATTCTATTAAAGCCACTTGGTTTTTACATGTATCAGCTCATAAAGATTGGCTGGATTTTTTCGGAAAGTTAAACAATCAAGAGCTTGCTCTTCATGGATATAACCACGGTTATTCTAATTCAAAAGAAAAAATAATTTCAAATATTGCAAAAGGGCTCTCGACTTTAGTTGATAATGAAATTACCCCCTCTGGATTTTGTGGTCCTTATGGAATTTGGAATAAAGGTCTTAAGGATACCTTAGAAAAATTTGAATTCGAATACACGTCCGAGTTTACTACTGGTTATGATAGTGTACCTTTTTTTATTAAAGGTTCGCAAAATCTACAAATTCCAATTCACCCAGTATGTACTGGAAGTTTAAGCAGAAAAAGATATTCTTTAGAGGAAATACAACACTATTTCCTTCGAGTTTACGAGAATAAGTTGAAACTTTATAAGCCAATTATCTTTTACCATCATCCTCTTCAAATAGGTTTGAGTGTATTTGATGAGATATTCAAAAAGACCATTTCTGATGATCTAACCAATCTAACTTTTGAAGAGTACGCAGCCTTCTGGAAAGAACGTACATTTTCAAATTTCTCAGCTTATTATGATTATGATAACAAAAATTTAGAGATTGAGTCAGATGAACCGGAGTTGTATTTATACATTTCAAACTCTCAGGATTCTTTCGATCTACTTCAATCTAAAGACCCGATTCTTTTTAAACACTTAAAAGGGGCTTTCAAATACCAAACTCCTTCTCTACCTTCTTTAGATAAACAACAAGGACTACATCATAATCGAATAAACCTTATGAAAACAAGCTTTATAGATTGGAAGAATAGGCATCGCTTATGAAGATAGGTTTTATAGCACCTAATAGTATTGCAGCTGTTAATGGTGGGCTTAGAACACAGGCTCTGTTTACAGCAAAGCATTTAAAAGAATTAGATGTTGAAGTAGTATTTATAAGTCCTTGGGATGATATATCTCAACTAGACATTGACATATTTCATGTATTCTCAGCTAGTATGGAGAATTTTGGAATTGTTTCAAGGCTACGTGAACAGAATAAAAAAATCATTTTATCCCCTGTTTTATATTCTAATCGAAAAGCATCCAACATTCGAACTTTATTAAAGATTGAAGAAAAGCTTGCTTCAGTAAGCTTGGGAATTAGTTCTGAATTTGCACAAAAGAAACAAATTTGTGGAAAAGCTGATTTAATTCTGCCTAACACACACGCTGAGGCAGAGTTAATTAATAAAGCTTTCACTATTTCAAATTCTAAAATACAAGTTGTCCCAAATGGAGTAGAAAAAAGATTTCTGGATAGTGACCCTACCCTTTTTGAAAAGAAAATGGGATTAAAAGATTTCGTTCTATTTGTAGGACAGGCTTCTGCGCCACGAAAAAATGTAATTTCTTTACTTGAAGTATTTAAAGATTTAAATGAAAAGCTTGTCATTATCGGTGACTTCAGTAATTCAGAATACAGTAGAAAATGCTTATCTCTTGCTGATAGAAATCCAAATGTACATTTAATCAATACACTGGAACATAATTCTGAACTACTTTCATCAGCATATGCAGCCTGTAAGGTATTTGTTTTGCCTTCCCAATTTGAAACACCAGGGATTTCAGCTATGGAAGCTGGGTTAGCTGGTTCAAATATTGTAATTACTGAGGTTGGCGGGTCAACCGATTACTTTAAGGATTATGCCAATTACGTATCTCCTTATTCTATCACATCAATTAAAAAAGGAATTCAAGACGCTCTTAAAAAAGAGAAATCTCAACATTTAAAAAATCATCTAGTTGAAAACTTTACTTGGGATAAAATAGCGGAACAAACATTGAGTCAGTATAAAAAGGTGTTGGTATGAAAAAAATAATCGTTGCTTTTGGTACCAGACCTGAAATTATTAAACTTGCTCCTGTGATACAGGAATTGGAAGATTCATCTACATTTAAGGTTATAAAAGTACATACTGGACAGCACCTTGAGCTTAGTGAAAGTATGCTAAGTTTATTCAAAATCTATCCAGATTATAACTTTAAAAGTATGTCTTCAGCTACTGATCTTTTTGAATTGACTAGCTTCTTACTTCCTAAACTAAAGGAGCTTTATCTAA
>Ga0136600_1001156_pt1 | contig 12589 bp, 12 predicted proteins | sample AntRauMFilla2698_FD_104634 | JGI IMG/M metagenome (GOLD analysis project Ga0136600, IMG submission 104634) | Saline lake microbial communities from Rauer Islands, Antarctica - Metagenome Filla 2 #698 | ecosystem: Environmental > Aquatic > Non-marine Saline and Alkaline > Saline | place...
ATGTGGTTATTCATGTAATGACCGAACAAATGAGGGAGTTTTATCAACTAGAAAAGATTTGGTTAAAGTGAAAATATCACTACATTCAGTTGGTACAAACGAACCTGAATATATAACAAAATGGTGTGATATATATGTAAAACGAATAAGTTCATTTTATAACTTTAATCAATATAATCATGCCTCAAATAAACAGCTTTATAATTCTTTACATAAAGAAAAGTCAATTAAAATTGGACTGGATAGTCTGGGGAAAAGCTTAAGTTCACAAGAATTCAGCAAAAAGCTAATTAATTTTGGACCTGCAGTATCTTTTTATATAGGTGATTCTGACGGTCTTTTAGATAATGAAAAAGAAAGCTTTAATGAGCTTTGGTCGCTCAGTATGCTTACTTTCCCCCACATGTTTGTGCGACCAATAATATTAGAACAAATATTTAGAGCCCATTGTATTGCAAATAATCATCCTTATGCGAAATAAATTAAAACAGATATTTTTTATAATAATATTCTCAATGTTAAATGCATCTATATCTTTAGTCATGGATTTAAATAGTGATGAAATTTTAGTAGATAAAAATTCAAATGATGAAATTTTAGTACCTAACTTTTCAAAACTTATGACCATTTACATAACATTAGAGCATTTGAAAAGAGGTGAAATAACACTTAGTGATGAAATCACATTAAATGATTCTGAGGATTTTTCTAAAGATTACAAGTTAAAAGATTTGATTCCTATATTAATGATAGCTAACAAGGAAGAAGTATGTTCTGCGATAGCAAAACATATTTCTGGTAGTATTCCAGCATTTGTAAAACTTATGAATCAACAGTCTAAATTACTTTTAATGAATGCAACTTTCGAAGATCCTCTAGGTAGCTATGATAACGAATGTATAACAAGTGCAAAAGATATTGCAATTTTAATTAAAGCATTGATGTTAAAGCATCAAAATTATTTTAAAATATTTAAAAATAAGTACCACGAGTTTTATAATACAGATATTATTAATGATAATGACATAATTCATAGAACAAACTTTCCTATATACGCCTTAGCATCTGGGATGAATCAAGGTAATTATAATAGTGCAGTTTTTATCAAAAACAAAAATATGTTTTTAGTATCTATTTCATTAGAGGATAGTACTTTAGAAAATAATAATAAAAATATTATTAAAGGTATAAACTACGCACTTGAAAACTTTGAAACCTTTAAATTATATGACAAAGGACAAGAAGTGAGTGAGCATAGGGTGTGGTACGGTAATAAGCATTCTATAAAAACAGGTTTTACGGATAATATTTATATAACAATACCTAAGTATACTTATCATACTTTAAAAGCAGTAATTAAATATAATCCTAAAAGTTTTGCACCTATTAACATTGGTGATGTTGTTGGTGTTTTTGAAATACTTAATAAAGATTCAAAGATAATAAAAACTTCGCCAGTTATTAGTTTAGAAAATGTTGTTCCAACTAATATTTACTTTCAAGGACTTGATTTTATAATCTATAATTTATTTCAAAGGAGAAATTTTATAGAGCAAAATGGATTTACTAGTTAAAGAACTTGGTCTTAGCGATTATGTAACCACATGGCATGCTATGAAGTCATTTATAGCAAGTGCTAATCAAGACACCAAAGACGAGCTATGGATTACGGAGCATAACCCTGTATACACTCTAGGCTATAAAAAAAATAAAAAGAATGTTATCAATCACAATATTGATATTGTTGAAACTGATAGAGGCGGTGATATTACATTTCATGGACCTGAACAGATAATTTTTTACCCTTTGTTAAATTTAAAAAGAGCTAACATTAAATTATTGGATTTAGTAGTTGGCCTTGAAAACTTAGTTATTCAAATATTAAGTAACTATGATATCAAAGGAAAAAAATTAAATAAAAATCCTGGAGTTTTTGTAAATAACTATAAAATTGCTTCTGTTGGAATAAGGGTTAAACAGCCATGGTGCTATCATGGACTTAGCTTTAATATAAATGTAGATACATCGTACTTTGATAGTATTAATGCTTGTGGTCTTGATATAAGACCCATTAATTTAAGTAGTTTATCAATTTATGATAAAGATAATCTTAAAAAAGATTTAATCTTAAAATTTAAAGAAATATTTGGCTATACTGTATGAAAAGCTTTAAATATTTTTATGGATAAGAAAACAAGAGCTAAGGAAAAGTTAGCAAGAATACCTATTAAGATTAATAATACTATCCCCCCTCTTAAAAAACCAAAATGGCTTAAGACAAAATTACCTAGTATTGAAAAAATACAGGAAATTGATCAACTTATAAAAAGTAAAAGTTTGGTAACAGTGTGTGAAGAAGCTTCATGCCCTAACTTACCTGAGTGCTATAGCAGAGGGACAGCTACTTTTATGATTTTAGGTAACAAATGTACTAGAAGATGTAGTTTTTGCGATGTAGCCCATGGTAAACCCGATCCTATAGACAAATCTGAACCTAAGAATCTTGCAGATGCAATTGAAAAGATGAATTTGAAATATGCTGTTATAACTTCAGTTGATAGAGATGATTTGTTAGATGGTGGCTCTGAACATTTTTTAAATTGTGTTAATGAAATTAAGAAAAAACAAAAAGATATTAAGTTAGAGTTATTAGTTCCTGATTTTAGAGGTAGGATGGAAATTGCTTTAGCAAATTTAAATGATTGTAATATTCAAGTTTTAAACCATAATATTGAAACTATTCCTAGACTGTATAAACAAGCAAGACCAGGCTCTGATTATAAGTGGTCTTTAAGTTTACTAGCAAAATACAAAAAAATGCGCCCTGATGTATTAACAAAATCTGGAATAATGCTTGGCCTGGGAGAAACTGATGAAGAGATTTATCAAACACTTAAAGATTTAAGAGAGAATAACGTTGATATCGTTACAATAGGACAATATTTGTCTCCCAGTGAGTATCATTTAAGAGTTGATAGATATGTTACTCCTGAGCAATTTAATGAATTTAGTAAATATGCATTAGAAATAGGATTTAAAAATGCTGTTTGTGGCCCTTTAGTGAGATCGTCTTATCATGCAGAAGAGCATGTTAATTTTTGATTTCATATACTTAGCTAGCTTTTTTTTAAGTCTATTTGAATCTATATTAGTTTTGGGCGTTTTAGTACCTGGCTCATTATTAATAATTACTTTTATATATTATCTTGATACATTTAGTGAACTTTTACTACTTTGTTTTTGCATTGGTTTAGGGAGTTTTTTGGGGAGTATAATTAGTTTTTATATTGGTAAAAATATTAAGTTAAATTATCCTAGAGCTAAAAGTTTTGCTTTAATATATGGGAATGTAAGTATTTTTTTAGCAAAGTTTTTTGGTCCATTAAAATCTTTAATACCCTTTGTATTTGCTAGTTTAAAATTTAATCAAACAAAGTTTATAATTTTAGATTTTACGGCAAGTTTTATTTGGTCTATTTCTTATGTATTATTTTTTAAAATCTTAAAAGATATATGGTTTACTAGCAAGTGTGTAGCTTTGTTGATTTTTTCTACGATTGTTATGACATATTTAATAATAAGCAGAATATTTAATAACAAAATCAAAGGTTAAAGCTACTCTCCCCATGGCTTAATTAAATTATTTTCTATTTTAAGTGCATTTAATATTTTACCAACAACAAAATCAATAATATCCTCAACAGATGAAGGTTTATTATAAAATCCTGGTTGAGGTGGTAAAATAACTACTCCCATTCTAGATAGTTTTAGCATATTCTCAAGATGAATTGGTGAAAGTGGGGTTTCTCTTGGTACAATTATAAGCGGTTTGTTTTCTTTTATGGCCACATCAGCTGAGCGAGTAATTAAATCATCACTAAAACCACATGCAATGGCACTTAAAGTTTTCATACTACAAGGACATATTACAGTAGCTCCAAAGCGACCTGAACCACTTGCAATTGGAGCAGTCCAATCTTTAATAGATAAAACATTCAAATTTATATCATTCTCAAAATATTCTTGTATTTTATTTTTGTTACTAAAATTGATATTCATTTCAAGTAATAAAACCATTTTAGCAGCATCAGATATTATAAGATTAACTTTAATTTCTTTTTGAAGTAATATTTTAATTAACTTGAGTCCATAAGGCATTCCTGATGCACCGCTTAAAGAAACCGTAATTATTTTATCCATAAATTTTCCGTGTAATATTTGCCGATGAGAAGAATCGAACTTCCTACCTACTGATTACGAAACAGTTGCTCTACCAGGTGAGCTACATCGGCTTTAACCTTTATATCATATTATAATTTTATAAATGAGAAAATCTATATTTAAGAAATGATAATATTAATCTTTGCTTTTGCTCTTTGAGGCCTAAATACTATAATATGGTATGAGCATTTTTTTTAGCATTGTTTGCGCTTCATTAACATTAATATTAACAAATATTGGTATCATATCTCACAAAAACAAATATATACAAAGCTATAAGAACTATCACGTTATTAAAAATAAAGTTGAGTACGAGTCGTCATACTTGCTATTTTTTTCGAGCTTAACTATTTTTCTTTTGCTCAATTATAAAGGGTATTCTGTTATATTTAGTATTTTAGTTACATGTACTACCTTATCAACTATTTATGTAGATTATCTTTATCGGGTTATTCCGGATATTTTTTCATTAGGAATGGTTTGGGGAGCTCTTTTATTAAATAGTTTGATTCCTTTTTTAGATTTAAGCACTCAAATTTATGACATAATAGCTATTTATATTACAATGAATTTACTAAATTATATTTTAGAAAAATATACAGAAAAGTTTGGTATTGGACGAGGTGATATTAAATTTATTACTGGCATTGGTGCTTGTGCTGGTGTTCTCAATTGCCTTATAATTTTAAACTTAGCTGTAATTGCCCGTTTACTATTCAAAACTTCCAACCCTGCTTTTGGGCCATTTATAGGCATTAGTTACTTAAGTGTTTTAGTTTTTATATGAAAATAATCGGTATTATAGGTGCCATCGCATCAGGAAAATCAACAGTTTGTGATATCTTATACAATAAATTTGGTGTTGAAAATTTTGACGTTGATGAAATTAATAAGAATTTATTAAGCAATGAAAATGTTGTTTTTAAAGTCATGGATTATTTTTCAGATATTGCTTTGATAAATAATAAATTAGATACAAAGTATCTTAGAGCAAGGATTATAAACTCTACAAAAGACAGAATTTTCATGGAAAATCTTATGTTTCCTCTTATTATAAAAGAGCTTGAAGAAAGAATATCTTCATCAAGTAAAAATAATATTATTATTCAATCTGCTGTTGTTTGGAAAGAGTTAATTCTTTTATTTGATAAAAGAATTTTGGTTAAAACTACAAAAGAATTACAGTTAAAAAGATTGTTAAGTAGAGATAAGATGAGCTTAGAAGATAGTGAAAATATTATAAATATACAAAAAGATTTTCAGTATGATTTTGATATGGAGGTTGATAACTTTCATGAGATTGATAAGCTTAAACTTAAGCTCTTTAAACTAAAGAGCTTTTTTTAAAACTACTTAAGTATACATACCCTATCAATCCTAAGGTAGCACTAATAAATAATATTTTACCTATATCAAATAAATAATTATTGCTGTAGTGCAAGGCACTTGGTAGTAAAGAAGACATAAAAAATGCCGTGCTATAGCTAAAACCTAATGCTGTATTTCTTACAGCTTCTGAAAATTGTCTGGAAATATATATAGTATAAACAACACCTATAATAGCTAAGTTGAATCTAATAAATAATAAACCAATTAATGCATAATTTTTGCTTAAATGCATAAACAAAAACCCAGTTAAAATAACAGAAAAGAGGCCAAATAAATATTGCTTATGCTTAGAACGGGCATAATATCCAGCAATAATAATGATACAACCATAAAATACTGATCCAAGAAATGAGTATGACATACTTTGAAAGTGATCAAAGCCAAAGTGCTGTGTTAGTGAGCTTGGAAATGAAAGACTAATCATAACCATGCTACTTGCTGGTAATGACATTAAAAAAGCTGCGAATAAACTACTACTCTTCTTTTTCAAATGTACAAAAATGTTTTTGTAGCTATCTGATTTACTTGAACGTGATATTTCTGGTATTTTATTTTTAAGATAAAAAGAGATAATAACAAGAAATAAAGCGCCTATGTAAGGTAGTCTCCAACCGTAACTATACATACTTTCGTTTGGTAAAATAAACTCTAAAAATAAAGTAGTCCCATTGGCTAAAATTGAGCCAATAGCGGCTCCAGAATATAGTAATCCTACTGAAAAGCTATCTTTTTTAGCTTGTTCTAATATATAAGTTAATGCAATTGGCATAAATCCTGAGTGGGAAAAGCCGTGAATTAATCTAGCAAATGCAAGTCCAAAAGCACCAAATAAAGTTACGGGTAAAATTGAAATTATAATTCCCATAGCACCTGAAATTGGCAATATTATTAAGGCTATGGTGTTTCGACTATACTTATCACTTAACATACCAAAGACAATGCCGCTTACTGGTCTTAAAGCGTAACCTAAAGCAAAAAGTAAGAAAGCTATAACTTCATTTGAATCATTAAAAAAATTAGCTTTTATGTAAGGCATTAATAAAGGATAGAGTACAAAAATATAGTGCTCTAAAATATTAGCTAGAAAAAGGCCTAAATAAACTTTTTTATTGAATTTTGCCATGACAATGCTTGTATTTTTTTTGTGAGCCACAGTAACAAGGCTCATTTCTACCTAGACGGACATTTCTATTTTGAAGTTCATTCAAACTTTCTTCTTTTTTAGGTTCTACATTTATTACAATATTTGAAATAGAGATAATATATTCCAACTTAATAGTTTCAAGTAAATGTTCAAAAAGCTTAAATGACTCTGACTTATATTCTTGTTTTGGATCTTTTTGAGCATATGAACGCAGATGAATTCCACTTCTTAATTGATCCATTGCGTACAGATGTTCTTGCCAATTTTTATCAAATATTTTTAATAATATTTCTTGTTTAATTTTGTTAACATTTTCTTTTTCAACAAAAGAAAATTTTTCGTTAACTAATTTAGTTATATTGCTTTCTATTTCTAGTTGAAGTTTTTCATCATCTCCACCATTTTTCACAATTTCTTTAACGTTAAGATTTAATTTAAAATCATAACTTAAGCATTTTTCAAGCTCATCTAACTTCCAAGAACTAGCATGTTGGTTTTCTGGAGCATATTTATCTAAGACAGTAATTGCTACATCTTCTAAAAAATCTAATTCTAATTCATCAATTTTGTGTGAATCAAGAATTTCGTTTCTTTGCTTATAGATTATTTTTCTTTGTTCATTAGTTATATTGTCATAATCCAGCAATTGTTTTCTGATATCAAAATTAACACCTTCAAGTTTTTTTTGTGAATTAGCTATAACATTGTTCACAATTCTATGTTCAATTGCTTCACCAGGCTTTAAACCAAAACGAATCATCATCGCTTTAGTCTTATCACTTGCAAATACTCGCATTAATTTATCGTCAAAACTTAAATAAAATCTTGTGCTCCCAGGGTCGCCTTGCCTGCCAGCTCGACCTCTTAACTGATTGTCTATTCTTCTTGATTCATGTCTTTCAGAACCAATTATACGTAGACCACCTGATTGGAGAACTATTTCTGTATCTCTTTTAATTTCACGCTTTATTAATTCAATTTGTTCTTCTGATGGGTCATTGTTTAGACGGTTAACTCTATGTTCTAGGTTACCACCTAATTTAATATCAGTACCACGACCAGCCATATTTGTTGCAATAGTAATTGCACCAGGTTCGCCTGCTTTAGCCACAATTTCAGCTTCTTGCTCATGATATTTAGCGTTTAAGACTTTATGTTTTAATCCTTTTTTAGAAAGTAGTTTTGATAAATGCTCAGAGGATTCTATTGATGCTGTTCCTATCATTACCGGCTGATTTTTGGCATGTGAAGACTTTATATCTTCTAAAATAGCTTCATTCTTAGAATTAATATCTAAATATACTAAATCAGATTCATCAATTCTTTGTATTTTTTTGTTAGTAGGGATAATTATAACTTCAAGATTATAGATTTCAGTTAACTCTAAAGCCTCAGTTTCAGCTGTTCCCGTCATCCCACTGATTTTATTGTACATTTTAAAGTAATTTTGGAACGTTATTGATGCTAAAGTTTGATTTTCTTTTTGAATTTCAACATTTTCTTTTGCTTCAACGGCCTGATGTATGCCATCTGACCATCTTCTACCTGAAACAGTTCTACCTGTATGTTCATCAACTATGACAATTTTACCATTTTCAATAACATACTCTGAATCTTTATGAAAAAGGGCTTTTGCTTTTAAACATGCATTTATATAGTGTAATAAAAAAACATTTTCAGGAGCAAACAAACTCTTTTCATTTTTAATGAAGCCATTGTTTTTTAACAAACTTTCTATATTTTTGTTACCCTCTTCTGTAAGAAATACCTGCTGTGTTTTTAGATCAACGTCATAATCTGGATTAGATGAAGTTTCATTTTTTAATCTAGACACTATTTTATAAATAGTCTTATATAAGTTTGAGCTATCGCTTGGTCTACCAGAAATTATTAAAGGAGTTCTTGCTTCATCGATTAAAATAGAATCAACTTCATCAATAATGCAGTAATTCAATTTTTTCTGGGCCTTATTTTCAACAGAAAAAACCATATTATCTCTTAGATAATCAAATCCTAATTCATTGTTAGTAGCGTAAGTTATATCACATTTATAAGCTTCCTTACGCTCATGGTTACTTATATCTGATGTTACAATACCAACACTCAAGCCTAAAAATTCATATAAAGGTCTCATCCAGTTAGCATCTCTTTTAGCAAGGTAATCATTAACTGTCACTACGTGAACACCATTACCTGTTTGTGCATTTAAATATGCAGATAGGGTTGCGACTAATGTTTTACCTTCACCGGTTCTCATTTCAGAAACCTTGCCATTATGTAAGGCAATTGCACCTATTAACTGAACATCAAAGTGTCTCATACCCATAACTCTAAAACTTGCTTCTCTAACAAGAGCAAAAGCCTTTACTAAATGAGCATCTGGACCGTCTTTTTGTATTAATACTCTTAATTCAGACGAAATCTGTTTTAACTCATCATCTGAAAGTAATTTGTAATCTTTTTCTAAATAGTTAACTTGAGAAACTATTTTTTTGTAAGACTTTATGATTCTACTGTTTCTACTTCCAATAATTTTTGTTAATATTTTTTGTAACATAATTTGAGTTTGTTTGTTAGATGAATAATATAAATGATATCATATTTAAAGGTAGATTAAGAAGTATTCAAAATACTGTTTCTTCTATAAATGAATTAAATATTCTTATAAAAGAGTATTTACCATCACCTCTTAATAATCAATGTTTTGTTGCTAATATTAGAGAAAATATTGTTGTTATCGGTGCAATTGATGCTTCAAAGCTGCAAGTTGCTAAAAATAGCTATTTTGAGATATTAGAATTGTTTCAAAAAAAGCAAAAAAACATTAGCGCATTAAAGTTTACAGTTATTATATAACTAGTCGTCGTTTTTCTTTCTTAAGTAAGATGGTATATCATAATAACTAAGTCCATCAATATTATTTGACTGATTAATATTTTCTTTTGAATAAACGATATGTTTTTTTATAAGATTATCGCCCTTAATAGGTTTTTTAATTTTTTCTGGTCCAGATGCAAGCCCAGTTACTATTATTGTAACTTTTAAGTTATCTTCATAATTATTATCAATTACAGTACCAATAACTATAATTGCATCTTCCACCATGAGTTTTTTTAAAGTATCGCCCACTTCTTTAAACTCACCAAGTGAGAGGTTTTGACTAGCTGTGATATTGACTAAAACTCCCTTAGCTCCTGATGGATTAACATCTTGCAATAGCGGGCTTGAAAGAGCTTTTTCAGCAGCTTCTCTTGCTCTATTATTACCAGCTGCGGTAAAGGACCCCATCATTGCCAGACCCATTTTAAGCATTACAGTTCTGACATCAGCAAAATCAACATTAATTATTCCTGGATTAATAATTAGATTAGATATTCCTTGAACAGCACCAAGCAGCACTTCGTTTGCTGCATTAAATGCGTCTATAAGTGTTACTGAATTACCTAAAACAGATAATAATTTATCGTTGGGAATAGTTATAATTGAATCTACTACTGGGGATATTTTTTCAATACCAAGTTCAGCTATTTCTGTTCTTTTTTTTCCTTCGTGACTAAATGGCAAAGTAACAACTGCAACTGTTAAAATTCCAAGTGACTGAGCCACTTCTGCTATTACAGAGCTTGCACCTGTACCTGTTCCTCCGCCCATACCAGCAGTAATAAATAGCATATCAGTTCCGATTAGAATGTTTTTTATTTTTTCTAAATCTTCTTCTGCAGATTTTTTGCCTATATCAGGATTAGCACCGGCTCCTAATCCTTTTGTTTGTTGAGTTCCTAATTGAATTTTATTTGGTACTTTGGAATTATTTAATGCTTGAGCATCAGTATTTGCTATGAAAAAGTCAACACCATTAATCTCTTTGTTAAGCATATATTCAACTGCATTACTACCACCGCCTCCGACACCTATAAGTTTAATATTTGCAGGCTGCGATAAATCAGGTTTAGACACTTCAAAGTCAAATTCGTTTATACTCATGTTAAAAATTATCTTTTATCCAGTTTAAAATTCTTGAAAAGATTGGTTCTTTTCTTTTAGCTTCTGAATCTTGTAAAAACCCATGTAGTAAAAGCCCAACAGCGGTTGAGTACATTGGATTATTCAATATTTTTTCAGATGCAATTATATTTCTTGGGCCACCTAGCCTAACTGTGGTATCCAATACTTGCTGGGCAAGTTTGGATAGACCAGGTATTTTGCTTCCTCCACCCGTTATCACAACTCCAGCAGTTAATCCTCTATTATTCGTATGCTTAGATATTTCTTGTTTTACAATATGAAACAACTCTTCATATCTTGCTTCAATGATTTCAGTAAGAAGTGACAAAGGGACTTCATATTCTTCTTCCTCATTTACACTTTTAATCGTGAAATGTTCACTACTATCAATTAAAGAAGACAGTGCTTTACCTTTTTCTACTTTTAATTCTTCAGCTTTTTTTGTTGATATTTTAAGTGCCATTGCAATATCATTATTTACCTGATCACCTGCAATTGGAATATTAATTGTATGATTGATTGAATTACCACTAAAAATAGCTATGTCAGTGGTGCCTCCTCCAATATCTACTAGGCAAACACCCAAATCTTTTTCATCACTTGAAAGAACACATTGACTTGAACCTAATTGTTCTAAAACAACATCAATGATTTTTAAACCGCATTTTTGAACACATTTTAGTATATTTTGAACAGCACTAGCTGAGCCAGCTACCATGTGAACTTTAGCCTCTAATCTAACTCCAGACATACCAAGTGGTTCTCTGATATCATCTTGTTCATCAATTATGTATTGCTGAGGTATAATATGTAAAAGGTGTAAGTTAGCTGGTATAGCAATCGCACGGGCTGCATCTATAACTCTATTAATATCATATTCAGTAACTTCTTTGTTCTGAATGGCAACTATTCCATGGGAATTAAAACTTCTAATGTGGCTTCCAGCAACACCTGCATATACATACTTTATTTCAATATTACTTGAAATACTGGCTCTTCTTACAGCTTCTTTAATAGAAGATACAGTTGCATCTATATTAACAACAACGCCTCTTTTAAGCCCATGAGAACGAACTGTTCCTGAACCCAATATTTCAAGTTTGTTGGAATTTTTTTGTTTTTTTCCAACCAAACAAACTATTTTGCTGGTTCCTATATCAATAACTGCTAATGTATTATTATCTTGTTGTTGCATATACTAATTATACTCTATGGCAATACCAAATTGATAGCGTAAATCTATAATTTTGATTAGGTTAAAAGGATTATTGGTTGAAAAAATTTTTTCAAAATTAGCAAAAAATTTTTCTAAATCTTTTTTTGCGTTAGATTGATCCACTTTTATTATCGGCCCCTTCTCTATTTCTATTTGAATTAGACTTTGGGAAACAAAATTTACTGATGAAATTTGAATATATTTTTCGTTGAAAAAGTTATTAATTAATAAAAAAATATCTTTAACATAATTATTATTAATTTTAGCATCGATTGTTGGATAGTTTTTATCTAATTTTTTTTCAATATAAAACACATCTCCAGTTTTGGAAAGAGCCCAGCTTGAATTCCAGACTGCTACAGGAGAATGTTCAATAATTTTAACATCGAGCTTATTAGGCCATGTTTTTTCTACGTTAACTTTATAAATCCATGATATTTTTTCAACTTCAGTTTTGATTTTATTTAAATCTATATTGTAAAAACTAGCATTAGCATTGTCTCCAATTTTATCGATAATTTTTTTACTGTTAGCTGTGTCATTTTCATGGACTTTAACAATTTGAATTGGATGATTTGTAAGAGTTATTCCAAGTATCAAAAAAAATATCAGAA
>Ga0136600_1001158_pt1 | contig 12569 bp, 9 predicted proteins | sample AntRauMFilla2698_FD_104634 | JGI IMG/M metagenome (GOLD analysis project Ga0136600, IMG submission 104634) | Saline lake microbial communities from Rauer Islands, Antarctica - Metagenome Filla 2 #698 | ecosystem: Environmental > Aquatic > Non-marine Saline and Alkaline > Saline | place...
ATGCTAAAAAGTAGTAAGGGTAACAGTATTTTAAAATGCGTCATAAAGCAAAGTTTCTATCCAAAACAGCTAATGTTTCTTCAACGTTTGAAGTAATTGTGAATAACCCTGTATTGTTTTCACGTATGAAGTCTTCATCAACTGCTTTGTTGACAAAGGTTTGAAGTCCATCAAAATAACCAGACACATTGACCAATATAATTGGTTTGTTGTGAAAACCCAGTTGCCGCCAAGTTAAGATCTCAAAGAATTCGTCTAGTGTTCCAAAGCCACCAGGTAACACCACAAATGCTTCTGATTTCTTTTCCATCAATGCTTTTCTAGTATGCATATCCTGAGTTTCAATGATTTCAGTTACTCCAGTATGCACTACTTCGGCACGTTTTAGGGATGTTGGTATTATACCAATAACTTCTCCTTTCTGAGCTAAAGCAGCATCGGCCACAATTCCCATCATTCCTACTTTACCGCCACCATAAACTAATCCCCAGTTTCTTTGTGCTATCGAAGTCCCTAGAGAGTTCGCAATTTCTTGTAGATGATTATCTTTAGGAGTTCGTGACCCACAGTACACACAGATATTTATACTCATGCTGTCTCGAACATTCGGTTTAACACACCATTTAGTTTCTCTACCAAATAGAGTACATCTTCTTCAGTATTATTTTTTCCAAAACTAACTCTTATACTCGACTTAGCGATGCTATCTTCTAAACCAATACCTGCAAGTACATGTGAAGGTTCTACAGCCCCAGAGGTGCATGCAGAGCCATTAGAAACACAAATCCCGTCAATATCTAAGTTGAGAAGCAACATTTCTCCGTCAATATAGTTTCCTTCAGAATTTGAAAATGATAGATTCAAAATATGAGGCACCCCATTTTCACTACTTCCATTAATGGAGTAGCTGACATCTATATCAGAATCCATTTTGGTTAACAAGAGTGATCGGAGTTTTTTATAGTGTTTAGTACTTTCATCCATCTCATTAACTGCTAATTCAAGTGCTTTGGCGAAGCCAACAACCCCCGGAACGTTCAATGTTCCACCGCGTCGCCTACGTTCCTGAGATCCGCCAGTCATCCATGGCAGCCACCGAGAACCATTTCTAACGTACATAATCCCAATTCCTTTAGGGCCATATATTTTATGACCACTACCACTCATTAAATCAATCCCAAGATCTTTCACATCTACGGGAATTTTACCCAAGCTTTGTACAGCGTCTGTATGAAAAGGAATTTGGTGTTCTTGACAAATCTCTGCGATTTCTTTTATGTGATTTATGCATCCAATCTCATTGTTTACATGCATTATACTTACAAGAGCTGTTTTATCGGTGATTTTTTCTTTTACAGCATCAGCTGTTATTGTTCCACATTGAATGGGTTCAGCAAAGAGATTTTTAAATCCATTCATTTTTGACATTTCAACAGGATGAAGAACGGCATGATGCTCAAGCTCAGAACTAACGATTTCGTTTTTATCACCAGCCAAGGCAAGTACACCTTTAATTGATGCGTTATCGCTTTCTGTTCCGCCGCTTGTAAAGATAACTTCTGATGGTTCTGCACCAATTGCAGAAGCAACAAATTCTCTTGCATCTTCTACAGCAACTTTTGCCTTCTGTCCTAAATGATGAGCTGAGTTTGGATTTCCAAAATCATTCTTCATATAAGGGAGCATCGTTTCTAATACTCTTTCGTCTAGGGGGGTAGTAGCAGCGTTATCTAAGTAGATAGTTTTCATTCAACGTGTGGTTTAAATTTCAAGCTTAAAAATACTGAATTTGAGTTTGAAAATCAGACAAAAAAAGCCCTCTCTTTTATGAAAGGGCTTCAACAACATTAATCTATGATTAAAAACCTATTTGAGTAGAATTAATTTTTTAGTTTGAGTAAATCCAGCTGCATTCATTTGATAGATATACATACCACTAGAGAGGTTTTTTGCATCCCATGTAACGGAATGAATTCCAGGGGAGTATTTCTGATCAACGATAGTTGCTATTTTTTGGCCAAGAATAGAATAAATACTTATTTCTACTCTTGAAGCTCCACTTAATTCAAAAACTATATTAGTAGTAGGATTAAATGGGTTCGGATAATTTTGCAATAACCTAAATTTATAAGGTATTATGGTTTCATATTCGTTAGCTACTACCACTGAAGAATATAAAACATCACCGGATACAGCATCTAAATACACGAAGAGTGAATCTTCAATGTATTCGTTTGTTACATCATCGTAAGCAGAAGCGTAATATTTACCTAACCAAGTTATTGGTGCAGTTGGGGTAGGGTTTGGTGGATAATTCCAAAATTGATGAAGTATCTCTAAATCCATATCCCAATACCATGATAGATCCGAGTCACTTAGCTTATTTCGGAATGCTAAGCCACCTTCAACATCTATTAGATGAGCAGCTGAATCACTGTCTATATAGTTATTTGGTAAGGCATTGATATCAGAAAAATTTATGATTTCTTCTATATCTCCTTCTCCTACATAACCGTCTAATACAATTTCAGATTCATTCACTACAATAATAAACAAAGAATCTTTGACAGAGTCATAGCCATAGATTTCCCATCTTAAAGCTTGTCCATCTGGGTTCATTTTTGATGGAGAGCTTTCCTTAGCTTTTATTGATTCAGCCTGGGAGTAATTGCTATGAAAACTTGTATTTCTTTTAAAATTTATATCATCAGATGAGTAGTTAGTGTACCCTCCAATAATAAGAGGAGAATTTGGCAGAGCATTTATTACTGAATCTGCCAATTCTAATGCGTCTTTAAAAGTTATATCTAAATTCTCAGATCCATTGTCAATATCAGAATCAGTATACAGAACTTCTCCAGTTCTAGAGTCTAGTATCAAAACTAATTGTCCATATATAGCAGCTTGAGTAATAGGGTTGTAGATATAGCCATTGTATTCAGCTCTCCACATTACAGGAGCAGTTGGCGATGGGTTAGGTTCAAATTCCCAGTAGTTATGTAGGAGTTGTAAATCCATAGACCAATAACCAGATTGAATACCAAATAACTCTCTAAACTCAAGACCTCCTTCATTTTCTATTATGCTAGCTGCAGAATCACTATCAATATATTCAGTAGGCAATTCTTTTATTGAAGTAAAAGATATTCCTTCTGGTAACTCGGCATCATTAGAACCTATATATTGGATAAACTCTGCACCAAATGGATTAGAAACAATTTCAAAAGCAGAGTCTTTAACTGCATCATATCCGAAAATTGACCATTCAATTTGATAACCATTCGGAGTGCTGACAATATCAAATAAAGTGAGATTGTCTTCTAATAAAACTTTCTCCTTTTGTTGAAGTTGAGCACTGAATCGTTGAAGCACTTTACTTTTAAGTTTAGGGACGTTATTTGACTCTGGATTAAAGAAATAAGCATAGGAGGTATTTCCTCCAACTATGACTGGAGTATTTCCCAATGTTGTAATTACATCTTGTGCAATTTCTAATGCTTCTGAAAATGTAATTGTTCTTAGTTTTAATTTAGAAAGCCTAATTTCAGAGATAGTATAAGAAGGAGCTGTTGTTAAATTAACTTGAATATCATCTGCCTGATAATTTTCATCTGGATCGTAGAAGTAAACTTCAGGAAACGTGAATTCTTCATAACTATCTGAAAATACTAAGCCCAATGCAGTAGGGTAATAGGAGCCTTCTCTTACTCCATTTATAAAATAAGTTCCTGTAACTGGATCTGCTAAAGCGGCGTATAAAAGCCTTGGATCTGTGTCTGGACATTGCTCATCGTAACAATCCCCATCGTCACCAAATCCAATTTGAAACGGTTTATCAGTTAAAAAAACAATGATAGGATTTTCACCAGCTGTTTTAGCAAGTATATCTATTTCAAGAGATCCTTCAACAGTAAATTGACCAACTGATGAAGCTGTTGTGAATTGAAATAGATAAGGGTACTGAAGTACTTCTCCGGATATACCTTCAGCATATTCTATCATAGCAACGTAGTCGGTATTTGGATTTAATGTGCCATAGAAAATCACCGATAAACTGTCGGCACTTAAGTTAGCGCCAATTTTTTCTACAGAGTCTTCTGGAGAAATAAAAAAACTAAATACTGAGTCTTCTGTTGAAGAAGGATCAAAATTTACTTTCTTATCAAAAGTAATTACAATTGAGTCTGTTTCAACTGCAAACGCACCGTCAGCAGGATATGTGCTAACTACATTCAAAGATTGTGCAAGTGCTGCACCACTAAAAATGCTCAAAGAGCATAATAGTATTAGATTTTTCATAATACTATCCTTTTGCTAGTTAATATTAGGTAAGCTCTTAAAACTGTATATTTTTCATGAATTCTAGATGAATTTTCACTTAATAATTTTGTAGAAAAATTAGGTGGGTTTATACTTATAAATCAATGACTAAAACGTTGTACCTTTAGATAAATACGATTAACTAAAAAATATTTTAAAGAAATAATGGCAAAACTGACTCTCAACGATATTGATGTAAAAGAAAAGAAAGTACTTATGCGCGTCGATTTTAACGTGCCAATTATTGATGGTAAAATCACAGACGACAATCGTATTGTTCAGGCTTTACCGTCTATAAATCATATTATCGACAATGGCGGACTGTTGATTCTCACTAGTCATTTAGGTCGTCCGAATGGGGAAGTAGATCCTGAGTTCTCATTAAAGCCGGTTGCTGACCATCTTGCAACTTTGATTGATGCTAAAGTTCATTTTGCAGGGGATTGTGTTGGAGATAAGGCTTCTTCCGCAATAGAAGCTGCTAATTTCGGAGAAGTGGTGGTACTTGAAAATGTACGATTTCACAAAGAAGAGACTGAAAACGAAGATATATTTAGTGGACAGTTAGCAAGCCATGCTGACATATTTGTTAATGATGCTTTTGGAAGTAGTCACCGAGCACATTCCTCTGTTTCTGGAGTTACTAGATATCTTCAACCCGCTGTTTCAGGCTTTTTATTGGAGAAAGAGATTAAATACCTGAGCGATAGTGTGAATGATCCTGAAAGGCCGTTTGTAGCTATTCTTGGCGGAGCAAAAGTATCAGATAAAATTCCAGTGATTGAGAATTTGATAGCTAAAGTGGACACTATCATCATAGGTGGGGGCATGGCATATACTTTCCTTGTCGCTAATGGTAAATCTGTAGGAAAATCTTTGTTACAAGAAGAGATGGTACCAATGGCTAAGCAATTAATGGAAAAGGCTAAAGAAAATGGGGTAAATCTTATGCTTCCATTCGATTTTGTAATTGCAGATGATTTTAGCGACGATGCTAATCAAGAAGTAGTGGATGAAGATAATATTAAAGATGATTGGGAAGCTTTAGATATTGGACCACAATCTGCGATTTCATTTGGTAATATTATTAAAAACGCCAAAACAGTATTATGGAATGGACCAATGGGTGTTTTTGAAATGCCAAGTTTTGCTGAAGGGACTAATGCAGTTGCACAAGCTTTGGCTGAAGCAACCCGTTTTGGAGCTACTACTATTATTGGAGGGGGAGATTCTGCATCTGCTATTAAACAAGCAGGATTAAGTAACGAAGTCTCCCATGTTTCCACAGGTGGGGGAGCTAGTTTAGAATATTTGGAAGGTAAAGATCTACCTGGTGTTAGCTCTTTAACTGATAAGTGATTAAAAGCAGATCTAGTTATACAGATCTGCTTCTTTATAACTACTCCCCAAAAATTTCATTCAGAAATTCTGCCATTCTATAGCCTGAAAGGGCCATTCTTTCTTGAGCAATTTTGTAAGCCATTTTTTTGTAATCTTCAGATGGTTTCTCATTTTGCTTAAGATTTTCAGGGTATAAATTATTTCTAGTAATTTCCTGTCCTTCGCTATTCCAAACTTTTGAATCCTGAAGTTTGATCTGATTATTAAATCCTGAACTTGGGTATTTATCCTTAATCATCTCAGCGTTTGATAAGTAATACTGGAAATCATCAACTTCGTCAGTTTTTGGGTTTGCTACATCAATTATACCATCCCAGTAAGCATGTAAGTTCCACGGCCAGCCTTCACCTAATCCAAAGCTATTACCACCACGATCACCATCTGGAGTTTCCTCTGTTACTCTGGATGTATTATGTAATGGCATGTGGATGTCTCCTACCAAATGAAGTACCCAGGCAATTTGAATCGCTTTTTCTTCATCAGAAACTTGTGGGTCATTTAATTCACCTCTTAAATAAGATATACGCTCTACAATATGCTCATCATCTAGGAATCCTTCAGCATCAACAGGGCCGTTATCAGTTTGTTTCCAATAGGTTCCAACATAATGCCATGCCCCTTTATGATATTTATTATATCGGGCTTGTTCGTCTCTGTCACGAACTACATCAGGCCAATAAGCAGCATTCATGAAATAGTATTTATCTGGATACTCGCTGTCTTTATCAAAAAATTCCATTAAATCAGAATCCTTAGGAGCTTTTTTCAAAATTGTCATGATATTTTCTCTAGCAATAGGCGTAAGGCTATCCCATGCAATAGACGCAATTACACGGTGACCGGTATTGTTCCAAGAAATAGCTGAAGTTGGATTTATAGTAAGGGAAAAGAAAAAAGAAAATATAAGAGTAAGTAGAAATAACTTTTTCATAAAAATGTTTTGGTGTTAAGTATGTCTCTAAGGATACGAAACAACTATTACCAAAACATTAAAACGGGTAAAAATAAAAAAGCTTCTTTCTAGATGATATAAAATATTATTCGTTAAGCAATAAATAACAATAACTTAATTTGTTGGAAACCAAACATAATTCCCATCCTTATCAACATATCCATAACGATCTTCGAATTCATCGCCTACAGGCACAGTAAGTGTAACCCTGGCTAAGCCGTTATAGAAAGGTTCAACTTCATCAAACTTTGGAGAAGTAATTTGGGTCCCTGATTTATTGATAAAAGTCCATTTGTTATCTATGAATACTGCAGCTCGATCTTCGTTGAAAGTACGAACGTCATCAAATTGTTCTTCAATCACTAATTCGCCTTCTTTGTTTATATAACCAAATTGGTTCGTTGATTTACGGGCAGGGGCCAGGCCGTTTCCAAAATCACCCACAGATATAAATTGTGGAGAGATACTTACAGCTCCTGAGTTATTAATAAATCCCCATTTGTCACTTATTTTAACACCTGCTAGTTTGTCTGAAAATGGTCGTGCTTCCGGATATTTTAATTCAATGATGGTATTTCCATTCGCATCAATATATCCGAATAGACTATTATCATTTACTAAAGCTCGGTCACTATTAAATGCATTAGCTTCAACAAAATCCATGTCATCAGGTATAGTTACTGATTCTATTTCATCTCCATTCTTTGTGATATACAGGTACCGCGAGTAATCAATTTTTCTAACAAAAGCTCTGTTGTTGGAAAACGGATATGCAGCTCTAAACCGTGGGTTAACAGCAAAATTACCCTTTTTATCAATGTATCCCCAAAGCCCGTCAATTCGAACTGCTGCAAGTCCCTCGTTGAAATCTTCGATATTCCAAAACTCACCTTCAATAACAAAATCAGCATCAGCATTAATATACTTCCATTGATTTCGGTATCTCACTCTTGCAAGACCATCAGAAAAGCGACCTGCATTTTGAAATTGTGGTTCTATTCTAACTCTTCCACTTTTGTCTATATATCCCCAGTCTCCATCAAGTTCAATTGGGTAGAGTTCAACTTTATTATCTTCATCATTATTTCCTGTTATTGAATCAACAACGTTGCAAGAAATACTAACGAGGAGGAGCATCAAAAGGGTAGCTATATACTTTATTTTCATTATTCTCACTTAAATTATTTTGATGGATACCAGACGTAATCGCCTTTTTTATTTATGTAGCCATAAGTGGCATTTTCGTTTTCACCTTCTTGAACTCTAGCAATACCATTTACAAAGCTTTCAGCATTTTCATATGGTGTATTGATTACAATTTTACCAGATTTTTTATTTATATAAAACCAGTCACTACTGAGTTGTACTGCAGCCATATCTTCAGAAAAAGACTTTACATCATTGAATTGAGCAGGAATGATGAATTCACCTTCTTTATCTATGAATCCTATGTATCCATCATCATTTACTGATGCTCTTCCTTCAGAAAACTTTCTAGCTGAATCGTATTCTGGTGTAATAATGGGATTACCTGCTTTATTTATATATCCCCACCCGTCTACGGTTTGAATCGGAGCTATCCCATCTTCAAATTCGCCTGCATCAGTGATTTGAAAAGCTGGGTCTAGAACTGTATTTCCTTCACTATTTATATAAATCCAACCGTTAAATGTTTCTACAGCTGCTAATCCATTCGAAAATGATCTAGCATCGCTATAAACTGGTTCAATCACTGTTGCTCCAGTGCTACTAACATATCCCCAAAGTCCATCTGTTCTCACAGCGGCATAACCATTTGAGAATTTTGCTGCAAAATCAAATTGAGCTTCGATAACAAATTCTCCTGAACCATTAATGTATCCATATTGACCTGATGGCAGTTGTGCAGGGGCAAGGTCATCTTCAAAATCACCTAGTGTTGAAAATGTACTAGTTAGTATAACCTGGGCTGGATCTGTCTTTACGAATCCCCAAAGTGTTCCATTTCTAACGGCAGCATACCCATTCGATGCATCTCTTGCTTCATCAAACCGTGGGCTGATAACCATTTTGCCTTTTTGGTTTATATAACCCCATTCACCATTCAATAGTACTGGGTGGATGGTTGTTTTCTGTTCTTCATTGTCTTTACCTGTAATTCCATCAATTACATTGCACCCTGAGAGTATTATCAGGCAAACAAAAGAAAGGAAAAGCAGAAAGAGTTTTAGTTTTTGCATGTTATAAACCATTTACTTGATTAAAGTCATTTTTTTGGAAAGGGTACCATAACGGGTCTGTAGTTTGTACAGATATACTCCACTTGCTAAGGAGGATGCATCAAAAACAATATTATGCTCTCCAGCTGAAAGTCTTTTGTTTACAGGTGTTGCAATTAATTGTCCACGAATATCGAAAATTTGAAGTCGAACATCTCCTGATCTGTCAGTTTTAAAACCTATTGTTGTAGAAGGGTTAAAAGGATTAGGATAATTTTGTTCCAAGCGGAAAGTTTTTGGAGTTGAATTGGTTACGTCTTCGTTTGACACTGCTAGAGTATCCACAAAAGAGATTTTTTCAAAATCTCCGCTAAGCACAGTTTCTGTCTCAATATCTTCGAGTTCAAACCAGTCTTGAAGTATTGAACGATAAATGGATCTATAATCCTGATTATAAACTGGATCACCTTGGTTATCCAGATCAGTAAGGTTAGCATGATCTCCAAATATACCACCATTAACAGGGCCAAATGCCATCACAGGTGCTGATGAACCATGATCGGTACCGTTTGAGCTATTTTCGTCTAGTGTTCTACCGAATTCTGAGAACGTCATAGTAAGTGCACGGTTTTGAAGATTGTCTGACTCCAAATCAGTGTAAAATGCGCTTACAGAATCTGCAATATCTGAAAGAAGATTTGCATGACCGCCATCAGTTCCACCTTGGTTGTTATGGGTATCAAACCCACCTTTCGAAACTAAAAACACCTTTGTTTGCAAACCGCCACGAATAAGTCTTGCTACAACAGAAAGGCTTCGTGCTAATCCTGAATTAGGATAATCACCGAAGTTTCCAGCTCTATCAGCAGCTTCTTGTATAGATTCAAGATATCGAAAGGAAGAATTGGCTATTTTTCTGGCAAAAGAAAGTGACCTTCCAAACTCATTAGAAGGAACATTTTCATCATCATAAAAACCACCCTGTTCCAGAAATTGAGCAAATTGATTAGCACCACCAAAAGTCACACCCAAGTTGCCAAATTCACTTTGAAATAGAGTAGCGGATCCACCAATTCTTACTCCTAAAGGAAACTCAGGAGGATTAATTATAAAATCAGGATTGTCTTCAACGAGATATCTACCTGCCCAACCTGTAGTATTATTCATACCTGAACCACTACCTGTAGTCCATATATCTGTAGCACGAGCATGAGACCTGTTAGTGTCTTCATAACCTACATTATTAATTACCGCTAGTTTTCCATCACCCCAAAAAGGTTCAATGGAACTCATGGCAGGATGTATACCTATGTCATCACTGAGTTGAATTGATTCTTGTTTCGTGATAGCTATAGTAGGTCTTTTTTGATAATAAATATCATTTGAGATAGGAACCACGGTGTTTAAACCATCATTACCACCCCCGAGTTGGATTAAAATCAATACTCTGTCATTATTAGCAGCAACTAAGCGATTTAAGAATTTTGATCTTGCCATAGCATTTACTGGCATTCCACCAAGCATCATTCCTGATCCTAGCGCCCCTATACCAAGACTAGCCAAAAAACTTTTTCGTGTCCAGGTATTATGGTCATGCTCATGAGCTTCTCCATGTTCCAGTTTACTTCCGTGTCTCTTTGTTGAATGATGATTATCACACATAGTTTTCTCTTGAAGATTCTTTATTAAATGAGCTGATAAGCTGGTAGTTGCTGTAAGTAGGAAATATATTGCCGAATGTTTTCAGCAAACGTATCCTGATAAAATAGACTTCCCTCATTATCAGAGTTCGCTGTGAATTCATACCACGGAGTACTGCCTAATAAAATTTTAGTTAAATTTATTTTGTGAGCCGGCATACCCGTTGTATTTGGTGCTAAAGCTGGATCTCCAGCAAAGTCATCTTCAACAACTCTGATACCAACTCTGTCTAACGGAACTGATAGTAAATGTTCAGCAATATCCTCAGCAACAGAAAATGGGTTAGAAGGGTCAGAAATTTTTTCTGTTAATCTGATTGGTTGGTAAATAGAGCCTGAATCCTCATATCCATAAATCAAATCTGATAAGTTATTCCATCTAGAGGGAAGAAGATTCGTATTTAGCCAAGCATAATGCCCGGGTGTTCCGTCAGAATCGGGAGGATTATATCCAGACCAACCAAAAACAGTTTCAGGACGAAGAAGTTCTTCATTTAACTCCTGCATTTTTTGTCTGATGAATTCTTTTATTTCACCACTTGGTGGAATCTCAAGCTGACGAAGAAAACCAATGAAAACTTCAATCGGGCTTTTAATTCTACAGCCCAACAATTGAGATTCATAGAAATGCGCACTTGATAACAGCTTCTTTAATACAGCAGACATATCAAAATTCTGCTCAACACAATAACTTGCTAGCTCATCTACAATAGTTGCATCAGGTTCTGCACTTACAAAAAAAACATATAGCTTATTAGAAATAAACCAGGCAACGTCGTTTTCTTTTTCCTGAAATATAAGGTCTATTACCCCATCTAAATCATAATTACCAGTTTGGCCAAATATTGTTTTGAGTGAGGAATCATACCTACTTTCGTCAAAATAACTAGAAAGATTAGAATCGTTTACTCTCCAGCCCGTTACAGCCCTGGCAACTTCTGCGACATCATTTTCGGTATAATTTGGAGTCCCATTTTTGTCTTCGGTTCCTAAAGTGAAGAGCTCTTTTAATTCGCGTGCAAAATCTTCATTAGGTTGTCCAGCTGTATTATTATAGTTATTCAAGTAATAGACCATAGCTGAGTTTTTACTCATATCCTTCACAAGCTGTTTAAAATCACCAAGACTTTTTTGGTGCATCAACTTAAAATACTTATACATATGGCTCGTGTAGCTGTTTGGAGCTTTATCAGGAAGAGCATTCATATTGTTATATGAAACAGCAAAATGATTGCTCCAAAATAATATCATTCTTGATAATAAACCGCCTTCATACATACTGTCTACCCACTGGAACTGTATGTCATACATGTCTAGTATATCTCCTGAGGTACCATTCTTGTACCAACTGGGATCATCGGGCAAAGGTGTAGTTAGTGCTTCATCAACTAAAGCATTTACTGCGGTTGTAGCATCTCCGGCACTTCTAAGTCTATTAAGATCCTTAACTCGGTTCCCAAAGTGAGTCCGGCGTACTAAGTGTGCGGCTTTAGACTTATCCCAAGTTCCTGTATAGGGTTCCAATCCAGCTGCTATTGCCTTTTTAGTCTCTTTTTGAATAGATGCAGTCGCACCGATTGTTTCTTTGCTCATATTCCTAATCATTATTTGATTATTGCACACTCAAGAGAAATCACTAGCATGAAGTGTTACATATTTTCTGAATAAATGATTGAATTAGACGATAGAAAAAAAGTTCCACAGATAGGAGATATTATTTTAAAGTTTATAAAGTTCAGTTATAAATTATTATTTATATTGACCTGAACTTTATAATAAACTCTTCAAAAAAATGGCCGAAAAATTTTTAGTCGTAATAATCACAATTTTTTTAGTTACAGAAATAGATGTAAAAGCCCAGGAGAAAAAATTTGGGGATGTATCAAGAAGCAGGCTTGAGATGGAGGTTTATGAACAAGATTCAACTGCAGATGCAGTCGTGCTTTTTGATGTTGGGGAAGTTTTTATTGACGATGAACTTAGAGTAATATTTAAAAG
>Ga0136600_1001159_pt1 | contig 12564 bp, 13 predicted proteins | sample AntRauMFilla2698_FD_104634 | JGI IMG/M metagenome (GOLD analysis project Ga0136600, IMG submission 104634) | Saline lake microbial communities from Rauer Islands, Antarctica - Metagenome Filla 2 #698 | ecosystem: Environmental > Aquatic > Non-marine Saline and Alkaline > Saline | place...
CGGTGATGAGCCGCCTGAAGATGACCGAAGGCTTTGATGTGGGCCTTGAAATGTCTGGCGCTGAGCCGGCCTTCAACCAGATGGTCGATCACATGGTGATGGGCGGCAAAATTGCGATGCTGGGCCTGCCGGGCAAGCCGTTCACCCTGGACATGGGCTCGCTGATCATGCGCGCGATCACGTTCAAGGGGATCTATGGCCGCGAAATGTTCGAGACCTGGCACAAGATGCTGGCCATGTTGCAATCAGGCCTCGATGTTTCAAAGCTCATCACCCACCGCCTGCCAGCGAAGGAATTTCAGACCGGTTTTGACGCCATGCGCTCTGGTAAGGCGGGCAAGGTCATTCTGGACTGGCGCGAGGTTTAGCGCCGCGTCGCTTGCCGCAGGGGGCGTTCCGCGTAAGTCTTTATGCGGTTCTTTTGTTTGATTGAGTGATGCATTGACCCAGGAAACCCAGCCCGTTCAGTCGGCCCTGTCTGATCTGATCCCGGTCGACGAGTTCGCGCCGCGCCTGCAGCGCCTGCTGGCGTGGGTCGAGGCGGAGGTGCTCAGCGTCGACGTGGCGATCCAGCTCGGCCTCGTGGCTGCGGCGATCATTCCAGCGCTGATATTCGGGCCCCGGCTGAAAGCGCTGGTCCGCGTCGCCACTGGCAAGCACTTCAAGGGCGGGATCATCCGCCGGCTGATCGAGACCCTGCTGGCGTTGATGACTCCCATCGCGCTTTACGGGGTCCTGACGGTGATCCGGATCATTCTCGGGTCCATTGATCAGCCGGTGGAGATCGTCTCGGCGGCGATTTCGCTGATGACCGCCTGGCTGATCATTCGCGCGGTGACGCTCGTCATCCGCTCGAAATTCTGGTCGAGCGTTGCCTTCTACGTTGCCTGGCCGGTCGCGGCGCTCGATGTCTTCGGGCTGCTCGACGACGTAATCCTTCAATTGCAGGCGCTGGCCATTCCGCTGGGCGAGACCGATTCCGGCGCGCCGATTCAGCTGTCCATGTTCGATGTCCTGCGCACGATGATTTATTTCGGCGTTCTGTTCTGGGGGGCGAGCTTCGCCAGCCGGGCCATTGACCAGCAGCTGGACCGGACCGAGGAGATATCCTCGGCCTTCAAGGCTCTGATTTCCAAGACGCTAGGTATTTTGCTGCCGGTCCTGGCATTGCTGATTGCGCTTCAGCTGACGGGCTTCAATCTGGCCACCCTCGCCATCTTCTCCGGTGCGGTGGGCATCGGTGTTGGTCTGGGCCTCCAGCGCACGATTTCAAACTTTGCCGCCGGCTTTACCTTGCTGGCTGACAAGTCGATCAAGCCAGGCGACGCGATCGAGCTGGATGGCACGTTCGGCTGGGTCACGGCGATGCAGGGCCGCTACGTCTCGATCCGGACCCGCGACGGCACAGAACTGCTTATTCCCAATGACCATTTCATCACCAATGGCGTGATCAACTGGTCGCGCTCCGACAATATTGTGCGCCTGCACGCGCCGTTCGGCGTCTCCTACGGCCAGCGTGACATGAAGTTAGTTCAACAGATCGCTCAGGATGCCGCCCGGACGGTGTCGCGCGTGGTGCCCGACAAGGACCCGGTCTGCAATCTGATGGAGTTTGGCGACTCGTCAGTGAATTTTGATCTGCGCTTCTGGATTTCCGACCCCCAGAACGGCCTCGCGAACGTAAGAAGCGAGGTTTATCTCGCCGTCTGGGAGGCGCTGCACGAGCACGACATCGAAATCCCGTTCCCGCAGCGCGATGTGTATATCAAGGAATTTCCAGGCCGTGCAGCGGATCAGGTTGCATCAGCCAGTACCGCAGAGCTGGACGAGACGGCGTCTCAGTCTCCAGCCAAATAGAACACGTCTTCCACGGGCTTTCCCAGCGCCTTGGCGATCTTCAGCGCCAGCAGGGCCGAGGGTGTGAACACGCTGTTCTCCACCGTGTTGATGGTCTTGCGGGTCACGCCCACGGCGGCGGCGAGATCGGCCTGGGTCAGACCAGCTTCAGCGCGTAAGGCCTTCATGGTGTTGCCGAGCTTGTCAGCGCTCATTCGCCGCCCTCATGCCGGCTGTCGAACCAGGCGTAGGAGAGGAGAAATCCCGCCACGGCGAGCCCGGTGAGGATTTTCAGGAGCGGCTGGCCGTCGACGCCAAAATTTGTGGCGGTCATGGACAGCACGACGCCGATGCCGAGAATCCAGAAACCGGCTTCGGCGGCTTTGGCGCGGGCGCGCTGCGCCCACTCATCGCCGAGCATGTCAAAGACGCCAAGCTTCTTGGCGCGCCAGGTCTGACCGAAAATCAGGATCAGGCAGGCCAGCCACAGCCCGAACCCGATGCCGGAGACGACGAGGGCCGGCCCCATGATCGACGCAGGGATCTGCGGCGAGCGGGCGAAACCTTCGCCGGCCTGCCACGCAAAGAAGCCGATGGCATTGAGCACGTAGAGCAGGCGCACCTGGCCGTTGATCTTTTCTGCGACATCCATGTGAAAGCCTCCATGTAACCTGAGCGTTACTGTCTAGTATATCGCCAAAGTAACGTCAAGGTTACATAGACCGGCCTTGGATCAGGCCTGGATGAGGCCGATCTCGATCAGGCGTTCGCGCAAATATGCATGGGCTGTGATCGGCTCGCCATAGCGGTTCGCGTTCTCATCGCTGACGCAGCCGGGCAGGGTGGCGATCTCGAAATCTGGATTGAAGTGCAGGAAGAACGGCGTGGAATAGCGCGGATACGCCATGCGCTCGACCGACGGGTTCACCACCCGGTGCGTGGTTGAAGGCAGAACATTATTGGTCAGGCGCTGCAGCATGTCGCCGATATTGACCACTAGCGCGTCCTTGGGCGGCTGCACCGGCAGCCAGTCGCCGGACTTTGTCTTTACCTGCAGGCCGGCTTCCTCGGCGCCCAACAGAAGCGTGATGACGTTGATGTCCTCATGGGCACCAGCGCGAACCCCGTCCGGATCGCCCTTGATCGGTGGATAATGCAAAAGGCGCAGCACCGAATTGCCTTCGTTCACGGTCGGCTCGAACCAGTCTTCAGTCAGACCCAGGTCGAGCGCTATGGCCCGGAGCAAGGTTGCGCCCATGGCGTCGAGCGCTTCGAACATCGCCTTCGTGCTGGCGTCAAAGCCGGAAATTTCAGCCGCATTGATATTGGGCGGCATAATCGATGCAAAGCGGTGGCCGGCGGGCAGATCGCGCCCGCGATGCCAGAACTCCTTGAGATCTTTCTGGGCGACGCCCTTGGCGTTTTCGGTGGCAAAGGGCGTGTAGCCGCGCTGGCCGCCACCTTCTGGATCGTAATAGGCGCCCTTGGTTTCATCGCTGAGAGCAAAGAAGGCGCGGGTATCCTCGAGCGCGTGGTCTATGACCGCCTGATCGACCGGGTGGTCGCACACCACGGCAAAGCCGGTCTCGCGAAAGCTTGCGCCAAGCTCGCGGGCGAAGGCGGCCGGATCGCGCTCGGCCAGGCGATAGCTGACGGGGCGCAGGGTCTGATCGGTGAGCACGGTGTTTGTCATGGGCGCGTGTGTATCGCTTGCGCCAGGCGAGGTGAAGCGCTTTGCGCCTGACTCTTTCGTCGCAGGGCCGGGCGAATGCACCCGCGCACGAGCGTGACCTTCGTGCAACGCTTGCCGCTCTCCCGGCAGAAGCCACTCACGCACGATGCCCGGCTTGACTATGGTGACGCTGATAAACCTCGGGGGGTTGAGTGGATCAGGCTGGTTACAGACCGCCGCGATACAGTGCGCGCTATGGCGCGCGCGATCCTTGGCTGGCCGGCCGGGTGCGGGCCGGTGCGTATCTTGTCTGGCGCGCGGCGTTCGCTATCTGGCGGCCCGCTATTTTGCTGCTTTTGCTGGCTGCTGCGCTCGGGTTCGCCGTCAAAGCCGCTGCCGAGCTTGATGTGGCACCGCCTGCGCGCCCGGAGGAGGAACGGCTCGCTGAAGCCGTGCAAACGTCTGTCGGTGACGGCCGGGGCTGGTGGGTTGAAGCTCTTGGTATCGCCCTGGATCCGGCATCGGGGCGCGCACCCGACCTGGTCCTGGCGGAATCGCTTGCACCGTCTCTGCCAAGGCTTCTTACGCCTGACAGCCTTGCCCGCCTGGTGCTGGTGGAGGCCGGGCGAAGCGGGCGCCATGTGGAGGCGACATTGCGCGCCGAGCCGGCCTGGCTCAGGGACCAGCGCCTGGATACCGCCTTGCGCGCGCGTCTTGAAACCGCTGAAGGCCGCGGAGCCTCTCCGCCGGAGCTGGTTTTTGCACCTGCCCCGGTATCGCGGCGCCTTGGGCGTGCCCGCGCCCTTTACGGCCCGGCGGCGGACGCGGTGGAGTCCTGGTTTTCAGAGTCCGGCGGGCGAGCCCTTGTACTGAGCGGCGCGCCGGGTCTTGAGGATGCCCCAGCTGGTGCGGCGTTATATGGCGATGTGCGCGATCTTCTGGTCCAGGCCTGCGCCCTGGCCGAACAGGCTGGCCGGCGCATCGGCCAATGCCGCGTGGCCTTCCTGCCAAAGCCGGCGGCCAATCTTCTGGTGGCCGGTATCGCCCTGACCACTACAGGGGTGGAGGGACAGGCCAGGGTCGGTGCACGTGTTCTCAAGGCTGCCGCCTCAGCGGGCCTGGCAGATGACGCGTATATCGGATCGCTTGTGCTCGGGACTGACACGGCGTTGGCGCGTGAAGCCATTCTCGCCTCCGCCATGCCGCTGATCGCCGAGGCCGGCGAGCGCTATACCCGCCCGGTGTATTCACATGACGACGCCGCCACCGCAGCAACCGACTATGCGCGTGCCACCGGGATTGATGAAGCGCAGCGCAACCGCGTCCTTGCCCATCTGGGTGCCATCCGCCGTGACGCTGGTGCCCTGCAGGCTGTTCGCATGGCGGGCGTCATAAGGAGCGAGGCTGACGCGGCCCGGCTCGCCGCCCTGGCTCAGCAATACGGGCACCAGACCCTGGCGCTGCATCAGGCGCTGGGGGCAGGCATCCTTGACCTCGCCGCAGCCCCGCAAGGCTCGCTTCACATTGATATAAGCGAGACTGCCTGGCGCTATGGGGGGATCGCCGCAGGCTTTCTCCTGCTGGCGATTGGCCTGGTTTTCTGGGTGCTGCTCGCCGGCTTTTATCGCACCCGGGGCGGCGCGCCCGGCTTCGTCGAGCGCATGGATGGCCGCATGACCCGATTAATCCTTGGTAGGAATTACTAACGAAAATAAAGCGTTAAAAGCTATTTTTTCTGAGTCGGGTTAACTCAGCGCTTACCCTCTCACGACATTCTACTGCTTGTACGCACCACAGACCGAAGAGGCGATTGGGCGTGCATGGTGGGACGCGGCGGCGACACGGGGAAAACCCGGCGCCCCGCAGCAAAAGGGAAGATGATCATGGCTTTTACCGATGTGGAGACCGCTCAGGCGCACGACGCTGTTTCGATGGACCCCACGGGCGAGGACCTGTGCAAGCTGGGTCTTTTGTACTCGACCGGTCAGTGCGGTGTGATCGATATGGTTGAAGCGCATAAATGGTTCAACCTCGCCGCGCTCATGGGCAGCGACACGGCCAAGCATTATCGCAGTGAAGTTGCTGCGGACATGGACGGCGAGCAGATCAGCGCCGCCTTGTCGGCCGCACGGTCCTGGCTGGCGACCCGCCACTAGGCCAACCCTCAGACTTAGACCGGCAGGTCCCGGTCGGTGCATCCGTCCGGGACCGGATCAGGCCAGCGCACAATGGGCTCTGGCTAGCCGTTAAACAGGCTGTCGGCGAGGGCGTAGCTAAACGCCGCGTCGATCGGCAGGATATTGCGAACATAGAGTTCAACGAAATCATTGATTTCGGCGATCCCGGAGCGCGGCGCGAACACAATGTCATGGCGCTGAAGCGGGATCATGTCGGCGCGTCCGCCGTCCAGCGCGGATGCAAGGTCTACTTCGCGCAGCATAACGCCGCCGTCTTCGGCGCGGCGCAGCACGGCGATGCGATTGCGCCGGGCGCGGCTATTGGGCCCGCCGGCCAGTAACAGTGCTTCAAGAACGCCGATCCGGGCTGAGGGCATTTCGTAAAGCCCGGGGTCGTTGACCTCGCCGCCCACCAGGATTCGCTGGGAGCCAAAGCTTTGCGGGCGGACCTCAACAATGGGATCACGCAGGACCGAGGCGTAGCGAGACGCCATGAGCCGCGCCGCCTCTGATGCGGTTTTTCCCGTCACCATGACCGCCCCGGCGAGCGGCAGGTTTACCCGGCCATCGGGTCCGATATCGCGCAGGCCAGAAAGCTCATCGGCCGTGTGCACGGTGACCTCAACAGTGTCGCCGGGATAAAGCCGGTAGGCCGGTGCAGTGTCGTTCCAGGCCTGGAAGCGCGATGGCTCGAAGGGAGGCGACGCTGGCCGCTGGCCGCGTCCGGCGCATCCCACGGCAAACAGCGCGGCGACCGCGGTCAGGCCCTGGCGTCTGGTCAGTCGGGTCATCTTGTCCCCACGAGTGAATGAATTGGTACTGTTGGCGGGTTACGGCTAAGGAAAAATTAAGCGAGACGGGGCGAGATGTCGCCATGAGCCACAATGACGATTCCGGCCGGTCCCGCCAGGCCCGCGACGACAGGCAGGCGCGCGACCTGGATCTGTTTGATCTGGCGGCGTTCGTATGGACACAAAAGCTCATCGCCATCGTGGTGGCGATCGTGGTGTTCATTCCGCTGGCGATCCTGGCGTGGTTTGCGTTGACGCCCACCTATGAAGCGACAAGCCGGCTGCTCGTAATCCTGGATGATAGCGATCTTACACCCGGGGCCGCCGGATCCGGCGGTGCATTCACCATTGATCCCGTCATGCAGTCAGAGATCGAAATCTTGAACTCCGACGCGGTGCGCCAGCGGGCGCTGGTCTCGCGTGGCGCTGCAGCCAGCCCGGCCAATGTGCGCACCCTTCGGGACGGGTTCACCGTGTCTCGTGCGCCCAATGCAAGCGTGCTCACCGCCCGCTATGAGGCCGAAGACGCTGCGATGGCCGCCGGGGTGCTGAACGCCATCGTGGACGCCTATCTTTCCTACCGGGTGGATTTGCTGATCGGCGGGTCGCAAGGGGCTGTCACGGATCGCCTTCGCGCTGCCGAGGACGAAGCAGCGCGTGCCGAGCAGGCCTTGCGCGCGTTTTTGGCCGAGCAGGGGATTTCCGATTTCGAGACCGATCGCAATGCGGTGCTGCAACGCATCGCCGATCTTGAATCGCGCAAGCTCGCCGCCGAAGCAGAAGCAGCGCAGGCGCGCGGGTTTCGCGATTCGCTGAACCAGCGCCTGGCCGAGCTGCCGCAGCAAATCGCGCTCTATGTTGAAAACTCGGTGACGGGACAATTGCTGGACCTGCAGGTTCGCCGTCAGGAATTGCTGTCGCGCTATCTGCCCGATGCACCGCCGGTTCAGGCGGTGGAGCGTGAAATCGACGCCCTGCGCAGCTTCATCGAATCCGGCGGGGCGAGGGGGCAGGGGCAGACCCGCACCGGGGTCAATCCGATCTGGCAGGCGCTTGAGCAGGAACGCCTGTCCCAGGATGCCTTCTCAGCGAGCCAGTCTCGCCTGGCCTCCACGCTGGGCGCTCAGCTGGCCGAGGCGCGTCAGCGCGCAGATCTTTTAAGCAGTCTTGCGCCCGAGCGTGACCGGCTGGTGCGTCTGGTCCAGGCGCGCGCGGAGGCGGCGCGGCTTTTGTCGATTCAGTCAGCAGACGCCGAAGCGCGGCGCAGCGCCCCGCCGGGCGCTGCTGACGCCGTGCGCGTGGTGGAGCGCGCCTCTCCCCCCGACCAGCCCAGCTCCTTGCGTGTGCCGGCAATCATGGCGATGGCCGTGCTGGCGGTCGGGTTCGGGCTGTTTGTCGCCTTGCTGCGCGGCTATCTGGTCCATCGCAGCCAGGGCGGAGGCCCGCCACCGCAGACGCGAGCGCCCCAGCCGCCACGATCAAAATCACCGGGCTCCGGCCTGCCGCCGCGCCGCCTGCCGGTTCTGGCGCGGATCCCTGAAACCTGAACACCGCCGCTTGGGTCTGTCAGCGGGTCGTTAACCAACCCGGCCTAGTCTCGGCTCACACTAAGTGAACCGGGGTTTGATGTGAGACAGGCCGATGATCATCTGGACGGGCTCGCCCGCCGTTTGACGCCGCGTGATGCGCGCGGGCGGGCCGTCATGCTTGCGCCGGTCACTGAGGGCGCCGGGGCTAGCACAATTGCCGCGCAGCTTGCGCGCCGCGCCGCCCATGTGTCCGGGCGCCCGGCCTGGCTCTATGACCTTGATTTTCAGTCGAATACACAGGCGGGGCGGGCGCGCCTGAATGGTCAGGCCTATGCCGGCGAACTGTCCGGCATGAAGTTTTGGCGCGAAGAACCTGACGGGGCTGGTCGTCTGGCCATGCGCCGGTGCGCGGATGCACCCATCTTCATCTCCGAGTTTCAACGACAGCCGGGCGCGGTGCGCCGGCTCACCTTCCATGGCGCCCGCGATTACTGGCACCAGGCGCGCCTTGTCGGTGGTCTGGTGATTCTCGATGCGCCCTATAATTCTGCAGCGCTGACCGCGCTCGCGCCCGACATGGATGGCGTCATCCTTGTGGCCGACGCCAGCGCCAGCCGGCGTAGCGCCGCAGACAAGCTTGCAAGCCGCATTGAAGAGGCGGGCGGGCGCGTGCTCGGCGTTGTCGTCAACCGTGCTCCGGGCCCGTGAGCCAGGCTTTGCTGCTCTCCGAGCGCTGGCGCGGTGGCGTGCCACGCCTGACGTTTTTTCCCGCGATCGAAGCCGGAGCCGGGTTCCTGCTTCTGGTGCTATTTTCGAATGCGCTGATTGCGCCGCTGCTGTCCGACCCAGCGGACCCGGACGGCGGTGCTGCGCTCAGATTGCTCTGGCCACCGGTTTATCTGGCAAGCGTGATGCTGATTGCGCTCAGCCCGGCGCGGGTCTGGCGCACGGCGTTGCGGGCCTGGCCGGTGGTGGTGCTGGCTGGATTGACGGTGATCTCGACGACCTGGTCGCTGGATCCGGCCCTGACCTTGCGGCGTAGTGTGGCGGTGATGATGACCGCGGTGTTCGGGCTCTGGCTCGCCGCACGGTTTTCATGGCCGGACCTGCTTCGGCTTGTCGCTGCCATGTTTGCGCTGCTGGCCGTGGGAAGTCTGATCGCGGGCGCCGTGTTTCCGGCCTTCGGCGTGATGCAGGAAATCCATCCCGGTGCATGGCGCGGCCTGTGGTGGGAAAAGAACACGTTGGGCGCGGTGATGGCGTGGGGCAGTCTGGCGTTCTGCGCTGCTGCTGCGGCGGCGCGAACCGCCGCTGAACGGCGCGTCTGGCTTGGATTTGTGTTGCTTGGGGTTTTGCTGGTGCTCATGTCCACATCCAGGACAGCACTACTCGCCTTGATGATCTGCCTGGGCGGGCCGGCCGGGATCGCCCTGGCCCGCCGCGGATTCGGGTTTGCAGCAACCGCGATCTTCCTGCTGCTGCTGGGCGTTTCAGCGTTGATCGGGGTCTTGCTGGTGGGGCCCGGTGCAATCCTTGAAGCGCTCGGGCGCGATGCCACGCTAACCGGGCGCACCGAAATCTGGGCCGTACTCACCGGCCAGATCGCAGAACGCCCGCTGACCGGATACGGCTATGGCGCATTCTGGGCGCTGGAATCAGGCCCGGCCTTCTGGGTGCGTCAGGCAACCGACTGGCCTGTCCCGACCGCGCACAATGCCTGGCTTGAAACAGCGCTTGCCATTGGCGTTCCCGGTGCGGCCTTCGCCCTTCTGCTGGTTCTGTCAGGGCTGGTCATTTCGGTCCGCAGGCTGTTCAGCGGCGTGTCCACCTACTGGGCGCTGCCCTTCCTGACGAGCTGGCTGGTCGTGAGCCTTTCGGAAAGCAATCTTCTGGAACAGAACGGGCTGGTCTGGCTGCTGGTCTCCATGACGCTGGCCAAACTTCTGGCCGACCGGGATCATTAAGGGTTCAGCTCAGCACACCGGGACGTTCACCGCGAGGCCGCCAGTGCTGGTTTCCTTGTATTTATCGTTCATGTCGGCGGCGGTCTGGCGCATGGTCTCGATGACCTGATCCAGGCTGACCTTGTAGTCGCTGGTTCCAATCATCGCCAGGCGCGCCGCATTGATCGCCTTGATTGCCCCAATGGCATTGCGCTCGATACAGGGGATCTGCACCAGCCCGCCCACCGGATCGCAGGTCAGTCCCAGATTATGCTCCATGGCAATTTCTGCTGCATTTTCGATTTGCTTGTTCGTGCCGCCAAGGGCCGCTGCAAGTCCGCCCGCGGCCATGGAGCAGGCGACGCCGACCTCGCCCTGGCAGCCGGCTTCTGCGCCGGAAATCGAAGCATTCTTCTTGTAGAGGGCGCCGATGGCAGCAGCGGTGAGGAAAAAGCGCGCCATGGCCCCCTTGTCACCGGAGCGGCGATGGTGGCGATCAAAATAACGCGCCACAGCAGGGATAATCCCCGCCGCTCCGTTCGTGGGAGCGGTCACGACCCTGCCACCGGCAGCATTTTCCTCGTTCACCGCCATGGCCCATAGATTGACCCATTCCATGGAGGCGAGGGGATCGGTTTCCGCGCGCGCAGCCTCGGCCATGAGCTTGCGACGCATGGCGGGTGCGCGGCGCTGCACTTTTAGTCCGCCGGGAAGCTCGCCATCCATGCGCGTGCCGCGCTCGATGCACTGCTCCATGGCGATGCCGATCTCGGAAATGCGCTGCCGGACTTCATCCTCGGTGCGAAACGCGGTCTCGTTGGCGAGCATGATGTCGGGAATGGACAGGCCTTCCCGATCCCCGATCGCCATCAGCTCGTCGCAGGTATTGAACCGATAGGGTTCACCGCGCAGCGCTTCGGCTGCGGAATTGCGTCCCGCTTCGGCTTCGTTGATGACGAAGCCGCCACCGATAGAATACCATATTTCCTCGCGCAGCACTTTATGAGAGCTGTCGAAGGCAATGAATTTCATGGCATTTGAGTGAAAGGGAAGCCGGGTTTCTCCCTTGAACACCAGGTCGCTCTTCCGGTCGAAAGCGATCTCGTGACGATCCAGGAGTTTCAAAGTCTGCTCGCGCTCGATTCGCTCGATGCGGCCTTGCAAAGCATCGGGGTCGGCGGTCTCGGGCTCCACCCCTTCCAGCCCCCACAAGATGGCCTTGTCGGTGGCGTGTCCAGATCCCGTCAGGGCCAGTGACCCGTAAGCCTCGGCGCGTATGGCATGAACGCTGGGAAGGCCGTGCTCTTCGTCGACACGCTCCAGAAACAGGCGCGCAGCCTTCATGGGACCCACAGTGTGTGAGCTGGACGGACCAACGCCGATCTTGAAAAGGTCAAAAACGCCGAAATGCATTAGCCTTCGCCCAGCCCCTTGTCAGAGGTGAAGGCGTTGAAACAGATGATAGTCTGGGTATCCCGGACGCCGGGAACGGTCTGGATCTTCTGGTTCACGAAGCGGCCGATATCGGCTTCTGACTCCACTGAAAACTGGGCCAGCAGATCGAAAGCACCGGATACGGAATGAATCTGGCGGGTCTCGGTGACCTCGTCGACGATCTTGGATGCGACCTCATAGGTCCGGCCGAGATCGCATTTGATGAAGATGTAGAACTGACGCATGAAACTCTCCCTTGGCGGCGCAGCTTACAGCGATGTGCGCACCGTCCACAGCTCTGGAAACAGGCGCAGATCCAGCGCCTTCACAAGATAACCGACACCGGAGCTGCCGCCGGTACCGCGGCGGAAGCCGATAATGCGCTCCACCGTCTTCATGTGGTTGAAACGCCATTGCTGGAATTTCTGCTCCAGATCGACAAGCTTTTCAGCAAACTCGTAGAGCTCCCAATGCCGTGTGGTGTCCAGATAAACCGAGCGCCACATGGCCTCGACGTCAGGGCTGGCGACGTAGCTTTGCGCCCAGTCCCGGTCAGTCACGCCAGGCGGCAAATCCATCCCGGATCGCGCGGCGAAGCGCAGTGTTTCGTCGTAGAGGCTAGGCGCATTCAGAGCGCCAAGAACTTTTGTCTCGGCTTCGGGTTCGTTGCGGAAGACGCGGGCATGTTTGGGGTTTTTATTGCCCAGCCGGTATTCCAGGCATCGATATTGCCAGCTCTGGAAGCCGGAGCTCTGGCCCAGCTTGTCACGGAAGGCCAGGTAATCGGCCGGCGTCATCGTGGCCAGGACCGACCAGGACTGGGTGAGCTGCTCCTGAATACGCGCAATGCGCGCCAGCATCTTCATGGCCGGTCTGGTGCGGTCGGCACGCACCGACTCGATCGCCGCATCAAGCTCGTGCAGGCAAAGCTTCATCCACAATTCGCTGGCCTGATGGATGATGATGAACATTATCTCGTCGTGCTCGCCAGTGAGGGGGTGTTGCGCGCCCAGCACTGTGTCGATGTCCAGATAGCGGCCATAGGACAGACCGCGCTCGGGCTCCCAGTGGATGTCTTCGCCGTCAAGATCGACGCTGGTCTTGAAACTCTCGCTCATGGACGTGCTCCTCAAGCGCCGGTCTATCGGCGCGGGCGCGAGGCGGCAAGCGCAGACCCGAAAG
>Ga0136600_1001161_pt1 | contig 12545 bp, 9 predicted proteins | sample AntRauMFilla2698_FD_104634 | JGI IMG/M metagenome (GOLD analysis project Ga0136600, IMG submission 104634) | Saline lake microbial communities from Rauer Islands, Antarctica - Metagenome Filla 2 #698 | ecosystem: Environmental > Aquatic > Non-marine Saline and Alkaline > Saline | place...
CGCGATGAGACGGTCTGTCATCTGCGTTTTCGTCCTAGAGTGGCAAGGAGGACTACTGCTTTGGCGGCGTTCGCGCTCTCCTTCGCCCCGGTTGTCGAGGATGACAACGCGCATTGTGATTTAAAAAACAAGAGTCTGTTATTTTTTTCTTTAAACTTATTTTTTGAGGCTACTGAGCTCTTCTAGCGTTCCTTTGATGTCATTTATAGCTCTTCCCGAGTAGGCCACGAAGCCATCCGAGACGACGACGTAATAGGGGACGAACTTGAATCCCAGCAACGCCCGGAGCGAGTCGCGGGTCTCTCCGCTGGCATAGTAGTGCGTGACATCGTTCCACCGCGCGCCCTCTAGGAGCTCCTGCGCGAGCGCGCGGTCGTCGCTTGATTGCTCGAGGCAAATGGACACGCATTTGACCTCGCGCCCACCGACGCCCTCCTCTTTCACCTTGCCCGCGAAGGCATTCAAGTGTGCTAAAGCTCTCGGACAGTTCCCACAGCTAACAGTCCACAGATCGACGACCACGAAGACGCCCTTGTCGACCTCGTTGCTGCTGCTCAGCTTCGCGAGTGTCGTCGCACCACCTGACGTCGAAGAAGGTAAGAGGAGATGATCGAGCGGAGCATCCATCGAAAGACTATGTTAATGAGCGAGCCACAAAAACATGTGCTTGGAATGAACGTAGTAGCAAATCCACTTTCAAGCGATAATTATGTCGCCCACCAAAGCCATGAATTCCTTCGACGCCCGAACGCTCGGCGGTGCTTCTTCTAGAATTTGCCACTCCTTTTCTCGACGCAGCAGCGAGAGCCAAAACGCCTCGCTACGCTTGAGCTCATCGCCGGCAAAAAACGCCGCCACGAGCGAACCCTCCGCGTCGCAGAGCCGATGGATGAAGACTGAATCGTTCATGAGACGTCTCGAGGCATACCTCAGGACATCATAGGTCTTCGCGAGCGACGACACGGCCGCACGACAAGTCGCTAGCCACGCCAAAACAGTGTCGCCGTCGTCGCGGAGGTCTGCGGGAGCGAGGCGAAGATATTCGTAGTTGTAGACTATAAGCTCCTTGAAGAACTGACGGAAGAGTGTCGGAGAGATATCGCCACGGAAGGTTTTGATGAATTCCTTGCAAGCACCAGCGCTGCCGCGGCGTTGTCGGACGAACTGGACCGCGGAACGGACTCGATGGTCGTTGACCACCGCCCGGATGGTGGTCCTCACTTCCGGGCGCTGAGAACGAATGCAGAAGCGAATTTTGCGACTCACGGCGTCGAGAGCGCAGACCGCCGCCAAGTCCGGAGCGGACATCGCCAGGGCTAACGACCAAGAATTCTTCATATGAAAAAAACCCTTTCTGCTTTTCTTGTGAAACCTCCTTTTACCCCCCCCACCACCCCCTCCACAAAACACCCCCCCTGCGCAAATTGTTTTGTGGAGGGGGTCGGATGGCAGTTTCAACCAGCCATCATGACAAAAACAAGCAGCAGCAAAAAAAGAAAACAAAAAGGCAAGAAATGGTTCTTAACGCTGAGCTCGCCTTCCACGGCATCGTCCATCGCGTCGGCGGCGATGCGACGAGCGTCTGTGACTACGTGCTGCGGCAGCGACGCCAGATTCTCCGCGACTTCTACGCCCTTTGCGACGACGATGGCGCCGACGGCCTCTTTGCGGAGGCGCAAGTGCGCGAAGGCCTCCTCTACGTTCTCGAGGACGTGCGCCAGGGTATTTACGTTTTGTTTCGCGGCGGACGGCCGAGGCTCGTGGCCGTCGTCTGCAACATTTTGTTTGAAAATCGCTGGGACACTTTCCCTACCACCACCGCCATAGAAGTTTGTGAAAAGGGGGCTCTGTCATCCAAAAACTGGTGGACTTCGAACGGAATTCTCTGCACAACACCCGCCGACAGTCACTACGGCTGGGGCCTCGGCATGATCATGGACGTCTTTGCGTTGCTGATGGATCTTGCGACCGAAGAAATCTACGACGCCGAGTTCATCCTCAATCGCAGAGATTTGCCCATGGTCCGTCGCGATGGTCAAAGTTGTTTCGCTGACTTTGTCACGTGCCCTCCGCCAAGGAGGCACAATCCATCGCTTCCCGTTCTCTCGCTCTTCCAGGGCGGTGAATGGCGCGATCTTCCTCTCATCGAGCCGACGTTTGTGAATGAACCGCTGCCGGAGGTTCCGTGGGACGAGAAGAAGAGAGTTGTTTTCTTCCGCGGCTCCTGCACCGGTAGAGGCGTCACGGCCGAGACGAATCCGCGCATCGCTCTCGCGACCTTCAGTTTTGAGCAGAACGACGAAACAGCCTTCGACTGCAAGCTCACGGGCCTTTCGAAGCGCCTCAAGTTCACAGCCAAGAACGTCGTCGAGAAGGACGACCTCCGGAATGTGCCGCCGCTCGGCGAGCGCGTGGACATGAATCGCTGGTCCGAGTACAAGTTTCTGGTCTACGTCGAGGGCTATTCGGCAGCGCTACGAATGATGCCGATGCTCTCGGCTCGCAGCGTGATTTTTTTCTTGCAGAATGGAGGCATGTCGAGCACCGCTCCAGATTTGTGGTTCTTCGACAAACTCGTCTTTGTCGACTGGTATGAGACCTTTCACACCCAAAAACTCTCACCAACAAACGCCAACATGATTCTCGTAGAAGATCCAAGCGCCATTTCCTACTTTCTGCCGACGCTCCTCGCACACGACGACATCGCAAAGGAACTCGCCGATAACGCCTTTTGTTTGTGGAGAGAACTTAAATCGTCGCGCTCCTCTTTCTTCGCTTCCACCATCAACCAAGCCAAAAAAAAGTGGTTATGACTAGAATTTTTTTAATTAGCTAGGAGAAACTACGACCTCGCGTCGTGTGGGAATGTGGCGATCGGTCCACTCGAGGTTTGCGGCGCGGTTATCCGTCAGCTTGCCGTTGATGTGGTTCACGTATGGCTTGTCGGATGGCATGGCTCCATGGAATGACATGCAGACCATGTCATGGACGTAATACTCTTCGCCGGAGATTTCTACGGTCAAATAGCCAAGGTCGTCTGGAAAGGGCTTGACATATGTCCCGTTGGCGATGCGGAAGATGTCGCCGTTCGCGCAGACGCGCAGCTCGCCACTGGCAGTGGTCATTTCGTCTTCTTGGTTCGTTGACTTGTCTTATTTTATTTTTTCCAGGGGGTGGTGGTTGAAACTATAGCCCAGGCGGCTAGAGAAGTCCAATGCGGACTCTTCGACTTTCAATCTCAAACTCGACGACGGTGTTCGACAGCAGCAAAGATCCGAGGATTACTTGATCGCCTGAACCTTCGAAGGGATAAATCATTAACGACCCGTCGTCGTCGTGGTAGGACTCTTGTGGCAACTCCAGCGTAAAATCAGGGAAAACAAAGGACAAAGTTTCGTCACCACCACCGCTGCTATACTTCTGCGAGAATTCGTGAAAACTCTGTTTTGGTAAGAACACAAAATTGCTCCCGCTATCGATGACTATCGTCGACGGCAAGAGCCGCAAGATATCGTCTCCAAGAGTGACCTCGTCGCATTTCACCGCGAAGAATTCGCTGTGGTAAGCCGAGGGCAGGTCGAACATCAATACGTCACACGTCCTTGGGAGCTGTCCGAGTAAAAACCACGGCTTTTCTTTATTGAGGATGCAAAAGAACTGCGTCTGGGCGCTCCCGCCGAGGAGTTGACGTAGGATCGGCGGCGGGTGTCCGTCGTTGTGACATAGCCCAAAAACGCTGTAATCGGATCGAGGCAGATTTCCAGCGTAGGGTGATCGGAGACGGTCGTGGCTCACGAGGAAGATCTTTCGTTTAAACTCGACGGCATCCGCGGCGACGCTCGCGGTGTCGTTGAGGTCGCCACATGTTGTGATACACTTCCCTGCAAGAGTCAGGGTATCTTCAAAGTAGCAACCTCTGTCCTGCTGTGTGCCGAAGGTGACGATCGAGCACTCGTCGAGCGCGATGGAAGTCTCTGACAAGGACGCGTCGTATTTCCCTAAAACCCGTCCACACGACGAGCAATCAGTCCCACTGACGACCAAGTCGCTGCTCGCAGTGTCGAGAGCGACTCGAAGAACCTGCGGCTCGGGCGAGCCAATATAGATCTCGATTGTCGGGATACCATTGTCGTCCGGTCGTATTGGAATAGCAATGACGCTATTTAGTGTTTGACAGGAACTACTAGAGAATAGAATAACAGGGAGAGCTTCGCCCGTGGCTTGAAGGAGGGTCGTTTTCTTGTTTGTTGTGACGGGGGGAGTGGTTGCGGTGGTGGTGGAGGGTCTATTCCTTGCGGTGAGGCGGAGATGGCGCTGAACGATGAAGGACACAATAGCGAGGAGGACAACAACCGAAAGAAGAACGGTGAGGTGTTGGAGGCCGGCCATTGTCGTCCCCTTTGTTATTGAGCTTGAGAAAAATCACCCGTCGAGCCGGAGGCGTTTGCAGACGACATCCCTGACGTGGTCGGTGGAGGTGTTCTTGCGCTTCATGAGTCCGAGGACGTGCTGGGGAATTTTGTGCTTGGGTGTGGCGTGTCGGCTGTTTTTCTGGAAGAACTGGCTGAACCAGTTGACGACCGTCTCAAAGACATCGTTGTCGATGTCGGCACCAAAGCTGAGATTTGCAATGGCGTTTTCGTTGTCGAAGATGGCGTCCTGGATTTCGAGCTTCATGTCTTTGATGGTCGCTGAAATGTCTGCGGCGTTCTTCTCGAGAGCGAGAATGCGTTCTTGCGAGACGCTGAGATACGCAATAAAGGTCTTGCAGGACTTGGTGATGAGTTTCTGGTCCTGCGCATTGAGGTTCGGCACGTTGGTTTCTTCTTCGTATTGATTCTGGGAGTGCGCGAGGGATCGCAGGAGGACGAGGGCCGCTAGGACTGTGGCCGGGTTGTCGCTTGCGAGCCAGAGGACGGGTTTCTTGTTGACGAACTCGAGGAAGACGGGACCGCGGTCGGGGATAGATTTTGTTCGCAGGGAAATCAGGACGGCCGCCGAGCAGTAGCCGATTTCGCTCGTGCAGGTCTCAGCGTCGCGTTGGAACTTCTCGATGTCTCTCTTCGAGTGCAGGGCCTTTGCGTTTTTCACTTCGACCATGACCTTGAAGCCCTTGCCGTCGTCGTAGAGGCGGTCGCCTCGGCCGTTGAGGCCGGAGGTGTCGGTGGAGCGCCACGTACAGGTCGTGGGCAGGCTCGCGAGCATGTCGTCGATGGACTCCTCACCGATGCGGCCGATTTCCGCGGTGGGTCGGCAGGCGTTATTGAAGTGTACGGCGGAGATCGTTGTTTCGATGGTCTTGGTGATGTCGTCCATGCGTGCCTGGAGGATGTGGTTGATGTGGTCGAAGCGCGTGGAGATGTCGGAGTTCGATGTCGAGCCCGTCCGTTGCATTTCGACGAGCTTGTCGTTCAAATGGCTTTTCAAGTTGCCGAGGATGCCGGAGACTTCGGAGAAGGCCTGCATGGAGTTGTTGCGCTGCTGCACGATTTCTTGCGTTTGGATTTCCTGCCGGTTGAGCGTTGCGCGGAGCTCGTTGATTTGGCGCGTGAGAGTTGTGTTCTGTTGCTTAAGGGCGTCGTCGATGTTCTGTCTCGAGGCATGCACGGCGTCTTTGAGGGCGACGAGCTCGCCCTGGGACGCGAGGGTCGTGACGTGGTTGAAGATCGGGGGGATGATGCGGAGGGCATCGGCGATGTCTTGCGGCGTCGCCGTTTGGAACCACTTTGGCAGAACGAAGTCGTCGCAGACATTGAGTTCGACGGTTTTGAACGTCATGCTCCTCTTGTCGTTTGTTATGTTCTGGGAGTTTTGCCCGTTGAAAGAGCTGTAGTTGGTAGTTGTACTTGAGAAGCACCCCCGAAAAAAAAAAATAAACTGTCGTAAAAGGAAAACACAAAGAATGGAGCAACGAGCAAAGAGGAGTCGGCGGTCGGCAACGTCGATCTGGGGCAGCGAAGGGCTCAAAGGGTGGATGCGTGAGCGAGCTGCGGTCGTTCAAAGTGCTGAGGACCGCGAGGATCGCGTGGTGTGTGGCCAGCGCGCCCTTGTCGAGTTGCTGGAGAGGCTACCGCCCACTCTTTCGGTGTCGACGAGAGTTCAATACGTCAAGTCTCTACGGACGCACATCCGCGAAGCCTGTCCGGGAATCGAGAAGAAGGACCTGCCGTCGGCGGATGCTTCGATGTACAAGCAATGCAATCAAATGTTACTGGAGAACGCCGCGAAGAGGTTCGAGAACCCGCCAAAGCTGAATGGAGATCTCCTGATTCAGAAGATAACCATGGCCCTGCGCCACGGCATCGACTTCATTCAGGCGCCGCAGGTTCTCTTCTGCCTTGGCTATCTCGTCGGCCTCCGATCTTCGGACCTGAATACGGCGCACGTCCGCCGCACGGGAGAGCGAACGTTTCGGGTTGATCTGCGCAATGACTTTGACATCGCAGAAAGCGTTGTGGAAGACGACGGTCGGAGATCGAGGAGCGTTGGAACGCTCCTCAATCTCCGGCCGTCGAAAGCAAAGCAGGATACGTGCACCGCTTATGCCACGCCGTTCATTTGTGATTCAGATATGTATCCGTTAGTATGGGAGGCCCTCGCGTTCCTCCGAGACCCGGCGACACAGAACTTGCCGTGCAACAGATTCCTCCGTAACTACCCCAAGACTCCGTCGGGGCCGACGAGCTGCCAGGAGTGGGACAAGACCCTCTTTCCCCACATGATCAAGTCGTTTGGGTTTTACGATGCGGTTGCGCCCGACGATCGCAGTCGAGTGAAATTTACAGCAAACCTCGGGCGCAGTTTCGTGGCGTCGTGCGTCGAACAGGGGCGATTTTGCCTCGGGGAGAATCTCCAGCCGTCGCGAGCCGTGGAGCTTATTCTTGGTCACAGACTGTTCTCGACGTCCAATGGCAACTACCTCCGGCTTGACGTCCGACCTTCAGTTGTTCCCGGGGTCGTTCTGAAAGATCTGAAATTTACGAGGCATTGCTTCGGCGGTCATGGTGGGAAGCAAGGCGTGTCTTACGGGGCCGCTCTCGTGCCTGATGGCGTCAAATGTTTTGGCGGCGTAGACGCTGAATGCTCTGTTTCTCCGGCACTTCCTTTACAAAATCACGACTAAAGTCGTTCAAAAAGTCCGGTGTTCCATATTTCCCGGGATTTAATGTTAGGTATTCCGCGAGATTTTTAGCCTTCTTATAATTCTCGTAACGCCCACGCGATGCAGAGCCCTGCTGTTTGGGGTTCGTCTGGTTGAATTTCAGTTTTACGTTTGCCTTATTATTAGTAGCTAGAAGCTCCTTTGCTCTTGTTATCAGGGCTTGTTTGAGGGCACCTTGTGTTGTTGCTCTCGTCGGTGTCGTTGCTCTCGTCGGTGTCGTTGCTCTCGTCGGATCGGGATCAAGCGAATAGGACTTGCGCGTTGCTCTTTGCGCGCGTATGAGTGCCGAGGCTGGCGCCGCGAGATCGTGGACATTATAGATCTTTTGCTTAGCGATGACTTCATCCTGAAAGTCGGCTGTGTTGGTGAACGAATTGTTCCCGTTTCTTACACTTACGGCACGGATGTCATCGTTGTCATCGATGCCTTTGCTACCAGGTAGGAACTGTGGCATGTTCCATTCCATGGCTATCAGCCTGTCTCCGTCGTCACTGTTCATGTCCAAGAACTGAATGCGAAATAGATAGCGGTTTACTTCATCTTCGTCCGAATATGAATGAAGGACCCAACCGTAGAGCGCCCACCCCGAGATTCCCCTTCTTTCGGTCCCCCTCACCCCGGTGAGTTTGTTTCTTTCGTCGAGGAGTTCTGTAAACTCCTTAAAGGCGGTCCAATCATCATTCGGCGTATTCCCTAGTACACCCAGGTCTTCCTCGAGGACTTGAAGGACAAATCGCCGGTTGAATTCGAGAACCATCCCACGGCGGTAGACAAAAGCTGGGATATCTCGAGTGAAATCGCCAAGATTCTCCAGGCGAGACCGATTTTTCAAAGGTATTTTGTTTGCGAGCCGTTGGCGTTCGTCATCACGCGCGGCCGAAATAGCCGCGTCGGCCGCGCGTTTATCTGCCCTCGCGGCTCTTGCGGCTTCTCTTCCGGCCCTCGATCTCTGTTGTCGGTTCGCTTCGTCTCTTGCACGGCGCTGGTCGGGATGGTCGTTCGCTTCAAACAGATCGAAGGATCGTTTGACGGTGAGCGGAGCCCCGTTGTCGTCCTTGCCAATGATCGTTTCTGGGGGAATTTTGAGGATTTGTGTGCGGTCAAGGTACCCAGTATTCCTCCCCCAGGAGTCCCCGGGGTTGTGTGTATCGCGAGGGTCGATAGGTTTAACCTTGTAGAGGCGAGCACCTTTGTAGGGCCCTGCCTCGCGGAACTGCCGCGACGGGACGTACACTTTGACCGCGGTGATGACGTAGACACCAAGGCTCCAGTTATGTGATGAGCTCTTGGATCTGTTGTTTGTGCCATCAAGCATGGGGAAATTCGCACTCATGTTGCCCTTCTTGTACGTCCTTTTGCGCACAAAGTCCCCGACGACGGGAGGCGTGTTTGAGGTAAAACCCGGGAGCGGAAGTTCGTGCTGGACATCTTTGTACCTCCTTTTGAGGTCGTTTGTGAGGTTTGCGACGACTTTCGCGTTCTCCGCGGGCGTGGCGAGGAGCGCTCGCAGGGGCGTCGTACGAATGGTTGTGTGATACGCGGAATTGTAGCGTTTCAAGACTTCCTCTACGTCAAGAACCCAGTCGTAGGGGTCGTTTGCTGCTCGTCGGAGCACTTGCTTTCTGCTGTGCCAGTGAGGAGGAGGTGCTTGATTCGAGGAGGCGTAAGATTCTTCAAATGCGTTCCGAAGGCTATAGAAATATCGCCGGACAGTCCGGACGGCCCTCTCGGCGATGGAGTTGTACTGCGACCGACCACTGGGGGTCATCTTTTCGATGTAGAATTCGAGTTTGTTGCCGTCGCTTTCCTCGCCGTGTTCCGAAGGAGTTCCTCCGGAGTTCCTTCGGAACGTGGTTGCGCCACGACGTGGCGAAGCCACAACGTTGCTTTGCAACTCGCGCGTCTCGCCCTCGAGGCCTTCCTCGTTGTCTGCGTTGCTGCTGTTTGTCTCGCGACGTAATCGCTGTAAGCCACTCTTGAATGCGCCCATGAACTCCGATCCTTTGTCGTGTACGACGTATTTGGGGTGGACAAATTTATACGGCGGCGCGGGATTGTTGGGATCTGCGGGACGATTAGCCGCATGCCTTGCGCGAACTTCGTTCATGCGTTTCACAAAGAGCTCAAAGGCTTTGAAAGTTTGCTCCGACTGGGGCCGCTCGCTGCTGGCGTCGTCGCCTTCTTCATCGGAGGTCTCGTCGTCATCGACATCGTAGTCATCGTAGTCGTCGCTCTCATTGTGTTCCGAAGAAACGTTGCTTTGCAACTCGTAGTCGTCGTCCTCGTCCTCGCTCTCGTCCTCGCTCCCGTGCTCCGAATCATCCTCATCGTCGTCGTCGTCGTTTTGTAGGAGGTTTGTTCTATTATTTGTCATGTTTATGTCGAGGTTATCCTGTTGTTTGATTTCTTTGAGCCATATAACTTTGGTGAAACCATCAACACACACGAGTAGCCATTTAAAGGCGACTGAGCCTGTTGGAGGCCCGCGCGATCGGGTCTGTGTTTGCGTCGGACTCCGAGTTGTCGAAGTCTGCGTCCGAGTCGTCGAAGTCCGAGTCGTCGAAGTCTGCGTCCGCGCCCCACCCAGGAGCTTTGGCTTCTCGTGTGCTTCGAGTAACTTCTCACGTGAGATGTCCCTGTCTTCGTATCTATGGCTCACGACAGGCATGCGCAGTGTATCGACGTAGACGTAATGAAAAAAGCGTTTGGGTGGGTTCGGTCCAATAGCGCTCTTCAGGGGCGTGCGCTTTCCTCCAGCGACATTATTCCTGGTCGCGCGATCGACTTGAATGCGAGGATCTGCGCGGTAAAAGTCCTCGATGGATTTACGAGTCGGGCATAGCCGTCGCGGCGCGTAGCGTGGTGGTTTAAGATAGAAGGGTTGACTTGCGAAAAACCGAGTGTGCCTCGCGGCGTCGAAGGCGATGGGAGTCACGCCGTCGCGTCCGATGACTGGTTCATAGACTTTGCGCGTCGGAATCGTGTACTCAGTTCCATTTTTCCTGTACTTCAATTCTCTGTCGTCTGCGGTGGCGTAGCGGCGTTCGAGTGTGACCGACGATGGTACGGAGAGATCTGGCTTTTCTGGCTCTCGCAGCTCGTTTGCGACGGCGCGTCTCCGGGGACAGTTGCCGTTCGCGTCGAGGCCGGGGTGAACTTTGTCTTTATAGAGGGCCTTGAGGCGCTGGTAGAGGCGAATTATGCCTTCACCATAGCCTTTGTCCTTGGCGAATGTTCGGATGATCTCGACTTGTAACTTTGTTGGCGGTATAGATGCCTGCACCGTCACTAGAGGTCGACTGCTCATTTTTCCTCAAAGTTTGCCGCTTTGGAAGTATGGAGGCAAAAAAAAAATTATTTTCTAGATATCAAGACAAAAGCACTTCTGACCGCCAGACCAAAAAAGATGGTAAATAACGCGACCGCCTTTTCTCTCATAGGCGTGGGCGGTGCCCTCGTCGCGCTGTCAGTAGTTCTCTTCTTCTTGGTGAAGGGCATTTCCTTCAGTGCCTTTGACAAATCGTGGTGGAACTACCTCATTCTGGTCGCTGGCGTGGCGATCCTTGTTGTCGGGGTTTACTACGCAGCCGTCGGTAAAAAGAAAGGCAAAGGCAACGACGACGATCCGGATTCAAACGATCCAGACAATTCAAACGATTCAGACAATTCAAACGATTCAACTACATCAACGCTGCCGTTCATAACGGCGGATAACAACGACCCCGGGGATGTCTTTACTGTGAGACTGCAGACACCGTCAGGAGGTGGGCTGAATCCGAGTATCCGCAGCTCGGATGGGTCGTTCCGTGTGAGCACGACGGACACGCTCGGAACAGTGATATCGTTGAACATAATTCCGACGACGACGGGTGGGTATGTCCTGAAAACAACTCCTTCCGAGACGACTGCTGGTTACGCCAATAAATATTTGCGGTTGGATGTGGACCCCAACGGCGACTTTTTAGCGTCCAGCTTCACAAATACTTTCTTGTTTGATGCAGACAGTGAAAGCAGTGCCACCGTCTTCGATGTGCGGCCGGCGCAGGTGGGGTACAACTTGTTTGTCCGCAACACAGGGCAAACCTGCGTGACTAGCACCGAAGGGAACCGAGTTGTGCGCATAAACGAGGGAAGTGGTCCCTTGTATAGGCAGGACGTTGTGACAGCAAATTTAGCCAACAGCAACAATAGCAGCGGCACGGAGAGCGTTGTCTGGATGATTACGGGGCACAGGCTGTCTACGTCGCCGAACTGTTCTACTTCGACAGCTTCGCCCGCCCGCCGCCAAACAGCAGTAACAAAATCACGTTCCTCCGCAGGAACACCGCCCACCCGCCGCGTTGCGACTCCAAGATCCCCAACGAAATCTACGCCCGCGAGGTCACCGCCGGCCAGTGGTCGCAGTGGGAAAGCCGCAGTACAAAGGAACAGTGGCAACAGTGGCAAGGCCACGTTCCAAAGGAGCACCACCGCTCCCGCCGGTCGCATCCTGCGTCGCTAGGTTTTTCGAAACTCAAAGACTCTCAGCGGTGCTGGCCATACTTGTCGCCGTAGTTCCAGAGGATCTCTGTGCCTGGGGATATTGCTTTTGCCGCCCTCAAGGTCCCACTTGCAGTGCAAGTTGCATTGCGCCCCTGGCGGAGAAACTTCGCCTCGTTTGCTAGCTGGACGTAACCAGTTACACCCGTTTCGCCGTCGACATAGGTATTTCTTGTGGTGCCGGGCGGAGGCTGGCTGCGGTATGCGGCTTGTGCCGAGGGGAGCCATTCGTCGGGCTTGATCGGAACCATGAGAGCCAAGACCTTGTCGTGTGTCCTAGCGTATCGTTCGATTTCGGTGACGCCTACAAAATCTCGAGCACCGAGCTGACGACCAGTGTAGAGACCAATCGCCGCATTTTTGGGAATCTGCACCAGCGCGAAGAGTCCTCGACCGGAGTTGGGAATGGTAGACTGGCGAATCTCGGTGATTGCCCGAAATGAGTTGCGGCCCGTTCGCACGGAAATCTGATTGTTGTGTTTCCGCCAGTTTCTGGGATCTGCGAGGAAGCGGTACGTCAGACGTCGCCAGTTGATGGGTGCGGCCGGCGTGGCCGGCGCCGCCGCTGCGGCGGATCTTCTGCGGGCGGCGCGTTGGATGATATGCGTGCTGGAGCTCAGGCGCCGGCGCTGGTCGGCGCTGTCTCTACTTCGACGGTGTCGCCAGCAAATATACTTGTTGGAACCAGGTGGCGGTGCTCCGTCAATCAGGTTTTGTGAAATGCAGAGCCGGCACCGTCTTCCGGATGACTTGGCTCGACCGTGACATTGACGAACGCGACACTGTCTGCCGCCTTCGAGATTTTTTTGATTGTACATCGTATTCTTACAGACCGTAGAAAAAC
>Ga0136600_1001162_pt1 | contig 12545 bp, 15 predicted proteins | sample AntRauMFilla2698_FD_104634 | JGI IMG/M metagenome (GOLD analysis project Ga0136600, IMG submission 104634) | Saline lake microbial communities from Rauer Islands, Antarctica - Metagenome Filla 2 #698 | ecosystem: Environmental > Aquatic > Non-marine Saline and Alkaline > Saline | place...
CCTATTGCTGCCGGTATGCTTGTTCCTTTTGGAGGGCCAATGATGCCACCCGTTTTAGCAAGTGTGGCGATGGGATTAAGTTCAATTTCAGTTGTGACGAATAGTCTAAGGATAAGTAAAAGGAAGAAATCATGAAAATCATCATAGCTCTATCAATTCTCTTTTCATTTAATATTTTTGCAAAAAGAAAGACTCTAAAACCAAGTCAAAAAGATCAGATCGTTAAAGTTTTGGAAGAGAATGAGAAACTCCATGCAGCCTTCTTTGATTACTCAAAAGAGAAGGTATTAAAGGAAGCAAGAACTTTAGAAAGTATGGTTAAGAAGGTATCGAATAAAGAGCTTTCAAATATTTTGGAAAAGATTAAAGGCGGTCTTAAGAAAATCAACAAGACTTCCTCACGGGAAGAAAACAATGAAGCTTATGCTGTTGTCTCAGCAAACCTGGTTTATATCGTAAACACTTATGATGTCGGAGAGAAGTATAATAGCTACTCTTGTCCTATGGTTAAGAAGAAATGGGTTCAAAACTCAAAGAAAATGAAAAGAGTTCATAACCCTTATGCGCCGGAAATGCCTCATTGTGGTCAGCGCGATTCGGACTTCTAGAGAGCTTAGCTTGCTACTTCTTCAGAAAAGATTTTAACCTCTTAAGCTCAGCTTGTTCCTCAGCTGGAATATGAGTGCCACTTGTACCAGTAAAGCCAAACTCAATAACATCTTGGTATTCTTTAAAACACTTCCTTGCAAAAGGAGAAGAGGAATACTTGGTGATGCATCTCTTAAGGTATAATTCCCCTAAAGAATAGAGATAACTATGCTCTAAAAAGTTATCAATTTTACCAAGATTATAAAGGGCCATCGGTATACTTGAAGAATTGGGATTCTTATTGATGAAACGATAGAGTGCTCCCGCAGCGATAAGAAGGTCCACATCACTACTTTCCTCATCAACAGGATGTTTTTCTAAAAAGGTGAGAAGCTCTTTTTCTATGTTGAAATCTCCCTTAAATGAACTCGCCTTCCACGAAATCAATGATTCGTTCCACTCCTTAAGGCTTCTCACAATGCTCTGAGGAAAAGTGCTATTTTCCTTGTTACTCAGGTAGGGTTCTAGAGTTTTAAGTGCTTTAGAGGGGTCATACCGAACTTTCGTATAGATACTGAGCATCCTCCTTAAAGACATCTCAATGGTAAAATCGCTATAAAAAGCCTTTTGGCCTTTGCTTGCCGCTCGTAATTTCTTATTTTTTTCGAGCCTTTGGTTGACTTCCTTTTGATAGAACTTCAAAGCTTTTGGGTAGTCACGTAATAAGAAGAAAAAGTCACCTCTTTCGTAATCGTTCTCAAAATTAGTCATTTGGACATTTTCAAAGTGACTAAGGAGTTTTCCTTTTTTTGATTCAGGTAATTGAGTATGGCAGGAAATACAAAGCTCCGCCGTTGCCTTTAGACGTACTCGGGCAAAGTGAAGGTTTTTTGCATTAAAGCTTGCTTCTGTAAGCTTTAAATGGTTCTCAACCGCCTCGAAGCTGGGTTGCATTCCTGGGCTTTGGATATCTTTACTGTGCTTGGCCGTTTGAAAGGCAGAGAGAATGGCTGAGAGGTTCTTTTTGATGAGTTTCTCTGAAGCCGGATCCTTAAATCGGAGTTCGTTGGACGCATAGGGGAGTAACTCGATATAAGATTTAAATATTTGATTCATGGCCTTCTTAGTGCTGGGCCCTTTTGCAGAAATTGTTGGAAATGCGAGAAGAAGGCATAAGGCAATACAGGATAAACGTGAAAGAAAAAACTTCATATAATAACTCCTAGACCTTTAATTTTAAGGAAGGTTTACGGGCTATTATATGATGTATATCAGGTAATGAAAGTCTTTTCTTGGTTCTCCTTAACCTAGAGGCTAAGGAGCTTTGCTAAACTGAAGTATAGTGGAATACCTACCACTACATTAAAGGGAAATGTAATGCCGAGTGATGCTCCCAATGAAAGGCTCGGGTTCGCCTCTGGTAATGAAATTTTCATTGCTGCGGGAACAGCTATATAAGATGAGCTGGCTGCAAGTGTTGCCAAAATGGTTGTTCCTCCGAGGGAGAGTCCCATGGCAACTCCCAAAAGGGTTCCTATTAATGCGGAAATGAGGGGCATGCCAACACCAAATAGGATGAGAAAGGGGGCACTCTCTTTGAGTCCGTACATCTTCTCGGAAGCAAGTTGACCCATTTCTAAAAGGAATATTGCAAGGCACCCTTTAAAGAGTAGGAAGAAAAATGGCTCGACTTCGGAGACTGAAGCTTCAGTTGCAACCATCCCCATTAATAGGCCACCTATAAGGAGAATGATACTCTTACCAAGAAAAGCTTCTTTTAAAATTCTCTTAAAGCTACCTTTTTCAATTTTTCCATTGGCGAGGAAAATACCAACAATAATTGCAGGTACCTCAAGCAGGACCACAAAAAGTGGAACATAGGACTCAAAGGGGATACCTTCACTTTGAAGATAGCCAATCACTGCTGCAAAAGTGCCAACACTAACTGATCCGTAATGGGCAGCAATAGAAGCCGCATTTGTTCGATCCAATTTTCCAAGTTTTAAGAGTATGGGGTAAGCGAGAAGCGCGATGGCGACACCAAGGATCATAACGTAAAGTGCTTGGGGACCGATCTCACTGGGATTACCTTTATGAAACTCTATCCCACCTTTAAGACCAATACTTAAAAGTAGGTAAGAGCTTAGAAAACTATAAGTCTGAGAGGGGAGTCTTAGGTTAATTTTAGAAAGACCCGTGATTAAACCAAATATAAAAAATAGTAAGATTATATCCATAATTAAGCCAAATATACCTTTGACCAATCGGTCTCTTCCCATTCCTGAATTTTTTCAGCGTACTTCGCCCACTCATCGGGCTCAGCCTCAAAGTAGTCATTAAGGGCGTTAAGAAAGCTTTTCAAGTAGTCACTATCGTCTGCATTTTCGATTCTATTGGTTGTTTCCATTACTTAACCTGCCAGGTTTACTGTTGATTGAATCTGTGAGGTGATCTCAGCTGTAAGGAACTCGAATGAATTACTGAGATAAAAGTTAAAGCTGATGTTATTTTGTTCATCTTCAAAAGAATATTGAAATGGAAACTTTTTTCGTACTTCAACATCCATTGGACTGGTGATTTGAATTTTCTTTTTTTCGAGTATTGTCGTTTTTAGCTCTTTGGCTCCCATGTGGTAGACAATCTTAATAGGGGATAGTGGAGATACATTAAATGTGTAGGTTGGGCCCCAGTCACCAGTTACGATAGGCTTTTGATCTGAAAGGTTAGGGAGCTTAACGATTGCCTTAATTTGGCCTAAAAATGGCGTTTCAATCGTTACCTGGAGATCCTTATTATGCCAATTTGTAACGTTCATGCTCTTTTCCTCAAGTAACGTAGTATCTTAGTATAGTTAAAGGCTTAATCTTAAGATAAATTATCCTGGTGAAAATAAAAAATAGATAATTTAAAATGGTATAATCGGTATAATCGATATAAAGTTTTTCTTATTAAATAGATTTTCTCAATCTGATATATAGGTCAAACAGATAGGAGTGGTATTATGGAATGGATTAACTTTAGGCATCTCTATTCATTTTGGATGGTCCATCGAAGTGGCGGATTTAAAGCTGCGTCAGAGGAAATGCATGTCTCTCAGTCCACAGTTTCAGAGCAAGTTTCCAATTTGGAAGATTATTTTCAAAAGAAACTCTTTATTCGCAATACCAGGAGTCTTGAGCTTACTGAAGTAGGATTAGGCCTCCTCCATTACGCAGATGAAATCTTTAAAAAGAGCCGAGAAATTAATCAAAGAATTAAAGATAATCAAGATATAGATCAGTCTAGGAAAAGAAGGGTGGGCATAGTTGGTGGAGTTTCAAGGAACCTTATTTACCGCTACTTAAGTGGGTTTATGGATAATGGTAAGCTAGGGAAGTTTGACGTGGTAAACGGGGCTTTTGAAGAGCATATCCGCCTGTGTAAGAAGTTTGAATTGGACTTTATTATTTCGACCCATCCTCCTTACGGTACAGAGCTGGTTAACTTTAATTCTCGAGTCATTGCCACTAGCCAAATTTGTCTCGCAGGGACAAAAAAGGCGATGGCATCCTTAAAGAATAAGAAGAGTTCAAATAAATCAATTCAGCTCTTTGAGTTCACCTACCCTCATATGAGTAAGAACTATCTTAAAAGAGTTGAGAAAAAGTATGATTGCCATTTTAACGTTACCTTGGCCACTGATGACATTTCCCTCCTGCGCTTTTATGCCAATAGCGGTGACGGGGTGGTGGTGATTCCCGAAATTGGTATTCGAGAAGATATTGATAGAAACCTTATTGAGACTGTACCGCTTTCTAAGTCTGAGAAGATCAACTTCTACGCCGTATACTATCGCCAAGCATTAGATTTTGAAGAATTGGAGAATGCATTGGAGAGATGATAGTCGGGGTTTATCGAGTTCATCTATTTATAATAGTTTTCTTTATAGAGATTGTTGATAAACTGGGAGAGTAATAACGTCATCAGGGAGTCCTTATGAAGGTTCATCTTCACTGCGCTGAAAGCAGAGGAAGGGCCAATCATGGTTGGTTGGATAGTCACCATAGCTTTAGTTTTGCAAATTACCATAATCCCAAGCGAATGGGCTTTGGGACTTTGAGAGTTATTAATGACGATGTTGTTGCTCCTGCCATGGGCTTTGGTACTCATTCTCATCGTAATATGGAAATTATCTCTATTCCTTTATCGGGTTCACTGAAGCATGAGGATACTATTGGCAATAAATATGTCATCACTAATGGGGAAGTCCAGACGATGACAGCAGGTACTGGTATTGCCCATAGTGAGTTCAATAACTCAAATGAGGAGCCCACGAATTTTCTACAAATCTGGGTTTTGCCAAGAGAGCAAAATATAGCTCCGTCCTATTCTCAAAAGAAATTTGATTCCTCTCAAAGGCAGGGCCACTTTCAGTTGATTATTTCTCCTGACGGCCGTGAGCAAAGTGCCAATATAAATCAAAATGCTTACTTCTCACTGATTGATTTTAAAGAAGGCCAATCAGTGGCTTATGAAAAGTACCACAAAGAAAATGGTGTTTACTTTTTTCTGATCCAAGGTGGTGCTACCATTTGCAATGAATCACTTAAGAAAAGAGATGGTATTGGTATCGAAGAACTGGACTCTATCGATATCATGGGCAATCAGGGCGCGGAACTCTTGATTATGGAGGTCCCCATGGCGTAACCTTAAGTATAAGGAGCGCTATGGATTACTATGATAAATTTGCGAATGAATTTTTTGAAAGAAGTGTTTCTGCTGATCTCGAAGAAATGTACCGCCATTTCTTACCCCATGTAACAAGAGGCGGGAAAATACTCGATATTGGGGCAGGCTCTGGAAGAGATATTCTTCATTTCAGGCAGCAAGGCTATGAAGTTTTAGGTCTTGAACCTTTTCGAGAACTAGCGGCTTTGGGGCGATCATATAGTGGCGGAGAGATTGTAGAGGTTCTTTTAGAGAATACTGACTTTAATAGTGAATTTGATGGCGTTTGGGCCTGTGCCTCTCTCCTTCATTTTAGAAAAGTTGACCTTCCCCATATTTTTCAAAAAATTGAAAAAGCTCTTAAAAAGGACGGAGCCCTTTATTGTAGCTTCAAGGCTGGTCACTTTGAGGGGATACGCGAACAGAGATACTTTACTGACCTTAGCAAACAAGAATTAAAGAGGCTCATTGAAGAAAATACAGAACTAGTAGCTCAAAAGATATGGACATCTCATGAAGAAAGAGATTCTGAAAGCATTCAATGGATCAATGGTTTGTTTATAAAGTAGCTTATTTACTTTTCATCTCAATCGTTCTGATCGGAAATGGAATGGTAATATTATTCTCATCAAAAGCTTTTTTTACTTTTATCACCATTTCTGAGCGAGCCTTTAAAAAGGCTTGATTCCCTGGGTAATGAATCCACATTCTAATATCAAAGTTTATGGAGCTATCTGCAAATTCATGATAATAGAACTCAATATCATATTCAACAATTCGCTCCTCAATGGGCTCTAGGGCTTTGAGGGCCACGTCTTTGACCAACTCTAAATTTGAGCCGTAGCTTACTCCAACAGTGAGGTCAATCCTTCTCTCTGGTGTGGATGTGTAATTGATAAAAGGCTTTGTAAATAACTCCTTGTTCGGAATGATGACCTCTAGGCCTTGAAAGGTTCTGATGGTCGTTGTTCTCATATCTATAATAACGACTGTTCCAAAGTAGTCACCGATCTTAACAATATCTTCAATTTTATAAGGACCCTTAAAGGCAATGAATATACCTGACACAAAGTTCGAGGCGATTTCTTGAAAAGCAAACCCAAGCGCAATACCCAAAACACCTGCACCAGCGAGTAGGCTAGTTACGGTTTTTTCAAGGTTTAGAATTTCAAGACTCAAGAAAAGTCCTGAAGACAAGAAGGCAATTGATAGGAGCTTTTTAAAAAGTTGGTAAACAGCAAGATTGGGAGATATTGACTTTAATGGTTTATTGGTGAGCTTTTGAACGATCTTTAAGGTGAAGATTGTTAAAACAACAACAAAAGCGGAAAGAATAAGATTGGGAAGGCTCTTTATAACCATCTCAATCCATCCCTCTAGTTTTACAAAAAGTAGTGCAAAGACTTTATTTAGACTCAATAAATCAAACTTTAAATTATTCATCTTATCCACTCTAAATGAAACCAACTTTTGAGGACTTAAGGGATTGTTTTTTAAATGTGTAATTTTTTTAACATTCTTTAGAGAGCTCCTAGAAGAGTATTTTTAGATATTTAGTCATACTGATTACAGTTAAAAACATGACTAAGGAGGTCACGATGACAAAAATAAGCAGGGAAATAAGACCAGTTGGTAACCTAGCTGAGAGTAATATTAAATTGAATACCGAATTTCTAAACGGGCTGCTGGCCAATGAATATCCACTATTTACTAAGACCCTAAATTACCATTGGAATGTAACCGGTCCAAGGTTTCACAGTATCCACAACTTCCTTGAGGATCAATATAATACTCTCTTAGCTCAGATGGATGATATCGCTGAGAGAGTGAGAGTACTAGGAGAAACGCCACTAGGAACTGTTAATGAAATGAATAGTAAAATGGATCTAGATGAAAAAAACGGCAAGGAGTTATCAAGCTCTCAGATGTTAGAGGATCTTTACCTCTCTCACATGAAAATCCATGAAGAGACAAGGGGCTTCCTTAAAGAAATGGATTCTGCTGATGACCCAGGAACTGAAGACTTCCTAGTTGGAGTCTTAAAATCACACCAAATGATGAGTTGGATGCTGAAGTCACATCTCGATTAGTTTTAGACAATTCCGACAGCTTTGAAAAAGGGACTTGAGACAATGAAAATTAAAAAAACAAAAGGAGTCAACACGATGTTAACAGACAACATTCCAAGTAAAGAAGACATTAAAAATATGACTAATAACAATACCATTACGGAGATCTTAAAAGGAGAAACGTCAGCTCTTGAAGCCTATAAGAATCTTGAAGAAGAGTTTTCATCAGGAGTCTACGGACAGAGAATTAAAGAGATGAAGTCTCACCATGAAGATGCTCTCGTTTTTTGGAAGAAGCAAGCCAAGCGAGAGGATTTAAACCCTGAGCCTGGCTCTGGTGTTTGGGGAACGGTTGTTAAAACCTTCGTCAATGTGTCGAAAGTCATAGGTGAAGAGACAGCTCTCAAAGCGCTGAAGACAGGTGAAGAGCATGGATTAAAGTTCTACCAGGGATTACTAAGTGACTCTGACTTATCACCTCTTCAAAAAGAGCAGATTAGAAATAAATTTATACCAGAGCATCAGTCGCATATTACGACACTCAAGTCATTGACCAAAGTTTCTTAAGTAACTTGAGGACCAAAGACATGGACACATACAACAAAATTAAAAAATACCTTTGTGATAACTATCCGTTGCAAAGTGAATATCACCAAGCCGTCTTGCACGGCCTTGGTGATATCTTAGAAGGTCAGGATTGGCTTAATGAAAAAGAATTAGAGGTGACATTCAAAAGATTGATTGAACCAGATCGAATCCTATCATTTAAAATTGAGTGGTTTGATGATCAATCAAGACTGCAGATAAATAAGGGCTTCAGAGTGCAATTTAATAACTCTCTTGGACCTTATAAAGGTGGACTTCGATTTCACCCCACGGTTAACGAAAGTGTCTTAAAGTTTTTAGGCTACGAGCAAATATTTAAGAATGCTTTGACTGGCTTTCCAATTGGGGGAGCAAAAGGGGGAAGCGATTTTAACCCTAAGGGAAGATCTGAGAATGAAATTCTTCGGTTTTGTCAGGCATTCATGACAGAGTTACACAGAAATATCGGTCATGACGAAGATATTCCAGCAGGAGATATTGGTGTCGGAACCCGAGAGATTGGCTTTCTTTTTGGTCATTACCTAAAACTAACAAGAAGCTATAGCGGGGCAATGACTGGAAAGCATCCCAATTTCGGAGGAAGTTGTGGTCGTGAAGAAGCCACTGGTTACGGTTGCGTCTATTTTCTAAAGAATATACTTGAGCATCAGCAAAAAGGCTTAGAAGGCCATAAGGCCATTGTTTCAGGCTCAGGTAATGTTGCTCTTCATACCGTAGAAAAATTAATTGATTTTAATGTGCTCGTTTTAACCCTTAGTGACTCGAAGGGGGCGCTCTATTTTTCCCAAGGGATTAATAAGGGCGAGCTGAATTATATTAAAGAGAGAAAAATAAATAGTGGCCTGTCTCTAAAACAGATAGCTGAGAGCTCTCAAGAAAACTTAGTTGATAATATAGATTATAAAGAAGGCGAAAAACCTTGGTCTATAGATGGCGACTTTTACTTTCCGTGTGCGACTCAAAATGAAATTAGTGGAGAGGATATGAAAAAAATCTTAAATAATGAACCAATCGCTCTGGTCGAGGGATCTAATATGCCCTTAACTTCTGAAGCATCTGACTTGGTAGAGAAGTCAGACATTCTCTATGCACCGGGAAAAGCAAGTAATGCTGGTGGTGTAGCGGTTTCTAATATGGAAAGGACCCAAAATGCGACTAAAGATTCCTACTCCATGGAAAGGATAGAAGCAGACCTCCAGGAAGTTATGACCACTATTCATAGTAATTGTCTGAAATACTTAAGTGAAAAAGATAAATTCAATTATAAAAAAGGCGCTAATTTATATGGCTTTAGGCTTGTCAGTCAGGCCATGAGCCAATTAGGGGGTAAAGTATGCTAAAAATTAATTTAATCACTCTATTCTTGCTTGTTTCATGTTCTGCATTTGAAAAAGAGAGAAAAAATATTGGTCCTCCTTTAGAAGAGTTGGGAGCGAAAACTTTAATGGAGAGTAATGCTAAGAAAAAAGAAGCCTTTGACTACTTGTTAAAGACAAGAAACAAAATCTCCAAGATGAACTTCGAGGATGAGATAGATCGACTAACAACACCGGAAGAAGTTAGGTTTAAGGAGAAAGTGATGAACTTAAAGAAGGGCTATAATGAAGCGGTAGAAGCATACGAGGGAATAGGTCGCAAAGGAGAGGGGTATCAAGAGTATGTAACAAATCGTAATAAGTTGGAAGAGCAAATAGAGTTTCTAATACTTCACCATGGAGTATAGAGGAAATTAGTGGGCAGTAGGGTTAAATTTATAACCGACTCCATGAACTGACTCTATGAGTTCTCCATGGTTGCCGAGCTTCTTACGTAGCTTGGAAACATGAGTATCAACAGAGCGACTGTAGACGTGAACATCTTCACCCCAGATATCATCGAGGATGCTTTCTCTAGATAAAACCTTTTCGCAATTATTAGCGAAATGCATGAGAAGCTTGTATTCGAGTGCAGTGAGTTCGATGTCTTCACTATGCTGCGGATAAATGAGGGTAAGAACTTGGCTGGAGGTGTTGATCTCCAATTCCTTCCACTTCATGAGTTCACTATCTTTATTGAGAAGGTCAGCTTTCTTAAGTTTAGCCTCAATCCGTGCTTTAAGCTCGAGGGTGTTAAACGGCTTAGTAATATAGTCATCTGCACCTGCAGAAAAGCCCATTACCTTTTCTGACAATTCTGCATGGGCCGTCAAAAGAAAGATGGGTAACTCTGGGCGCTCTTGGCTAAGGCGAGAACAAAGCTCGACACCATTGCCGTCAGGAAGTTCAATGTCGAGAAGGAGCAGATCAATGGACTGATGAGAAAGATAGGCTTTACCGTCCTCTATAGTTTTGGCCCAGAAGAGCTCACCAAAGCCAATGGTAGAGGACTTAACCTGCTGGTAGATTTCTTTTGTGTCTTCAATAAGTAAAATATTTTTGTTTGTCATATGTTTAGCTTTGGTCACTTGTGTAATAAAATTTTTTGAGAGAGGATAGCACATGAACGTTAACAATAAAATCATTTTGGTGGGTTTTGTATGAACCTCTCTAAAGAAGTATGTGAGCCGGGACTAGAAGAGTTCCTGCTTGAGTTCTTAAGTGACCGAAAAAAAGAGTTTTTGAGCTTGAAGGGACAACATATTGCTGATGTGCAAATAATGGCAAGAGAGATAGGACATAAGTGGCAAGGCTTCTCGAGACCTTATGGTTTTATGGAGCTTGAGAAGCTAGGTCATCTTTTGTGTGATGCGTCAAAAGAGTGCAGTCAAAGTTCTTTCGAAGAAATTTTAGAGGAAACCCAAAACTATTTAAATCTCAAAGAAGAGACTCTCTAAGGACCCTATGGGACAAGGTGAATTACTTTTTAAAAAATTAAGAAATAAGTTTTTTAGCTTTTCGATCTTGGGCTTTGTTTTATTAATCGGAACGTCTTCTTTCTTTCTTCGCTTCCATGATGAAGAGTTAAATCGGGCGCAGTTTTTTCAAGAATATAAAGACCTTATTAGAGATGAGCTTAGAAGTGCGAGAAGTATTGGTTTAAGTAAAGTGCCATCAAAGGCAGCTAGCAAAGTGGAGAGCGTTTTCTACAAAATTGATAGTATTAAGGTGATTCAGGCCTCTATAGACAAGCGCACTGAAGAAAATATAAAGCTATTTGAAACGAAAGAAGGCTATTCTTTTAACCTATCAAGATTTCATCAAAATATTAACGATTATATTAGTACATTCTCTGCTGATAAATACGGTAAGAAAGAAATTAATTTAAATCAAAAGAGATTAAAGTTACGAAATCGCTTTGAAGAACAATTTGATGAACTCATTAGCGATCTAAACTTCTTGAGTAATCAAGGGCGACTAAAAATGCGCTATACCGGCTATGCCCTGGTTGCGATTTGCTTAGTTCAGGTATTGCTCATTTGGCTGCTCGTCTTTAAGCCCTTATACGATACTGCGTTAGAACAACATTCAAAGATTATTGAATATGTAGAAGAAGTTCAAGAGGCCAGCCAATCACGGGAAAAGTTTCTGATGAATATAAGTCATGAGATTAGGACCCCAATGACCGCAATTCTAGGCTATGCAGAACTTTTAAAGAAAAGTGAGATACCTATGATTGATGTGCCAAAGACTATTGGTATTATCAACAAGAATGCGAGTCACCTCCTGGCCCTCATTGATGAACTGTTGGATATTAATAAAGTGAGGACAGACCAATTTGAGTATGAAATCAATAAGACGAATCTCTTGCAGGTTATTAATGAAGTATTTTCTCTTATGAATGCGAAAGCCATGGCGAAGGGGATTGAGTTTGAAGTTCATTCCTTGTCTCCAATTCCGGTATCAATTCTCTCCGATGAAACAAGGCTTAAGCAAATACTTATGAATGTTTTGGGCAATGCCATCAAATTTACTGAGAAAGGTAAAGTGAGTATCAGTGCTGAGGAAAGAGGGGATAATGTAAATTTCTTTATTACGGATAGTGGGCCAGGTATTCGAGAGGAGCTTTGGGATGTGATTTTCCATCCCTTTGAGCAAGCTGATGCAAGTTCTAAACGAAAGCATCAAGGAACGGGACTAGGACTGGTTCTTGCGAGGGAAATTGCAATAGGCCTTGGTGGGAACGTTACTGTCGAAAGTAGTGAGGTAGGTATTGGAAGTACCTTTAAGGTTGAAATCGCAACAGGTGTAGGAATCGAAGTTGAAAGGTCCATGATTAGCACCAGTTTGATTCAAGATGATATTAATGAAAAAGAGAAAATTAGTCTTGAGGGCAGTTCAATTTTAGTGGTTGATGATGCTAAAGAGAACTCACGTCTTTTTAAAATTTATCTTGAGTCTGCTGGGGCAAGTGTTTTTGTGGCCAATAGTGGTGAAGAAGCTCTAAAAATAGCAAAAGATAATGATTTGGACCTTATCTTCTTGGACTTACAAATGCCACACATGGATGGATTTGAAACACTCCAACATTTTAAGGAAGATGGATTTATTAAACCTATTGTCGCATTGACGGCCCATGGAATGGCCACTGAGAAAAATCGAACACGTGAAGCTGGATTTAGTCGCCATGTTGTTAAACCTGTCAGTTCCTCGCAGTTGA
>Ga0136600_1001163_pt1 | contig 12541 bp, 10 predicted proteins | sample AntRauMFilla2698_FD_104634 | JGI IMG/M metagenome (GOLD analysis project Ga0136600, IMG submission 104634) | Saline lake microbial communities from Rauer Islands, Antarctica - Metagenome Filla 2 #698 | ecosystem: Environmental > Aquatic > Non-marine Saline and Alkaline > Saline | place...
CAGAAGCTCTCGATCGCCGCGCCGGAGGAGGCGCGTGTCGCCATGGCGGGCTTGTCCTTCAGGGTCTGCCTGGTATGCGCCTTGAGGGCTTCGATCGCGGCATGGGGCGGCTCACCGGACAGCTGGGCGATGAAGTCTTCAAGGTGCGCGCTGTCCTGCAGGCGCTGCTCCCACAGGCCGCGCGCCTCGGCACCGCACATGGTGACGGCGCGCCAGCCCTCATAGACCGCGTCGGGGATTTCAAACGGGGCGTGGCTCCAGCCCAGTGCTTTTCTTGCGCCCTCGATTTCGTCCGGACCCAGCGCCGCGCCGTGGGAGCCTGCCGTGCCCGCCTTGGTGGGTGCGCCAAACCCGATCTGGGTCCGGCAGGCGATCAGCACCGGCGTGTCGCTCTTGCGCGCCTTCGTCAGCGCTTCATCGACGGCCACCGGGTCGTGGCCGTCCACTTTGATGGTGGTCCAGCCGCACGCCTCGAAGCGGGCGCAATGGTCCACCGTGTCGGAGAGATTGGTCGCGCCGTCGATGGAGATCTCGTTATCGTCCCACAGCACCACCAGCCGGTTGAGGTTCAGATGGCCGGCGATGGAGATCGCCTCGTGGCTGATCCCCTCCTGCAAATCGCCGTCGGAGGCGATAACAAACGTGTGGTGATCCACCAGCGCGTCACCGAAGCGCGCATTCATCATCCGCTCGGCCAGCGCCATGCCGACAGCGGTGGAGATGCCCTGACCCAGCGGACCTGTCGTGGTCTCCACGCCCGGGCAGTGGCCATATTCAGGGTGGCCGGCGGTTTTGGAACCGAGCTGACGGAAATTCTTCAGCTCGTCCAGGCTCACGCCCTCCACCCCGATCAGGTGCAGGATGGAATAGATCAGCATGGAGCCGTGACCGGCCGAGAGCACGAACCGGTCGCGGTCGGGCCATTCAGGATCGGCCGGATCGAATTTCATGTGCCGCGTCCACAACACTGTCGCCGCATCGGCCATGCCCATGGGCATGCCGGGATGGCCGGATTTGGCTTTCTCGACCGCATCCATGGACAGGGCGCGTACGGCGTTGGCGAGCGGTTTGATCGCTTGGGGATCGAGCGTCTGGGACATGGGTATCGGCCTCTTGGGACAGGATCGGCGCAGGCAGACATAAAGAGATTCGCCTGTCGCGGCGCGACGCGAATTTGACCGGCCAGGACCGGCACTTTTTCGACCCTGCCTAACTGGCCTTAAAGCGCGCCCTGATCAAGGCGGTGCCGCGCTGCTTTTCGCACGTGCAGCGCGGCGGCCTTGATCACAAAGCGCTGAGCGTCGAGGGTAGGCTTGTTTTTCGCGCCCTGCCCGGATCTTTCCATGACCCCGTTGAAGTCGGAATACCGCCTCGCTCTGGAGGCCGGCGCCCAGGCGCTCGAGGCGGCGCTCTCGGGGCTGGACGCTGAAGGCGCGCTGAAACGGGCGCTCACCGGCATTTATCCCGGCGAAATATGCGCCGTCAGCAGTTTCGGCGCGGAGAGCGCGGTGATCCTGCATCTGGTCTCGAAAGTGGCGCCGGACACGCCGGTTCTGGTGCTCGACACCGGCAAGCTGTTTGATGAAACGCTGGCCTATCGCGACGCGCTGGCGGCGCGGCTGGAGCTGACCAATATCGTCACGCTGCAGCCCGATGCCAACCATCTGGCAGCCGACGATCCAGACGGAACACTGCACCAGCGCAATACCGGCATGTGCTGCCATATCCGCAAGACCCTGCCACTGATCAAGGCGCTGGCACCCTACAAGGTCTGGATTTCCGGGCGTAAGCGCCACCATGGCGGCGAGCGCGCTGCCCTGCCGCGCGTGGAGGTCCAGGACGGCAAGTTGAAGCTCAACCCGCTCTATGACTGGCCGCGCGAAGACATCGAGGCGTATTTCAAACGCCATGATCTGCCCGCCCATCCGCTGGTGGCGCAAGGCTATCCGTCCATTGGCTGCGTGCCGTGCACGGCCAAGGTCGCCGATCCGGCCGCCGACCCGCGCGCCGGGCGCTGGGCCGATGAAGACAAGACCGAGTGCGGCATTCATATCGCCGAAGACGGCTCGATCACCCGGGACTGACCCTTACCAGACGGCTGACCAGGCCGGCAGCTTAAGGCGTTACCCCGATGCGTGCGGCGAGCTCTTTGGCTGGCGCGTCCAGCGAGCCGGTATCGCCGGAGAGCAGCGCGCGCGCGAGCTCCTTGCCCAGCTCCACCCCGTACTGGTCAAAGGCATTCACGCCATAAAGCACCGACTCCACAAACACCTTGTGCTCGTAAAGCGCGATCAGGGCACCCAGGCTGAACGGATCGAGCTTTGGAAGGATCAGCGTCTGGCTGGCGCGTCCGCCGGCGATGGTCTTGTGGGCGGCTAGCTCGCCCTCGCCTGTGCGCCCTTGCGTCAGGGCGGCACCCTGGGCGGCAAGATTGGCGTTGAGCGCGCGGGCACGCGCGTCGCGGGTGAAATCAGGGTCGGCAATGGCGACAAAATCCACCGGCGATTCGTCCTGGCCCTGGTGCAGCCATTGAAAGACCGAGTGCTGCAGGTCCGAGCCGCGCCCGCCCCAGACCAGCGCGCCGCTATGGCCATGCGGCTGCGCAGTCCCGTCAGCGCGAACTGACTTGCCCACCGATTCCATTTCCAGCTGCTGAAGATAGGCAGGCAAGCGCTCCAGCCTTGACGAATAGGCCGCCACGCAGCGCGAGGGCAGACCACGGCCGGCCCGGTTCCAGACATCGGCCAGGCCCTTGGCTAGCACCATATTGGCGTCAGGCCTGGCGGTCACGGCATGTTCATCCATGGCTTTGGCACCGGCAAGAAGCTGGTCAAACCCGTCCGGCCCGAACGCCAGCTCCAGGCTGAGCCCCGCCGGCGACCACAGCGAATAACGCCCGCCCACACCGTCCTCGAACGGAAAAATGCGCGCCGCATCCAGCCCAAATTGCCTTGCCTTCTCCGGCGCGGCGGTTGCGGCGGCAAAGCGCGCGTCCGCGCCAGCCTCACCCAGGGAAGCGGTAAGCCAGGCCCGCGCGGCCCGTGCATTCATCAAGGTTTCCTGAGTGGTGAAGCTTTTAGACACCAGCAGGATCAGCGTGGTTTGCGGATCCGCGCCTTCCAGCGCGTCATCCAGATCAGCCGGATCAAGATTGGAAACAAAGCGCGCCTCCACGCCCGGACGGCGAAACGCCTTGAGCGCATCATAGACCATGCGCGGACCCAGATCCGAGCCGCCAATGCCGATATTGATGATGCGGCGCACCGGATGACCATCCAGAACATCGCCGCGTTCAAGGCTTTGCGAAAACGCCCGTGTGCGCGCGCGCGCCGCCGTCAGGCGCTCTGCGAGCGCAGTGTCGGCCAGCAAGGCCGGGTTGCGGCAGGCCGGGTGCAGCACCGCGCGCCCTTCAGTGGGATTGGCGATTTCGCCAACATACAGCGCGCCCAGACGGTCGATCACATTGGCGCTTGATGCCAGCTCCAGCAGCGCGGCCCAGGCCTTCAGGTCCAGGCGCTGACGGCGCAGATCAAGGCTGAGGCCCGCGGCGGTGAACTGCAGTGCGGCGTCGCGGCCGGGCTCGGCCATAAGGTCGCCCATGTCTGCTGCGCGAAGCCGCTCGGCATGGGATTTAAGGGCGTCAGGCGTCATCGCCGGGCTCTTCTTTTGCTCGTTTCACCGCCGCCCAGATGAGCACGGTCAGGCCGCCTTCGATACCCTCCGGCTCCAGCGCTTTCAGGGTCTCAAGCTCCAGGCCGGACGCCTCGACCCAGCTTGTCACCTGGGCGGGCGAAAACCCCAGATGACGGTGATGATGCTCAGCGTGCAGGGCGTGATGGCGATGCTCGGCAAAATCCACCACCAGAAGCAGGCCGCCCGGTGCCAAAACGCGCGCGCACTCGCTCAGGCTGGCGGCGGGATCTTCAAGATAATGCAGCACCTGGTGCAGGGTGATCAGATCGGCCGAGCCATCCTCCACCGGCAGGGCGGTGGCGTCCGCCTGGCGCACAAAGCGGCTGGCCAGTCCGGCCTCGGACAGCTTGGCGCGTGCCACGTGAAGCATTTCCACCGACAGGTCCACGCCCATCCCGTCTTCGGCCAGCGGGCTGAACAATTCCAGCATCCGCCCGGTGCCGGTGCCCACATCCACATGCTGGGAAAAGCGCCGGTCGCCGGCGATGACCAGCAGCGCATCCTCCACCGCCGCTTCGGAAAAATGTAGCGAGCGAATATGGGCCCATTGCTGGGCGGCTGCCTCAAAGAAACGCTCTGCGCTTTTGGAGCGCAGGCGCTTGATCTCTGCCAGGCGCTGACGGTCGCGCTGAACCTGGGGATGGCCGGTGTCGGTGAATTGTTCGATCACCGCGGCCAGGCGCGAGACCGCGCCGGTGCGCACCAGCCGGTAGAACACCCAGCCTCCTTCAGGAAAGCGCTCGCAGAGCCCGGCATCAGCCAGCAATTTCAAATGCCTGGACACACGCGGCTGGCTCTGTCCCAGAACCTGCATGATTTCGCTGACCGTCATTTCGCCATTCGCCAGCAGGGACACGATGCGCAGCCGTGTCGGCTCGGCCAGCGCCTTCAGCTTGCCGAGCAATTCATCCTGCATGTGCGAACTCCAAACCCATGTCTTATGGGTTAGCCGTGTGCGGGCGAAAAGTCACTCTCGCGTCTAAGCCATCATGGCGTGATCAGTCCGAGTTCACGCAGAACAGCCGGGATTTTCTTCTTCACCTTGAAGAAACCACGGTCAGCGTGGGGATGAAATGCCCGGTCCCAGTCGCGGCGCAATTGCACCAGGGCAATCCCCTGCGGCTCCAGAAGCGGCCGAAGCGCGTTCAGGCGTTCGGCGAGCGGGCCGGTATGGGGACGCTGCGTGACGATCTGGCGGGCACCGGCCGCGCGGGCCTGCTCGACAAGGCCGTCAAGCTCGCTGAACGAGACCAGATCCGCCTGAAAATGCGCCGCCGCGCGCGTTCCGGCGTCTTTCAGCGCGCCCTCGGTAAAGGAGCGGGCGCGATCACCCGGCTCCAGCGGGCTGCGATGATCGATCGCGCCAAGGCTTGCCACCGCGCGTATGTCGAGGCCGTCCACGCCCCAGCTTTCAGCGCACCCGTCCTCGTCATGGACCAGAACCAGTGCCGGCGCGTCCGGGTCTGGCCGGTCACCGGGGGTCAGCGAAACCGGATCTGGGTGGCCGGGATCATCCGCCAGGGGCGGCGCGTGCGAGGCAAGGTCATAGCCTTGCATCGAGAACCGGCCGCCGGTGTATTTGTTGATGTTGGAGGCGCGCGCAAGATAGGTCTTTCCCGGGGTTTGCAGGCCGCACACCCAGCGCCAGCCCAGCGTGTTGGAGGCGGCGTCCCCGTCCATCAGATGGCGGTAGAAAAAATCAGCGCCCAGCGCCCAGGGTAGCTCCAGCGTGTACACCCAGATCGAGGCGAACCACATGCGGGCGTGATTGTGCAGATAGCCGTGCGCAACCAGCTCGTCCGCCCATGTATCGAAACAGGCAAGACCGGTTCGCCCCTGCACGGCATCCTCGTAGCGCTTGCGCAGCGCGCCATCTTTTTCCAGCGCCTTCAGGTCGCGCGTCACCTGGCTTTGATAGGCATCCCAGACCGAGGGGCGCAGCTCCAGCCACCCCTTCCAGTAGGTGCGCCAGCACGCCTCCTGAATAAACTTTTCTGCCGCTTCAAGACCGTGATGGGCCAGCGCCGTGGCCACCAGCTCGCGCTCGGACACCAGGCGGTGACGCACATGGGGGCTGAGGCCGGAGATATTGCTCCGCTCGTCCGGCCCGAAATCAAAATTGCGCTTGGTCGCGTAATGACGCGCCATGGCCGGACCGAAGGCCTTGAGCCGTTGCAGGCCGGCTTCGCGGTGGGGATCTGGAAGCGCCGGGGCAGCCTCGTCGGAAAACATCTCGCTTTGGGTCATGGGCGGTGAGTATAGACCGCGCCTAGTCCTCGGCGATGCCACCCAGTGTGAACAGCACCAGCTCGAACTTGACCGCTGTGGACGGGCCGAGATTGCCGATATCGATGTTCTCACGCTCCCAGAAGATCCGCAGCTGCGTGCACTCGTCGCCATAGGCGAGGCCGGCGGCCTGCATCCGGTCTTCCTCCAGCGCCAGGTCGTAGCGGCCGGTATAGAACGCCGATAATTCCCGGGTGAGCTGGACCGACCCGTTCCACACAAGCTCCTGTGTGTTGCCGAACGCGGCCTCGTCGGAAACATCCAGATAGGTGACCGTGGCGTTGACCCGCCACATGTCAAAGCCGACCTTGCCTTCAAGGCGATTGACGTCGTAGTCCGCCGCGTCCAGGCGCGTGCTGACCCCGGCGTTGAACCAGCCGATATTCAGCTCCACATCGGCAACCCAGTCGGACTCGTCTTCAAAGACGCCGCTGGCTGGCCCAAAGCGCTCGTCGCCGCCTGCAAATCTGTAGCTGCGGCCGACAAACGCCTCCAGGCCGTAGGCCCCGAATTGATCAGCAAACTCGACTTCCAGGCCTGCATCCACCCGCACGCCGTCCTCGAATACGTCAAAGCCGGGCGCGCGGACCGGATTGAACAGAAAGCTGCGTTCCAGATCCAGGCTGATCGCGTCCTGCACAAAGGGCCGCTCTTCAGGATCGCCGCCATTGCTGGCGATCAGCGCGCTGCGCGGTGCGATGATGATGTCGAAACGCTCGCCCGGACGCACGAAGGGGTAGGACACGTCCACACCCGCTGCGCCGCGTACCCGTGTGAAATTATTGGTCTGATCCGGCGCGCCGGGAATCGGACGCGACAGGCGGAACGCGTCAGCGCGCCCGATCGCAAAGGGCTCGATCCGCACGCCGCCGGGCGCAATAATGGGCCGTGACCATTCGGCGCCAACACTCACCCGGGTGTAATCATCGCCCAGGTCGCGGCGCAAATTCACCGAATTGGCAAAGACGTCGAAATCGCCAAGCGAATACGGCAGCTCGCCGTCAGCGGCGAAGCGGAAATACGGTGCCATGTAGGGGAGCCGGTCATCGTCGAACCCGTCGAACAGAAAATCGAACGCGGCGACGGAGACGTCGGTGTAATAGTAATCGCCCTTGCCGGCGACAAAGAGCTGACTGACCAGCTGGCGCGCCTGCTCGAACTCGAACAAGCCCAGGCTCTCCTCGGGGGCTTCTTCGTAATCATAGCGGCGTAGATAGAGGTCTTCGCTGGCGGCCTGCACACCGAAGCCCCAGCGCCATTCTTCGGAAATATTGAACAGTCCGTCAGCAAAAATATGGCCGCGCAGCTGTTCGGGTCCGAAAAAGCCGTCGCGGTCAAACTCCTGCTCATACGTCAGGCTGGTCTCCACCTCGATCATGCCGGAGTAGAAGCGCTTGCGGTAATCCAGCTCAAGCAGCGGAGCGACCTCGGTCATCACCCGCGGTGCCACGACCAGATCCTGGGACGGGCTGATCACGAACAGGTACGGCTGCTGATAGGTCGCGCCGAGCCGGTTGGAGATATCGACACTGGGCAGAAGGAGGCCGGACTTGCGTTGCGCGCTGGGATCGGCGTGAGCGAAGACCGGCGAGTAGATCACCGGGACACCCGCCACTTCCAGGCGCACATCGCGATAATAGATCATGTCGTCGTCAAGATCGCGGATCACCCGGTCGGCGCGCAGCCGCCAGGTCGGCACAACATCGTCCTCACACAGCTCGCAAGCGGTGTAGTAGGCATCAGACAGCTCCACCGAGCCGTCCGGGCGGCGCAGGGCCGAGGCCGCTGCGGCGCGTCCATTGTTTTCCAGAAGCGTTGCGAAACCATAGGCGACGCCCTCGCTCATGGAATCGTCAAGCACCACCTCGTCGGCAAACTGGGCGGGCTGATCAGCCTCGAAGATGCGCACATCGCCGCGCGCCGTCACCCGACCGCTGCGGGTGTCGTAAATGATCTCATCGGCGTAGATGACGCGCACGCCAGAGGCCATCCGCACTGAACCGCGGGCAATGTACACGCCCTCGTCATTGCGCTGCTCAAGCGAGTCCGCTTCAAGAAAAACCTGGCTGGCTTCGTCTGGAGCCGTCGCATCCGTGCTGGAGAACGAGGCCTGCGCGAGCGCCAGAGGGCTGCATGTCGCCATCAACGCCGCCGCCAGAATCGCGCGTTGGGCTCCGCCCGCTATCAATGACCTCACGCCGACCCTCCGATGGTTCGCGTCCCCGTAGCGTCCGGTTTAACCGCAGACTCACCATGCGTCCATCGGCCCTCGCGCGATACTGATGCCTAAAATGACGAACGCGGCACAAACATGCAGTCTGATGCTCAGCGCGCGGTGTCCGGGCCGGCCGGTGTGGCTGGCGTATGAGCCGGTGCGCCCTGCTCTGAACGGGCTAACGCCGCAAGACTTTCGTCGAGATGTTTGCGCCGTGTTGTGGTGAAAAGGGCGCAGGACACCGCGTCATGGTTCAAAGCCTGCGCGAACCCGGTGGCCGGCGCGATCCGGCCGCGCCCCGCCACCCCTTTCAGGCGCGCCCTGACGCCTTTGGCCAGGGCGTAAAGATCTCCGGGCCGGCGCGGAAGCCGCAGTCCCGGCGGCGCATCCCCGGCGGTTTCAATGGCGAAGACAGCCTTTCCAGCCAGGCGCGCCTGCGCCAGCCTTGCCGTCTCTTCCGCGTCCAGAAAGGGATGGACCGGTGCCATGATCGCATCAAAGCGCGGATCACCGATCGCGGCATCCAGTTCGGCGCCGCGCCCGGCCGCGCCGAGATGCGCGAACGCTCCGGCCCGGCGCAACGCATCAAGCCGGTCCAGAAGCTCGGGCGTTTGCTCATGGGCACCCGCCCCGTGCAGGAGGAGCAGATCGACCCCCGGCACGCCCAGCCGGGTCAGGCTTGCCCTGAGGCTTGCCTCAATGGCGTCCGGGCTGAAATCGCGCCGTCGCGCGGTGAGGTCAGAGCTGAACAAACCAGCCTTGGTCGAGATAAAGACGTGGTCGCGGCCAAGCGCAGCGACCGCCCTGCCAAGCCTGCGCTCCGCCTCGCCGGTGCCATAGGAGGGTGCGGTGTCGAAAACCCGCACGCCGCCTTCAAACGCCGCCGTAACAAGCCGGGCCGTGGCACGCGAAGAGGTGAACGGCGCGCCATGGGCACCGGACACCCCGAAACCAGCTCTGGAGGGCAGGATAAGCATGATCTGGACGCTAGGCGGGGCCGCGCGGCACGGCTAGCCCCGGCCTGTCTCGACGACGCTGATGGCAGCCTTCACCGCGTCTCCGATCGTCATCGTTGTGGTGTCCAGCTCGACCGCATCGGCGGCCTTCAGCAGGGGCGAATCGGCGCGGCTGGCGTCGCGGGCGTCGCGCTGGCGCAGCTGACCGAGGACTTGCTCGAAGGTGATCTCCTCGCCCCGGTTGACGAGCTCGGCCTGCCGGCGCCACGCACGGGTCTCCTCGCTGGCGGTGACATAGAGCTTCACGTCGGCGTCCGGCGCGATCACCGTGCCGATATCACGCCCGTCCAGCACCGCACCGCCGGGCTGGTTGGCAAAATCGCGCTGAATTTCCAGCAGGGCCTTGCGCACGGCTGAATGAGCCGACACCACGCTGGCGGCCTGACCGGCCCCGGCGCTGCGGATTTTCTGCTCGTCTATGGTGGTGATATCCAGGCTGCGCGCGGCCGCCTCGGCGGCCTGCGCGTTCTCCGGCGGCTGGCCGGCGTCCAGAAGCTGCACCGCGACGGCGCGATAGAGCGTTCCAGTATCCAGATGCGGCAGGGCGAACCGCGCGGCCAGAGCGCGCGCAATGGTGCCTTTTCCGGACGCCAGCGGACCGTCGACCGCGATGATCATCCGTCCAGCTTCTCCATCTCGGAGTCTGAAATGTCGAAATTGGCGAAGACGCGCGATACATCGTCGAGATCCTCCAGCGCCTCCATGAGCTTCAGCAGCGTGGCGGCCTTGTCGCCCTCCACTTCGATGAGGTTCTGGGGCCGCCAGATAATGTTGGCGCTTTTGGCTTCGCCAAAGGTTTCCTGCATGGCCACGGCGACCTCGGCGAGGTCCTCTCGCGCACAGAACACCACATGTTCGGGCGCGGGCTCGCCATCATCGTCCACATTGTCTTCGCGCTGGACGTCCTCGGCCCCGGCTTCCACGGCGGCCTCAAGCATGGCCTCCTCACCGGCAACCGACAGGGGGAAGCGAATTTCGCCGACTTGGTCGAACATGAAGCTTACCGAGCCGGTCTCGCCCAGATTGCCGCCATTTTTGGCAAACGAGGTGCGCACTTCGGCGGCGGCGCGATTTTTGTTGTCGGTTGACGCCTCCACGATGACACCGACCCCGGCCGGGCCGAAGCCCTCATAGCGAATGTCGAAATACTCTTCGACATCGCCGCCGGCGGCCTTGGAGATCGCGCGCTCGATATTGTCCTTGGGCATGGACTGGCCCTTGGCGTTCTGGATCGCCAGGCGCAGGCGTGGATTCATATCCGGGTCGGGCCCGCCCATCTTCACCGCCACCATGACTTCCTTGGACAGGCGCGAGAACAGCTTGGCGCGCGCCTTGTCCTGACGGCCCTTGCGGTGCTGGATGTTCGCCCATTTCGAGTGGCCGGCCATGCGTGAAACTCCCTCAACGACGGCGCATGTCGCGCAGCAGGCCTGTCCCGCGCGCGAGGCCGGGGTTCTACCGCAGGATCGCGCGCCGGGCAAAGGTCTCGCGCGGCTTTGCGCTTCGCGCTGAAGCGTGGCAATCAGACAGGCTGCACAAGCCTGACCGGAATCCATCGCCATGACCGTCATCGCCGTGATCCCCGCCCGCTTTGGTTCCACCCGGTTTCCGGGCAAGCCGCTGCACATGATTGCGGGCATTCCCATGGTGGAGCGGGTGCGGCGCCTGGCGGCCGCGGCCCCCTCCATCGACCGGGTTCTGGTAGCCACCGACGATGAACGCATTTGCGAAGTCGTGGAGGGGTTTGGCGGTGAGGCAGTGATGACGCCGCAGAGCTGCCGTAACGGCACCGAGCGCGCCTACGAGGCGGTGAAGGCCTTCGCCAGGGCAGACGACGTCATCATCAATCTGCAGGGCGACGCCCCGCTCACCCCGCCCTGGGTGATCGAGGCGGTGGCAGAAGCGATGATCGAGGAGCCCGGCCTGGATCTGGCAACGCCCGCCACCGCGCTCACCGAAGATGCCTATGCCAAGCTCGCCAGCGCCAAGGCCGTCGGCGAGGTGGGCGGCACCACGGTGGTTTTCGACAAGGCCATGAACGCGCTGTATTTTTCCAAGACGATTATCCCCTTCCGCCGCGAGGACGCCGGGGTGGCGATCTACAAGCATATCGGCCTCTATGCCTATCGCTTCAGCGCGCTGGCGCGCTTTGTGGCGCTGGAACCCGGCCCGCTGGAGCGCACTGAAAGCCTGGAGCAGCTTCGCGCGCTGGAGAACGCCATTCCCATCCGCATCGTGCTTACCGAGTATCGGGGCCGCACGCCGTGGAGCGTGGATTCGCCGCGCGACGCCGAGATCGCTGCCGATATCATCGCGCGCGAAGGGGAGATCGTCTGAGCGATGCTTTTGGTTCTCGCCCGACACGGCAACACGTTCGGCCCCGATGACACGCCGGTCTGGGTGGGCGCCAATGAGGACCTGCCTCTGGTGGACAAGGGCCTGGAGCAATCGCGCGCGATCGGGCGCGCCCTGAACGAGGCCGGCCTGGTGCCCGACCGTATTCTGGCGGGTCCGCTGAAACGCACGCGCACCGGCGCAGCTCTGGCAGCTGAACAGTGCGGCTTTTCCGGCGAGATCGAGATTGATGACCGGCTGAAAGAAATTGATTACGGCGTGTGGGGTGGACGGTCCGACCTGCAGATTGCGCAAGACTGGGGCTCTGATGCCATCGACGCCTGGCGGGAGCGCTCCATTGCGCCGGCCGGGGCGGGCTGGTCGCCGGACCCTGCGCAGATCGCAGCGAACGCGCGGGCGGTCTATGACGCGGTCACCCGCGATCGCAGCGACGATCACACGGTCCTTCTGGTGAGCTCCAACGGGATCCTGCGCTATTTTCATGCCCTGCTGGCCGGTGCCGGCGCGCCGCCCGAGCAGGCCAAGGTGAAGACCGGCCATATGGGCGCTGCACAGATCATCACGCACAATGCCGAGCTGATTTGCTGGAATGCCGCGCCACACGAGGCTGCGGACACACTCAAAGGGCGCCGCCCATGAGCCGCGCCCGGCTGGTCAGCCTCTATACCGCCGCCGTGTTCTTTTTCTGGATCTTTTTCAGCGGGATTTTCATGGGCGCCGGCGGGCTCGGCTTGTCCGGCTCAATGGCCTTTATCGGGCTGATGTGGTCGCCTTTGCTGGTGATGCCCGCCATGCTGGCCTTGCGGGCCCGTCCGGCAGCCCTGATCGCTTTTTTTGCCTTCATCGGGTTCGCGGCGCTGAGCCTTTTATGGTCGCCGTATGACCGGCCTGATCAGGCGGTCAAACTTATCCTGCTGACGCCCTTCTTCCTTCTGGTTCCGTTCGGAATCGCCCGCCTGGATGACAGATGGCGCAC
>Ga0136600_1001164_pt1 | contig 12525 bp, 25 predicted proteins | sample AntRauMFilla2698_FD_104634 | JGI IMG/M metagenome (GOLD analysis project Ga0136600, IMG submission 104634) | Saline lake microbial communities from Rauer Islands, Antarctica - Metagenome Filla 2 #698 | ecosystem: Environmental > Aquatic > Non-marine Saline and Alkaline > Saline | place...
AGCGCATTGGCGAAGCCTTGGGCGAAGTGCCCTACGCCTTGGTTTACCCCACCATGGAGGTCCCCGTGTGGGTGGTGTCTCAACTACTCAACGAGCTGGAAGAAGCTCGGTGGGAGCTCAAAGAACTACTCAACGAGCTGGAAGAAGCTCGGTGGGAGCTCAAAGAAATCCACGAACGAAAGGATGAGTGACATGGCGACCATGATGAAATGTGGGCACGCCGCCAACACCAGGAACAAACACACCGGGAAACCTGTGTGCGCGATCTGCGTCGGCATCAACCCCGGCGCCGACGCGCCGGACGACAGCCCACCCAACCTGGAAGGGCGCACCATGGAGTGCACCTACACCCCGAGAGGTCACGCGGACAAACCGAGCGACCCCAATGGCGCGTTCTTTCGGTACCGCCCCAACATGGGCACTGACCAGTATTATTGCGGATGTTTTGGATGGGATTGACATGAAGCACATCATCACAGTCGACGGCGACCACGCCGACTACACCCTGGAATCCAACGACGGCACACACCTATTCACGTACCTCATCACCCGCACCCCCGATGGCGTGGAGGTGCTGAACGAAGTGCTGAACATGCCACTGTTTGAAGAACGTGACCTGCCGGCAGCTGTTGAACGGATCATGCGGGCCGAAGAGTCATGGCACCCACTCAGCGCCGAGTCTCAGTATTTTGAGGACCGCATCAACCAAGCCGAACGCAACAACCCATAGGAAGGAGAAAGATCATGTCAGGCACAGTGGAAGAGCGCTACCCGGAACACGCCAAGCAGAAGGAGGTTTGGGAAGAATCCCAAGGTGTGGGCGGATTCATCGAATGGTTGGGTGACAATGGCTACCAGATCGCCGAACAGAACGACGAGAACGGGCGCCTGTACCCCACCATGAAGAGCACCGAAGAGCTCCTTGCCGGGTTCTACGACCTCGACCTGAACGTGTTGGAACAGGAGAAGCGGGCGATGCTCACCGAAATGCAATCCATCTACGACGAGGCAGGTGGCAACCAATGAGCATTGAAGCGCAACACATTTACCTGATGGAATTGATCGACACCATGGCCGGCCACATGGAATGTGTGGACACCGGTGACGTGTGGAGCATGTTCTCCTGCACCGAGATCGAGTCGTTGTGCGCCGTGTTGGAAGCGACCGGCCACAACGACACTGCCTCATTCATCCGGGGGGAACACTCTTTGGGTGATGATTTCGATGACGACGAGCACTACGGCATGGAAGTCCCGTGGCGTACAGAAGAGGAGAGGAGAATCTGATGGGGGTTGAATCATGGCGTTGAGTCACCGTGAACAGATCGGGCAACAGCAAATCAGCGAAGCCGTCGACAACCTGGACATGGCCTACCAACGGGTGCGCCGGGCGCTTGATGATGCCAGCCTCCCAGTGGTGGTGCACGTCACCGACAACAGCGGGTTGCATGTCGTGTGCCCAGACTGCGGTGCCCACACCAGAATCAGCCGCCACCTCATCAACGGTGAGCATCCGTCCCAGTGGTGGCAGACACGGTGCTGCGCCACCGTGGTCCGAGTGCCGAGAGCGGAGAGGTGATCCAAACTTAGTCGGGTTCGATACACTAGATAAGCCGGATACCCAAAACCCGTGCACCTTTGAGGTGCCAACGAAAGGAACAACATGACAACCGTCATACTGGTGCTCGCCATCGTAGCCCTGGTCATCATCGGCCTGCTGCTGTGGTTGCAGATGCACACCAACGCCGCCCGAGAATCCTCCATCATGGGCCAGCTGCGTGCCGAAGTGGAAGCACGACGGGCGGCTGAAGATCGGGCCCGATCCATGGAAACCACCGTGACGCACGTAGACAAGACCATGGACGATGCCATGAGCATCATGCGTCAAGCCAACGTGTTCGCTCAACAGGTTTCCCGCAATCGGGACTCCCTCACCAATGACATCGCAATCCTGGGCCACATCGTGGGAGAGCGGCTGCTGCTGGAGGGAGTTGGCGACGAAACCCGTGCGATCTGGCACATCGACCAGGCACTTGGCTTGAACGACGAGGAGGTGAAGAAGATGGTGGTTGCCGGGTACCGAAGCACCTTCGAGGGAATCGACGCCGACCCCGACGACTACCGACCCCTGAACGACACCACCGCAGCCGCGTTGAAGCGCACCGACAAAGCCGTGGATTCGATCAGCGACCTGCAGGAGTCAGAACGTAGGGAGAGCTTCTGATGCCAGACAACGCATGGGGAATGCGCAACCCCAAGACACGCCCCGTAGCGTTGATCATTGACGTCACCTATGACGCCGACACGACGGCCGGCAAGCAGCTGGACGGGCTCCCCAACATGGAGTGCGAAGACGCTCTACGGCAGGAGCTCGAAAGGGCTCTCGGTCAGCACATGAACGCCTTGTCCCTGCCTGACACATCCGAGATTTGGCGTTCCTTCTCACTGCCGGAAGATGAGCCGGCGTGGGATGTTCCCAACCTGGACAGTTAGGGGGCGTTGATGCCGAAGATCGGTGGGATGCCACCCACAGGGCGGAAGGCCAGCACCACTGACTGGAAAGCTGTGGTGAAGTTGCTCAAAGAACACCCCGGCGAGCATGTGCTGCCGGACGAGTTTGAGGGCACCGACAGGGTGGTGTCGTTGGCGAACTCAATCAACCAAGGCCACGTGAAATTGCTCAATGAGTTGGGCGGTGAAGTGAAAGCGTTCCAACGCAACACTCGCCCAGCATATGCGGGCAAGCGGCGTGGCGATTTGTGGGTCCGTTGGACCCCAGGAAAGGAGACATGATGGCAGGCGAAACACTCATCACGGTTGTGGGGAACCTGACCGCTGACCCGGAGCTCAGGTTCATCCAGTCGGGAGCGGCAGTGGTGAACTTCACGGTGGCATCAACGCCGCGAACGTTCGACAAGCAGTCGAACGAGTGGAAGGACGGCGAAACGCTGTTCCTGCGTTGCTCACTGTGGCGTGAGGCCGCTGAGAATGTGGCCGAATCGCTGACCAAGGGCATGCGCGTGATCGTGCAGGGCCGATTGGTTCAACGGTCGTTCGAGACCAATGGCGAGAAGCGCACTGTCAATGAGATTCAGGTTGACGAAGTGGGCCCATCGCTGAAGTACGCCACGGCCAAGGTCACCCGCACCACCCGTGGCAGTGGTCAGGGCGGTCAGGGCGGGTTCACTGGTGGTGCGCCTGCTGGCGGGTCGGACAACGACCCGTGGGCGTCACCCCCGCAGACGGAAGAACCCCCCTTCTAGGCCACATGGCCTAACTGTAGTACAATCGAATAGAAGACAACCCGAAACAGCGGAAGGAACACAACATGAAGTTCAGCATCGAACACGGCCCCAAGGGCTACTGGGTGCGCATCCTCGCAGCCAACGGCCGCATCCTGGGACACTCCACCATGTACCCCGACACGGCAGCCGGCAGGAAGAAGGCGTTCGACCTTGCCGACTACATCGCCGACAACGCCGGCACCGCCGTGCTGGTCGACAACACGGGCGAGTAACTCACACCCACGAGGGCCCGGTCAATGTGATGTTGTCCGGGCCCTCGCCGTCTCGAAAGGAACACAATGGACAGGAAAATGTTGGGGCTGAAGCGCCCCATGGGTTTACTGGGGGAGCTTCCCGATCCGCCTCATTCACGGCGCCACACCACACAAGGCAAAACAACCGGGGACATGCGCGTCCTGTGGGACGACGGTGTGCTGATGCGGTTTCGGGGTGTCGTGTTTGACCCTCAGACCGCAACCTCCGAGCAAAAGGCTCAGGTGAAAGACAACATTGCTCGCATGCTGGAGCAAGCGGAGCGTCGTGTTGCTGTACTGCAGACACTCCAAAAGGAAGTGGGGAACGCTGATGAATACTGGACCTGGTAAGGCTGACCACATCGTGGCATCCATCATGCGAGGCAAAGCTCTCGCCGAGTTTGCGGACTCTCAACATGAAGATTCGCGTGCGTCTTTCAGTGATGCCATCACGGATTTGGTGAACGCCGATCTCACCCTCCACGCCATCCAGGACCCCGACTCCCTGGGGTCACGCCGTAGAGCTCTGGTGGGTTTGATGCAAGAACTCACCAGCATTACAGGCCGCGAGAACTACGGGGAGGATGACGATGATTTCTGACGAGCAGCTGGAGGAAGCAATCGCGCTGTCCAAACGCTTGATGCACGTCGATACGGCGATGTCTGAGCTGAGGGCAGTGTGGCACGTACGCGGCCGCTCTGCGAGTTCAAGCCTTCCCCTCGTGAGAGCACTCGACGGGGAATCCCGGCGCATCAGCGAACGACTGTGGGAGCTCAACGAAGAGACGGAGAAGTGATGGCCGGCAGTCAGTGGCGGGTGGACCGCGTCAAAACACGCACCCTCAACATCAGCCACCCCTGGGTGGCACAAGCCCCCGGATGCCCGGACGGGCCCCACCCGACACGGGACTGCGGGTGCAAAGTGTTCCGCACCGCAGCCGACGCCCACACCTACGTAGACGAACAGAACGGAGGCAACCATGCGACCTGACCAGAAGAAGTATGCCGACCCGCTGATTGACCACTACCAGAACCGGTACTGGGAGCTCTTCAACGCAGGGGACAAACCTCGCGACCTCCGAGGCGTGCTCGAATGGTGGTGCGCTGCAGCTGCCACCACCGCGTACTCGGCACGCCTCAACGAATTGCCCTACGACTTTGAGGCCGGCCATGTTGTGGCGTACCACGAAGCGATCACAGTGATCGACACGGGGGAGTCAAGTCATGGGCGATGAACTGATTTGGTTTCTGATTTCGGCGGCGCCAACCATCAAGGCCGTGACGCTGGTCGCGTGGCTTGTGGCGATCAGTGCCGTCTGCTGGCTCTGGTATATGAACTGGGTCGAAGTGTTTCGGGGGATCACGTCATGGCGTCGTGTCTTCCGTGTCGCCGGGGCCACCCGCCGGTGGTTTTGGGAGTCAGTAGCCACAGACGCCCTGTGGGCCCTCGTGCTGTGGCCGGCCATCCTGGTCGCTGTCATCGCATGGGGGCTATGGGTGGGTCTGGTGTAGAAACAGTTCTGGCCCCGACCGGGGGCTTAGTGCCGGTCGGGGCCAGAACACGAAAGGAAGGGGCACATCAACCCCCAACATAACGACGTCCACCGGCCGTCTAAAGCAGTTCGCGCCGTCATGAATGATCGTAGCACAGCCGCGAGCCATGTTTTCGTGACACGACACGCGGCGTGTTGCTTGCACACGGGGCGATGTTTGGTATCGTGTGTGGCGTCGTCGTAGTGGCGATGGCCGTCTTGGACGTGACCCCTAACCGCGAGGTGGGGTGGGCTAAGGACTGGGCCGACCAACGGGTGACGGGCAGATGCCTGGAGCTGGTAGGGATCGGGTCCGCCTTTCCTCTTACGGCTCTCAGTTTTTTTGACTGGGGGGGTAAGGGGGGGCGTACCCAAAACACTCCCTGCTGGGCTCTGGGCAGGGTCTGGGTGGTTCCGTATGGTTGGTAGGTCACCATATGTTGGTTACCTTGGTAGGTGACCTTACGAGAGGAGAAAACATGTCAAAGGAATCCGAATCGTGAGTGTCGATTCATACACTCGAATCCCGCCACAGAATCTGCTGGCGGAGCAGGCCGTGTTGGGGGCAATGATGCTCTCGAAGGATGCCATCGGTGATGTGGTGGGGTCGGTGGAGGCTTCGGACTTCTACAAGCCGCAGCACGAGGTGGTGTTTGAGGCGATCATGCGCATCTACTCGGCTGGCGATCCGGTGGATGCGTTGACCGTGTCGGCGGCGTTGAAGGCCGAGGGCACGCTGTCCCGTGTCGGTGGCGGCGAGTACCTGCACACCCTGATCGCAGTGGTCCCCTCAGCGGCCTCGGCTGGCTACTACGCACGCCTGGTCCGGGAGCAGTCGATCCTGCGGCGGCTGGTCGAGGCCGGTACCCGGATCGCCGCGATGGGGTACGAGGCCGACGGCTCCGAGGTGGACGACATCGTCAATGGAGCCCAGTCAGAGATCTTCGCGGTCACCGAACGCCGCGACTCCGGGGACTATCGACTCATTGGTGACTTGCTGGAGTCCACGTTGGATCAGGTGGAAGCTTCATCGTCGCGTGGCGCCGGCATGCTTGGGATACCCAGTGGACTCACCGACCTCGACCGGTTGACTGGTGGGCTCAGGGAAGGGCAGATGGTGGTGGTCGCTGCCCGGCCCGCGATCGGCAAGTCGACGCTGGGGTTGGATTTTGCTCGTGCTGCGGCAGTGAAGGGTGGTATCACGACGGCCGTGTTCTCACTGGAAATGAGCAACGAGGAGATCACGAAGAGGCTGATCTCCGCTGAGGGCGGCATCAAGCTGGAGTCGCTGTCTCGTGGGCCGATGACACCGAACGAGTGGGAGCAGTTGTCAAAGACGGTCTCCGAGGTTTCAGATGCTCCGCTGTTTCTGGATGACAGCCCCAACATGTCCATCGCCGAGATCAGGGCGAAGTGCCGGCGGCTGAAGCAGCAGCACAGCCTTGGGTTGGTGGTGGTTGACTACCTGCAGCTGATGTCTTCGGGAAAGCGTGTTGAGTCCCGTCAGCAGGAGGTGTCTGAGTTCTCTCGGGCACTCAAGTTGTTGGCGAAAGAGATTGGCGTGCCGGTGGTGGCCTTGTCCCAGTTGAACCGCAACTCTGAGGCTCGTGGCGACAAGAAGCCCATGCTGTCGGACATGCGCGAGTCCGGGGCCATTGAGCAGGATGCTGACATTGTGATCTTGTTGCACCGTGAAGACTTCTACGACCCGTACAACCGTCCGGGTGAGGCCGATCTGATTGTGGCGAAGCACCGCAACGGCCCGACGGATACGATCACGGTGGTGTTTCAGGGGGCAAAGGCTCGCTTTGTGGACATGGGGCCCAGCTAATAACGGGAGTCCTACCTATGCTGGTACACTGTTGTAATGGCAGGAAAGCAGATTCCTCGTGAAATCAGTGAAGCCGTCTATGCACGAGACGGGGTATGCCTCAGTTGTGCGCGGCCGGACGCCCGGCAAGTTCACCACCGTGTGCAACGACGTGACGGTGGGCACCGCCTGAGCGTATGCATCTGGCTGTGCCTGTGGTGCCACGGAGACGTGCACGCCAACCCCGCACAATCGCGCATGCGTGGCATGATCGTCCCCACCTGGGCTGACCCCCTCGTGATCCCCGTCAAAACCATTTGGGGGTGGCGTCTACTAGACGACAACGCCCACTACACGCTGCTGCAACCTGCAGAAGCTCTACCCATCATCGAACAGGAAGGACTAATGTTTTGACACCACTACCCGGCCACCTGGAAACAGTGACTGACGCCGCCGCCCACGCTTTGCGCATGGCAAACGGCGGGTTGCTCTCAGTGACCGCCGCGAACCAGCTTTCCGAGCAGGTCGTGAAAGCACTCCACGAAGCCGACTACTTCAAGGAACCCGTCAAGTGTGAGCAGATCACCTCTGTCGGGTCCACGAATCCCGAAGCACCGAACTTCGGTGAAGACGAGACGTGCGAGAACGACGCCCTGCTGGGGCTGCGCTTCTGCAACTCTCACATCTAACGAAAGGAAGAACCATGGCAACCAAAACAATCCTCATTGACGACATCACCGGGGACATCACCGGGGACAAGGCAGATGCAACCGTCTGCTTCTCGTTCGACAACTCCGACTACGAGATCGACCTGACAGACGAGCACATCAACGAGTTCGCGAACGTGATGCAACTGTGGATCACCCACGCCCGGAAGGTACCCAAGGGCGCCGGCGGCTCTCGCAAGCGAACCCCCCGCAACGATGAGACCCCTCGCATTCGAGAGTGGGCACTGAACAACGGGTACAAACCGGGGTTGCGTGGCCGCATCCCCGCTGAGATCGTCCGCGCTTACCACAAGTCCACCAAGGAGTAGCCCATGGCTTTGCAACTGACCACACAGCAACTTCAAGGACTCCTATCCCCGCTGCACGGGCAGCGCGTCAAATCTCGCTCCCAAGGTGGAAGGTCCATGTCCTACCTGGAAGCGTGGGACGTTCGCGCCACACTGATCCGGGTTTTCGGTTTCGGAGGGTTCGACGTGGTTGTTTCCGACGCTCGCATCATCAACCAAGATCAGAAGTTGGCCCGCGACAAGGAAGGGAACCCGCGTAAAACCAAGTGGCAGGACGACCTGATGCACTGGCACATCACCGCCCAAGCCACCACCACCCTCACGGTGCGTGACGGCCATGGTGGGCAAGCGGTGTACTCGGAGACCGTGGCAGCCCTACAGACGGGCCCTGACCATGGTGAGGTCAGCGACTTCGCCATGAAGACGGCCGCGTCGGACGGGTTGAAGCGGGCAGCAGTAAACCTGGGAACCCAGTTCGGCCTCAGCCTGTACGACCAGGGCTCTTTGGCTGACGTGGTGCGCAACACGGTTGAAGAACAGCAGGCCGCACAACTGCATCAGGCATCCGACAATCCGGCGCCGGTGAACCCGTCAGATGACACCGCGAACTCGGTGAAGGTACGTATCTCCCACCTGTTGCCAGACAAGGAGGCGGAGGCGATCATCGAAATGGTGGCGAACGTCATGGACTCCACCCCAGACAAGGTGCCGGGAATGCCTGTCGCCGACCTTCAGGAAGCGGAGAACCGCATTCGTAAGCAGCTGGAGGCCGACGAAGAACACGCCCGCGAAGCCATCGCGGAAGGGCTTGGCGGAGAACCTGTCGAACCGTCATGATTTTCACCCACCAACCGGTAGGTGAAGGAACCCCGTTTACGGGGAGCAAGGAGAAATCATGAAGAAGATCGCAGCATCACTGTTCGCTCTTCTCTTGATGTTCGGGGTCGCCTCCGTGGCGACAGCGAGCGGAGGAGACGGCGAGTGGCATACGTGGGCAACCACCAACACCTCAGAGCCGACGGGCGGGACCGTGAACTACCCGCAGACGTACGTCGGGGAAGGTCGGCTCGCACCGGACTGTGGCGTGTGGTACCAGCAGGACTTCTACACCCATGCAGGTGAGTCCAACGGGGTCTCCATTGAGGAAGTCATCGCTGACGGCACCCTGACGAACGGTGAAGACCATCACCTCACCAATCAGGGCCTCGACGGGGCGCAGATGTGGCGCTTCGTGTACGGCGGGGACTGCGAACCGGAGTCCACTCCGTCACCGAGCGTCACACCGGAGCCGGAGGTTGACTTCTGTGACCGTGGCGACAGGCCCGGAGGCGTCAACATTGGAAAGTGGCTGGACCGTGACAACGGTGGCAGTGCTGCGGAGTGCTTCGATGCGGAAATCATCGAGTCGTGCGGCATGGTTGATGACTCCGTCACTGGCCCCGCTGGAATCGCGTGGGGGCTGCAGTGGAAGGAGGGCGCGGGGGTTGCTCCTGAGTACCCGGCGAACAACTTCCCCGCCAACTTCCCCGAGGACTACAACGGCGGAAGTGCCGACGTGTCCTACTGGCTCGTGGGCGGTGAATCCGACTACGGCAAGCGTTCTGGCCTCCCGAACCTGTGGGGCGAGAGCGCAACCGTGACGGTCAACACCGACTGCGAAGACGCGCCGGGCGAACCCGAGGAGCCGAAGGAGCCAACCACGGAGAAGGACAAGACCGTTCTCTGCTCTGGTTGGATCAAGACAGTCATCACCACGACTGACGCCAACGGCAACGAGTCCGTGGGGACGGAGTGGGAGCACGACCCGTCACTGCAGACCTGTGATGACGGTGAAAACGGTTAGGTAATTTGCGACTGGCCGGGGGTTCGTTCATAAGCTCCCGGCCAGTCGACTCATCGACTGAGTGGAGAAGACATTGAAGCACTGCGAGTGCTTGTGCCATGAGACGCACGGCGGGCCGGTTCATCCCGATGCTCGCTGCATGTGCAATGGCGGACAAGGGTTTGACCAATGATGAGAAACCTGAAAAACGGACCGAGAGTTACCCAACAACGAAAGGAAGCATCATGAACGACAACCCCGTACGAATCATCGAACTGCGAGCCGAGAATGTGAAGCGCCTGAAGGCCGTTCACATCACAGCGCACCCCAACATGCAGGTGGTGTCCGGCCGCAACGCCCAAGGCAAAACCTCTGTGATGGACGCCATGTGGATGACTCTCGGTGGCGGTTCGGCAACGAAGGCCACCCAGCGTCCCATCCGTGATGGCGAAGACACCGCCCGTTCAGAACTTGACCTTGGGGACATGGTGGTGGCCCGTACCTGGAAGGACGGCAAGACTTCCCTGGTGGTGACAACCAAGGATGGGTTCAAGCACCCCAAACCCCAGGAGCTGTTGGATTCCATGGTGGGGCGGTTCTCGTTTGACCCCCTCGCTTTCACTCGCCTGTCCGCGAAGGAGCAGCGTGACGCTCTACTGAACCTGGTCGACCTACCCTTTGACCCGGTGGAGCAGGCAACTGAGCGTCAGCGTTTGTATGACGAGCGCACCCAGATTGGCCGTGAGGTCAAGCAAGCTGAAGGTGCGCTCGCTTCCACTACGAAGGTGGAGGCGCCGGCAGAGTTGGTGTCGGTGTCTGAGCTGGTGGAGCAGGAGCGCCAGGGGCGTGCCGCCAACGAAGCCAGGGACGCATCGCAGGTTCGCTTGTCCCGCGCCGCCCGCGAGGTGGAGCGCCTGGAGGCGGAGTTGGCTGAGGCGAAGCGTGAGCTCAAAGAAGCCAGCGACGTCAAGGTCCCTGACGCGGTGGACGTGGATGCGATACGTGAGCAGATCAACAACGCTGAAACCATCAACGATGCGGTGCGTTCCAACCGGCGCCACGACGAACTGAACGCCTCCCTTGAGGATGCTCGCTCACGGCAGCAGGACAAAACCGACGCGATCACTGCGCTCGACAAGCAGAAGGCTGAAGGGCTCGCCAGCGCGACATTCCCCGTAGAAGGACTGGGGTTCGATGACGAAGGCGTCACCTACCAGGGCATCCCCTTCCAGCAAGCATCCTCAGCAGAACAGATCAAGGTGTCCCTGGCGATGGCAATGGCCCTCAACCCCAAACTGCGGGTGTTGCGGATCATGGACGGCAGCCTGCTGGATGACGAGTCGTTGAAGATCATCGAACAGATGGCCGTCGACCACGACTACCAGGTGTGGTTGGAGAAGGTTGGCGACGGCGGTGTGGGGGTAGTGATCGAGGATGGCGAGGTGAAAGCGTGACCCCGTTCGAGATCGGATTCGGTGTGGTCGCCGGCGCCCTCACGCTTTTTGTGCTTGCCGCCATACCGGGGGTGTGGCGCGCCCATCGTCGACACCAGCAGTGGGTGCGCACGCATCAACAGATTCTTCAACTGTCACAGACCTTCAGGCAGCTTGGCGAAAACGCGGCCCTAGCAACGTCAGTGTTCTCCAAGTTCGCCGACGCGCTGAGAACTGCACTGACCAATATCAACAAGGAGAAGCCGTGAGCAAGAACACTGACATCATCTACCTGGTTGCATCCCGCGACCGTTACCGCAGCGTCCTCATTCGTCGCATGGCGAAGAGCCGCCCGTTCCTGGAGCCAGACGAAATCGCGGTGAAGGTGTCAAGGTGACCATCCCTGACGAGGCGTTCGCGGCCATTGAGCACCAGCTAGACGTCGACCCGAGTCGGGTCACCACAGTGAACCTTGAAACCGAAAGCGAGCCGGACGAGGAGGCGCCGGCATGAGTGAGCGCAACAAGAACGGGTATTACGACCAATACAACGTCGGCGACAAGTCGGCAGAAGTGAGGCTAGGATGACTGATCACACCAACGACGAACAGGTGGAGCGCCGCATCAGTGACGCGATCACGGGCGCAATCATGGACACGCCGTGGGTCGCGTGCGGCGTGGACGATGCACGCGAGGTGGCCGACCGCGCCCTCGCCGCCATGCCCACAACCGTTGCGACTCCGCAACAGGTGGAGACGGTGAAGGAGTTGGAAGCGTTGCCCTCAGGAACGTCAATCCAGAGGGGCCGGTACTACGAGGTGTCCCCGCGCTGGCACAAACTCATCCCGAGCAAATGGCGACCTGCCCCAAAGCGCGTGCAGGTGCAGATCGGTGCACGTGAGGTAGGTCGCACTGTCAACGAAGACGACACCGTGTCAGTGCGCTACGAGTTCGTCGCGCACCCAACCTCGCCGCAGCTTTACGACTCAAACAACACGGAGGAATCTCATGGACGTACCGCCCTGCCCTGAATGCAGGTCCGGCAAGCACACGAACTGTGTCGGCTGGGCGCTGGACGCACGTGACCAGGAAGTCGCATGCCCGTGCGAGGAGAGGGGGCACGCGTGAGCCCGCTCTGGTCATACGCCCTCGGGGCGCTCGGCGTCCTCGGCATCTGGCTCGCCGGCCGCAAATCCGCGTGGGGCTGGGCGGTCGGTTTCGGGGCGCAGTTCTTATGGCTAGCCTACGCGCGTGCCACAAAGCAGTGGGGCTTCATCGCTACCGCTATGGCTTACGGAGCTGTCTACGCACGGAACTGGTGGCGATGGACCCATGAAACGCAGCTGGCAGCAGAGAGCCCGCCGGTGGACACGTCAC
>Ga0136600_1001165_pt1 | contig 12525 bp, 16 predicted proteins | sample AntRauMFilla2698_FD_104634 | JGI IMG/M metagenome (GOLD analysis project Ga0136600, IMG submission 104634) | Saline lake microbial communities from Rauer Islands, Antarctica - Metagenome Filla 2 #698 | ecosystem: Environmental > Aquatic > Non-marine Saline and Alkaline > Saline | place...
TGGCGGAATGTCTTTGCCAGAAATGAAGGCAATCATTTCGTCTTCTGGCATTGCCATGACTTCGGCAGGGTCGATTAGAAAGCGGCGGATTTTACTTCGGCGTTGAGAAGATTGGCGATGATGCTCAAATGCTCTTGCGCTTTCAAAGGGGTCAGACCCGGCCATAATGGCGTGAATATTTTGCATCATCTGATGCTCGGCTTCGGCCTGCCTGCCTTCATCGTCATATTCTAAAGTTTGATAACCTGCCATTTGCGCGACGATATTTGCCGTCATGTGGTCACGAACGCCAAAGAATTGGCGCATGGCCGCACTACCGAGGAATGTTTGAATGCCCGCGCGGCCAAAATTGGCTTCGATCTGGCCAAGGTCTTGGAAGATGGCCCATGTAACCAAGCCAGTGCCTCGCCCGTAGGTGAAGGCTGATTGGAGCGCTGAAAAGTTTTTGCCGAGCATGGCGGCTTCATCAATAAGCAATAAGATTCGCCTTGCCGCGCGGCGGCGGGCCTTAATCGCCATAATGCTATCAAAAAAGACGCGGAGTATTGGAGAGCAAAATTCCAACAAATCGCCGGGAACGGTAAAATGAATCCGAACGGGCCGCTTCCCACCATCCATCGCCTCGGCGAGAACTACCATTGGGGGCATAAACATTCTAACTAGGCTGTAGGTGGCACCAAACTCGCTGGAAAACAGGTACTCACTTGGCAATTGATCCTGATTTTTGTAATGATGATAATGGAAGACCTCAATTTCAGCGCTTTGCAGCGCTTATTGCCGCATGGAATGTGACGCCACAACTAAGTAATGTTGCCAACCAAGATATAATCAATATTCTTACGCACATTTCACAAGTCGGCGAAGATGTAAGCCGTTACCGCATAGATATAGCACAGCTTAATTCAGGAGAGGTGTTGCCCAGTTATCACGGCATTACATTTGACGGCCAAGCTGTAGATGAAAATATCCCTTCAACTGGCCAATGCGACTTTTCAATTCAGGCCGACTTGATGCGCCGTAATATTTGCATAATTCCATAGTTTGTGTTAGAATTATTGAAATAAAAAATAAATTTAGGTAATTATGAGAGTGAAAAATCATGGCAGCAGATAATGCAGTAAATAAGGGGCCGGGCGCATTAGGAACATTAGCAAATCAGTTTAACCCTGCCCCTGGCGGACAACTTGGTCGCACAACGGTTATAATGGGCACAACAGCGCTTGTTGGTGCAGCAATTGCCACAGGTGGAATTGCAGCCCCCCTAGCAATGACAGGGCATTTTGCGCAAGCTGTATGGGCTGGTGGCGGTGCTATCTTACAAGGTGGCGGTGCTATCTTACAAGGTGGCTATGGCATTGCAACAGGTGCTAACTGGAGTGCAGCAGCAGGTGCCCTTACAGCAGGCATAGGTTAAACATTAAAGGTAAACCCCAAAAGCCCCGCCTAAATATATGTGGGGCTTTTATTTTGCCTAAAATTTATCATGTAAAATGAGAAAATGGCGTAAGCCACACGAAGCCCGCGAAGCAAACCCGCAGGTTTTGTTCGCCCTTAAAAAAGCTAACAAAGCGACCGCCTTGCTTTGCAGGCGAAGGGTGGTGCGGGTGGTCGGACTCGAACCGACACGTCCTAAGGACACTGGATTTTGAATCCAGCGCGTCTACCAATTCCACCACACCCGCATTAAAAAACGCATTCGCCGCCTGCACGGTTTGAGTTTTCTTATACCCTTCGAAGCCTTGAGCAGAGAAGGGCGTGTAATGAGTATTTCTTGTAAACAATCCTGTTCATCAAATCAATTCCATATTTTCTTGCAATTACATAATTTTTGATATACATAAGCCTTATGTTAGAAAATAGAATTACATCCGCAGCTATTTCAGAAAAATTTGCGCTCACTGATTATACAGATTTCTATATTGTGTCTATAAATGATGATGCAAAAAAAGATTATTCTGGTGGGCTTACTTTGCGCATTGGCTTTACATCCGATAAAGAAAAACCGATTACTTTGAAAGTTGGCGATCAGCCTGAACAGCAGTTCTCTTATGAAGATCTGTTAGGCTCCAGCGAAAACATTGAAAAGTCAGTTTATAAACTGGAATACTTTTTTAAAGTGACAAAAACACCGATAACCATAGAATCTTTAAATATTGCTTTTGATATACGAGTTAAGGCCCACATCCCTCTCGTAGATTATTTTATAGAATTTCTAAAGTCTGGTAATTTGCACGGTACAGCTTATAAAATTGGTGAAGATGATGATGACACTTTACTGGCGCACAATATCGTAGGCCTTATTCGTGGTCACTTGATCAACGAAAGCAAAAAGTTAACAGACACCCCACAGACACCTCCTCCACAGACACCGCCATCGCCCGGGGGCGGATAGACATTTCCCCTGCGCGAAATTCATGCTTATATAGGCCATGCGCGGCATTTCCGACATTCTTGATGAACTAAACGGCTCTTTAAACGGGGAGCGCACCTCTCTCGCCCATATCCTCGATATCTTCCATGAACGCGGCTTTGGCGCGATTTTGTTTATCCTCGCCCTGCCCGCCGCCTTGCCCGTGCCTGCGGTGGGATATGGTACAATTCTGGCCATCCCGCTCATCTTCCTCACCGCGCAGCAGGCGCTGGGCGCGCGCGCATTATGGCTGCCGCGCCGGTTAAAACAAAAAACAATCGCCAGCGCCGCGCTCAAAACCACCATCGCCAAAGCGCAGCCCTTTATTGCGTGGCTTGAAATTGTGATTCGCCCGCGTTTGGGGAGTATCACACAAGGCGTGTTTTCCAACATTATCGGCTTGGCGGGCCTTATCATGGCGCTGAGCGTGCTGATCCCCCTGCCCCTCACCAATACTGTGCCTAGCTTGGGCATCGCGCTCATGGCGCTTGGTGTGCTAATGCGTGATGGGCTGGCGGTGCTGGCGGGGATGGTAATCGGGCTGGCGTGGATTGCGCTATTAGGCTATTTTATTCTCACCTTTGGCGCCGAGGGCATTGAGATGATGAAAGATATGGTGAAATCAATCCTATGAGCTGCACATATAAGAATATAGCCGGATTGCCGAAATGCCCCTTTGCGATGCTGATGGGGCTGGGGTTAATCTCGTTTTTGGCGCTCGCCGCCGCATTCGCATCGGAGATTTTTCTGGGACTGGAGCCTTGCATCTTATGCATCTATCAACGCTGGCCGTTTGCCATTGTTATCGCGCTGGCTGTGATTGGAATGGCGGCCTGTAAAAAAGCAGAAAACTCCAAAAATATCGGCAGCATATTTGTCGGGCTGAGCGGCCTAACCTTGGCGGCCAATGGGGCGATTGCCTTTTATCATACAGGCGTGGAGCAAAAATGGTGGGTCTCCGCCGTTGAAGGATGCGCCGTGCCGCAACTCTCCGGCAACACACAAAACTGGATCGAAAATATTATGAGCGCGCCCACCGCTAATTGCGCGGAAATTCCCTGGCAAGACCCGATCATCGGCCTTTCCATGGCGAATTATAATGTGCTGCTGGGCTTTGGTTTGGCGGCTTTATGCGCCTATAGCGTTTGGCTTATAAAGCGCAAAAAAGTGTAAAAAACATAACCACAGAGGACACAGCGAAGCACGGGCGCTATCGCGCTTCACAAGCTGCTCCTGCGTATTCTTCTGTAGTCACTGCGGTAATTTTTAAACGCCAGCCACTTTTAGCAAAGTGATCACACTAAAGGCGATGCCGCCATGCACGATGAAAAAGCCAACGGATTCTTTCAGGCTGCGTTTTTTCGCGAAATCAAATAAATCTTTAAACATAACAATACCCTCTTTCGGGGCATATTTGGCCCCGCGCTCATGGTCAAAACAATGGAATAGACCATACATAACGGCGCAAAGCCGCACCTGTCAAGGGATTTCAGCGAAAGCCACTATCGTCGCATCAATTTTTATTGTGATAAGGCATAAGGAGCGCCGCCCGGAAACCGTAGTAAATCTACGCAAGCGACGCATAACGATGTCACACTGAAAAGGAATAGGCGAGAAAAAAGCCCCGCGAGCTTAACCCACGGGGCTTCTTGAATTTACTATAAGCCGTTGGCTTACTTACCTAAAGTCGTCAGGTAAGACACAACAACCATACCCAGCAGAACGTCTACTGTGTACGCCAGATATACACCAATCAGTGATATCGCGACGGACAGTAAGTCGCCGGTCATTTTACGGCCATGTAAGATCATGCTGGACAGGATAAGTACCCAACCCGCACCAATCATGCTGTGCGTTGCGCCACCTTCAAAAAAGGCGCCGATGCTGCCATCAATCAAACCCAGTGACATCATGTAATGCCCAAGGAAGGTTGATAACCCCACTAGCAGGATTGTGTAGAACAGGAAGAATCCAATGGCTCCTGTAAGGTTTCTCGTATGTGCAAGATTTGTTATATGTGAAAACATAATATGCTCCTTTCGTTGCACGTTGCAATTTGCGGGTTCAAAGCATAATTGCCCGTTACCGCTTTTCAGCAATACCTGCGGAGCAAAATTTCTAAACCGTTCTCCGCGGCAAGCTAAAACTCTAAATTCTTATGCCCGTATTTTAGGCATCCATCAGCTCGGCATCCCAATACAGGAAGTCGCTCCAACTTTTATGCAGGAAGTTCGGCGGGAATTTACGCCCATGATCCTGCAATTCATAAAGGCTAGGTTGCGCCGGCTCCCGCTTGGGGTGCATGTCAACCTCGTGTGGCATACGGCTACCTTTTTGCGTATTACAAGGCTTGCACGCCGCCACGATATTCTCCCACGATGTTCTGCCGCCCCGTGAACGCGGTATCACATGATCAAATGTCAGCTCATGTGTTTTGTGTTTTTTGCCGCAATATTGACAAGACCATCTATCGCGCAAAAATACATTAAATCTGGTAAAGGCCGGAGCTTGTCGGAGCGGCACATATTCTTTCAAAGCCAGCACGCTTGGCAGCTTCATTTCCAATTGCGGCGAGCGCACTGTTTGCTCATATTCCGATACAACGGTGACGCTATCTCTAAAAATGGCCTTCACAGCATCCTGCCAAGGCCATAAAGAAAGCGGGAAATAACTAAGAGGTCTGTAATCGGCGTTTAATATAAGCGCCGGACATTGCTCTAAATTCATCGGCCTCGAATTTATCAACGTTTCTACTGTGGGCGCATTGGCCCGCATGTCATTAATCGGTTCTTTTATCACTCCCATATTCATAAGCGTCGTTCTCCCTTCGCTTGTATGGTAGGTGTTCGCCTTGATGACGACGGAGATCTCTTATGGTGGGGCCCTGTTCTTTTTCTCAGGGCATGAAGATCTCTCGAATCCCTATAGTTTAAATATACCATAAATGTCCCCTATTTCGAAGCTAATGCGCTGTTTTACCATAAGAAAAATGTGCTGCAACACGATAATATTGCGGTGCAATAAAGTTAATATCCTTGCCGGAAAGCGCCTGTTTTCAGCCTGTTATTTGGTTAACAAGCGCACGTACACCCCCAATGTGCAGTGCAGCATCGGGCGGTTTCAAGAAACAGGAAAATATTGTGTATTTAGTCTGATTTTATACAAAAACGGCTCCGGACAATTAAGTCCAAAGCCGCCATTGTCGCCCGCTTACCTGCTATATTATGTTGCCCCGCAGATTGTCCGGCTTTTTAAATGCTCACATTTACAGCAATATTTGCACGCTTGGTGATTGGCTATGCATATATTTGCCCACAATTTCAGAGTTCTTTAAACCGCTTGTCACCATCAACATGGACAAAGAGGTTAAACCCACAATAAACATCATTCTAATTCTCATCTTAAACCTACCTGTTCGCTCACAAAAACAATCAAACTTATCTAAAATTTTATCTATATTTGGGTTAAGACGGAGTTAAGATGCGAAAAATAAGTTGAAATTACCCACCCCCGCTTGTCATCCCGAGCGTAGTCGAGGGATCTTTCTTTTGCAGCCTGGGATCCCTCCACTCCCTAAGGTCGGTCGGGATGACAGCTAACTTAGGCAGGATTTCAGGAATGTGAGACCGGCATCCAGCCCCTCTTGGTTGATGGAATGCCCCACACCTTTATAGGTCGCGTGCGTCAGGGGAAATTCGTAATCCTGCAACGCCTCCACCGCCTGATGATGCGCGGTGACGGGCACGACCTCGTCCATATCGCCATGGGCGAGGAATACAGGCGGCTTTTGCAATGCCTCGGCCTTGGTATCTTGATCCCATATCAGCGCGCCGGAATAGCCCAAAATACCGGCAATCTTGTCCTTATAGCGCGGCCCGACATATAAGCTCATCATGCAGCCCTGCGAAAACCCGCCCAGCACCAATTTATCGGCGGTTAAGCTATGCTTCTCTAGCTGCTCACCGATAAAATCATCCAGCATTGGCGCAACATTTTGCACACCCGCCAGAATTTTATGCGGATCACGATCTTGCAGCGAAAACCATTGATGCCCCGTTGGCGCCATATCACACGGGAACGGCGCATCGGGTGATACAAATAACGTATGCGGCAGCGCCTTGCCCCATAACGGCGCAAGCGAGATTAAATCCCGCCCGTCCGAGCCCAAGCCATGCAGTAAAATCACCAGAGAGTCCGGCGCGTGCGTATCATCTTGTTGATGTTGGTAAAAATTCATGCCTGAGTCATAACAAATCCTTTTCTTTCGCCAATGACTATGCTTGTTATAGCGCCATGAGACTGTGGATAACATTGTTGGTATTTTTGTTAATTTGTGCAGCGCATAGCGCTCCCGCGCAGGCTAAAAGCCTGAAAGACACGGTGAGCGAGCATGTCAAAAATGCCGAACAGAAAAACTATATCAGTGTTTCCATCGAAAATGACCTGATTGGCGGCGGCACGGATAAATATTACACGAATGGCCTGCGCCTGACATATTTCAATGCGGGGACTGAAGTACCTCCTTATATCGACAAGCTGGCCGATGAAATCCCCACATTCGATTTAAACGAAACCACCAGCACCTTTTTCACGCTGGGGCAAAATATCTATACGCCCGCAGATATCACCATCGCCGCGCCCCAGCCCGATGACCGCCCGTGGGCAGGTTTCTTATATGGCTCTGTCGGGCTTGTCACTTTGCAGGAAAACCATCTCGACGAGCTTGAGGTTACGCTGGGGGTTGTTGGCCCCGAATCCTTGGGCGAGCAGGTGCAAAAAGAAGTGCACGAGCATCTGGAGAATGCCGACGATCCCAAAGGGTGGGACAACCAACTTGATTTCGAGCCGGGGCTTATCCTGTCATGGGGGCGGCGCTGGCCGTACGGGCTGAACGGGAACTGGATGCAGGAAATGGGCGGCTACCGTATGCGCGCCGAACCGCACGTAAATGTCACGCTGGGTAATGTCTACAGCTATATCGGGAGCGGCATTAATGTCACGATTGGCCCCGATTACAAGGCCATACAAGATACGCCGCCGCGTGTGCGCCCCGCTATGCCGGGCAGTGGTTATTTCGAAACACCCGCGCAAGGCTGGGGCTGGTATCTATTTGGTGGGCTGAACGGGCGTTTAATCGGGCGTAATATCTTCCTTGATGGCAATAGTTTTTCGGGTGGCCCCAGCGTTGACAAGCATTATCTGGTCGGCGATGCCAATCTGGGCGCTGCCCTGACATGGGGCGATTACCGCCTGTCTTATGCGATTAATGCCCGCAGCAAGGAATTCTACGGTCAGGACGAGGCGGCTGTGTTTGGCTCGCTTACATTATCCACGCGCTTTTAAAAAAAACCGATGTAGCCATACGCGACTGTTTTTGTTAATATCTTTGCTAATAAATGAGAACATCGTCGCTTGATTTTATTTTTGCAGTAGGCACGAGCGACGACAGGTAGGGACCTACCTAAGGATGCAAGAAACACCCTGCAAAGATAAAAGAAAGCGACGAGAATGGATTACGATTTATTACACATTCAAGGAAAACCTTATGTACTCGTGCCGCTGCACGAATATCGCACATTAGTGAGCAATGATGCGGGGGGTGGCCTGCCTGATGATATCCTCGATGCCATGACCGCGCGCGAAGAAAGTCCTGTCAAAATCCTGCGCAAGCATAAGGACATGACCCAAGGTGATCTGGCCGAAGCCGCCGGTATCTCCCGCCCCTACCTCACCGAAATCGAAACCGGGAAAAAAGACGGCTCCATCCGCGCCCTCAAGGCTATCGCCAAAGCGCTGGGCGTTGATGTCGGGCTACTGGCTTAGGACACAATTTTATTGTCATAACTAATTTTTTGTTGTATAGTTATTTCTTTTAGAGGAAATATCAGTGCTCATTCGCAAGCTAAAATCATCGGATACCGCGCAGGTTCATAAGCTTGTACAAATAACCTATACAGAAACCACACAAGATAATCTGGAAGCTTATTGGGACCCACAAATTATATCCGGTAATGCCTATGGCATTTTCGATCATAACAATCTGCTTGGCTTCGCCATAAGCCCCTTTGTCCAACAATCAGTCGAAGGACCTTATTTCGAAGTACGGGAAATCATCATTCACAAAGACCATTGTAATAAAGGACTCGGCACACAATTATTTGAGACATTAATGGCTATTAGCGATTCCTACACTGAGGCCTCCAAGGCCGCTCTTTTAGTTACAAAAAACAATGCGGCTGCAATTTCTTTGTACAAAAAATTTGGTTTTACCGTTGATCCTGATCAAAGAGGTAGCTTATTAGACATGAATCGCCCCCCATTCTCTCACATTATAAATTCTGATAACCCCGGTCATGCCCCAGCGCCGGAATAGCAGCGCGTGCTTTCGCGACATCGTCTAAATCCAGATCGGCGAGAATAAATCCGGTGTCCGTATCCAGCCCCGCGCGGATATCACCCCACGGTCCAATAATCATCGAATGGCCCCAGCATTGGCGGTTGCCATCATGCGTGCCGACCTGTCCGGCCGCCAAAACGAAGCTGCCCGTCTCGATCGCGCGGGCGCGTAGCAATGTCTCCCAATGCGCCTCTCCGGTGGGCATGGTAAAAGCCGCAGGAATGCTCAGAATTTGCGCCCCTGCCTTGGCCAAATCGCGATAGAGATGCGGAAAACGTATGTCGTAACAAATGGATAGCCCTATCTTGGCATTACCCGCATCGGCCAGCACAGCCCGATCACCGCCTTCAATCACGGCGCTCTCGCGGTATGTCTCGCCATTGGGCAAATCCACATCGAAAAGATGGATTTTATCGTAAGTCGCTATGATGGCGCCATCCGGCCCAATTATATATGAGCGATTGGCCATCTTGCGCTTGCCGAGTTTAATGGAGAGCGAGCCAATAATAATATGCACGCTCAATTCATCGGCCAGCGCGCGGTAGAATTTCAGCGCGGGGCTGTCCTCCTCGCTTTCGGTCACGGCGAGTTTCTTGGTAATAGGATGGCACATGCGGCAGCTATTTTCGGGCGTGAGAATAAGCGCCGCCCCCTGCTCTACCGCCGCGCGAATAAAGCCGCCCGCCGCCGCCAGATTGTCGTCCAGATCCGCGCCGTTATTCATCTGTATGCAGGCGGCTTTTATTTTCATGCCAATAGCTTATCAAGCTCGCTGCTGGAATCCAGCGCATGCAACTCGTCACACCCGCCGATATGTTTGTCGTCGATAAAAATTTGCGGTACGGATTTCGGCCCGCCCGTGCGCTCGATCATTTTTGTGCGCGCGGCATCATCACCCGTAATATCGTAATGCACGTAATCAACGCCCTTGGATTCCAGCAATGCCCGTGCGCGGTGGCAAAATGGGCAGGTCGTCCAATAATAAACTTCAACTTTGGCCATGGGAATTTTCTCCGTCTTTCTTGTTTTAACAGTGATTAATGATAGCTTGATAACGAAACTAATCAATGAAGCGATGAGCAAGCAAACAAAAAGCGCAGATATAATTATTGCCGGTGGCGGCGCGGGTGGGCTGAGCCTTGCCTGCTTATTGGCGGGTGCGGGTCTGGATGTTCATATCATTGATCCGGCGAAGATCCCGCCCCCCAAAGAGATTAAACCCAGCGGACGCACGGTGGCACTGCTGCAAGGCTCGCTGAATATTCTGGCTGCGGCGGGTATTTGGCCCGGTGATCTGCAAGAAAAAAGCGGCGCGCTGCGGCTTATGCGCATTATTGATGATAGCCGCCGCGCAGGAAACGAAATCGAAATTGATTTTGACGCCGATGAGCTGGGCCTTGAGCAATATGGCTATAACGTGCCAACGGGGCTGCTGGCGGCGACGCTATACCACCATGCCAAGCGTGTGAAAAACATCACCATCCACCATGATTTACTGGCCGATTACGAGGTGGCGCATAACGCCGTCACCGCGCGCACCGAAAATGGCATGATCATCACCGCGCCCCTGATTATCGGCGCAGACGGACGCAATTCGGTTGTGCGGGCAATTGCAGGAATTGAAACCAGCGCGCATGATTACGGGCAGAGCGCTATTACCTGCCTTATCAATCACTCCCGCGCGCATGATAATATCGCCACCGAATTTCACCGCGAAACCGGGCCGCTGGCTTTTGTGCCACTGCCGGGGAATGTGAGCAGCATTGTATGGGTGAACCCTACTGAACGCGCAGAGCATCTGACGCATTTATCGAAAAGTGATTTTGAAAGCACGCTGCAAGACGCCAGCAATAACATTCTCGGCGGGCTTACATTGGCCACGGGCCTGCAGAGCTGGCCGCTTAAAACGCTGCACGCGAAAACGCTTACCACGCCGCGCATGGCTTTGGCGGCCGAGGCCGCGCATGTGCTCTCGCCTATTACCGCGCAAGGGCTGAACCTGTCTCTGCGCGATGTGGCGGCGCTGTCCGAGGAAATTATCGATGCCGCCCGTGTGGGTCTGGATATAGGCAGCGATGTGGTGCTGAAGAAATATGCCGCCCGCCGACGTATGGATATGGATAGCCGCATTTACGGCGTGGATACGGTGATGCGGCTGGTGAGTCAGGATAAAGACGCGCTGAAAAAACTGCGCCGCACAGGACTACGGGCGATTGAAAGCATCGCACCGCTCAAGGGCTTTGCCATGCGCCAAGGCCTCGCCCCGCCACTGGATGACGGGCGCTTGGCCAAAGGCGAAGCTTTATAAATTTTTAAATTTATACTTATGATTCACCTCGAAGACACTAAGTTTCACTAAGATATATTATATAGAAAACTTATTTTTCCTTAGTGACTTAGTGGTTTCTAATTTCTAATTTTTCACAACGCGCGCCAGCGTTAAAACATCAACGCGTTTGGCGCCCGCTTTCTTCAGGACAGATGCACATTCATTCACCGTTGAACCGCTGGTCAGCACGTCATCAATCAGCAAAATCGTGCGGCCTTTTACGTCATGCGGACCCATGGCGAAAGCTTTTTTGACGTTCGCCGCCCGCTCCCCCGCTTTTAAATGCCCTTGCGGCGGCGTGGGGCGCGTGCGCGTAAGCAAGCCAGAACGGCACTCTTTATCATTGCCGCGCGCTATATCTGCCGCCATCAATGCCGCCTGATTATAACGCCGCCGCACCAACCGCCAATAATGCAGCGGCACGGGCGCGATAATATCCGCGCGCTCTATAAGCTCCGCCCCCGCCTTTTGAAGCCACGGCGTAAAAGCCTTCACCGCATGAAGCTGATCCCCGTGCTTAAAACCCAGCACCACATCGCGGCTACCATCATCATAACGCAGCGCAGAGCGCGCCTGATCAAAGGCCGGCGGATGATCCAGACATACGGCGCAAATATCGGCCTGCATATCGAAATCAAACGGCACGCCGCAACGCTTGCAAAGCGGGTCGGAAACGAAATTCATCACGCCCCAGATTGCGGGCGACATCATGCCCTGCCGCTCCACCGGAACGCCGCTCACCACGCAGCGCGGCGGCAAAAGGAAATCAATCGCCTCGCCCCAAACATCATTTCCCACGGATTTTATTTTCGATAACATTTTTCTTTGCTTTTTACGTGCAAAATTCGCTATGATCCAATCCTTGGTAAACTGACGTGAAAAACAGCGCTTTGCAAAGCTTTTATGCTCGGCGCGCATAAAGAAAAATATGGCTGAACAGGAAACGAAAACCACGGAAGACCCGCTCGCCCCCTCGGGCACGAAGAGCCGTGCGGACTTGCCCGCGGCGGGCAATGACGCCGCGCCAGCGAAGAAAGCTGCGCCTGCTTCTTTGGCCGAAGATGACGAATCCATTCACCCTGAATATCGCGAGGCCATTGCCGAGTTTTATGAAACGCGCAATGAACGCCTCAAAGACGTGCCCTTTGCCACCGTGCGCAAAGCATGGTTTGCGACATCGCATTTATTGCTGGCCGATAACGCCAAAGTGGCCGATATGGGCTGTGGCGACGGGCTTATCACATATTGTATGGCCGCGCTAAACCCGCAATTACGCTTTATCGGCATTGATAAAAGCAAGCGCGACATCAACAAAGCGCGCGAGATATATCAGCTCCATAATCTTGAGTTTAAAGTGGGCGATGTCACGATAAATGCGGCATCGACGAA
>Ga0136600_1001167_pt1 | contig 12505 bp, 13 predicted proteins | sample AntRauMFilla2698_FD_104634 | JGI IMG/M metagenome (GOLD analysis project Ga0136600, IMG submission 104634) | Saline lake microbial communities from Rauer Islands, Antarctica - Metagenome Filla 2 #698 | ecosystem: Environmental > Aquatic > Non-marine Saline and Alkaline > Saline | place...
CATGACTGATTTTGCAACTCTGGTGCTGGCCAGCGATACCACAGGTCTGACCAACGCGCAGCGTGAATTGCGCGGCCTCACGGTGCAGGGCGGCGTCGCGGAGCAGCGCTTGGGGCGGGCGACCACCATGATGTCGGCTGGATTCACGCGCATGGCTGGCATGGCTGGCATGATGGGTGGCGCGCTGGCAGCTGCATTTTCCGCCCGCGCGGTCATTTCCGGCATCAGCGACTTCGAGGGTAGCATGTCGCGCGTTGCGGCCATCACCCGGGCGACGGACGCGGAACTTGCGCAGCTACGCGCAACCGCAATGGACCTTGGGATCACCACCGAATTCAGCGCGGGTCAGGCGGCTGACGGGCTGGCGTTTCTTGGCATGGCCGGGTTTACCGCAGCCGAAGGCATTTCCGCCATTCCCGCCGTGCTGGATCTCGCCACGGCATCCGGCATGGGGCTGGCGCAGGCCGCTGACACCGCATCGAACATCATGTCGGGCTTTGGGATCGAGGCGGCAAACGCCGCCGACGTGGCTGACGTTCTGGCGGCGGCATCCAGCCGGGCCAACACCGACGTTTCGCAACTCGGTCAGGCCATGTCCACCGTTGCCCCCGTCTCTGCGGCGCTGGGTATCGGGCTGGAAGACACCGCCGCTGCAATCGGCGTGCTGTCCGACGCCGGTATTCAGGGCGAACGGGCGGGCACGGCGCTGCGTGGCGTCATGGCGTCACTGGCTGGACCGACGAACCAAGCGCAACTGGCCTTGGCAAGATACGGACTTACGGCGGCCGACGTTGATCCCGCAGCGCGCAGCCTGGCCGATGTGATGGAGACGCTTCAGGATGCGGGCATATCCACGGCAGACGCGATGCAGATATTCGGGCGTGAAGCCGCATCGGGCGCACTTGTGCTGTCCGGGGCTGCGGGGCGCATCCGCGAATTTGGCGATGAATTGCGCGATGTGGATGGCGCGGCAATGGATATGGCCGACACGATGCGCGACAACTTGCAGGGGGATATTCAGGGGCTTGGGTCCGCAGTCAGCGGCTTGATCCTTTCGCTTGGTGACGCGGGTGTCGGCGGTGCGCTTCGCACGGTTGTTCAGCGGATCACCGCATTCGTTCGCTCAACATCACTTCTGATCAGCCAAGTGGCAGACATGATCGGCGCATTCCGGCGCCTTTACTCAGAGCAGGCCCGGATCGAGGCGCAGATCGACAACACCCGCACCGCAATCAACGACGAGGTGCGCGCGCTGGCCAACCTCGCCCCCGCAATGGCTGACGGTGCAACAATGTCGGTGGACATGGCGCGGTACAAGTTGAATGAGGCCATGTCGCGGCGCGAGAACATCAAGGCCATCATTGATGAGCAGCGCGCACTGGCGATGCAGACAAGCGAATACATCGACCTGAGCCAAGAAATTGACTATGTCGCCCTTCAATCGCGCAACCTGCAAAATACCGAGTTTGACGGCGGGTCCCTCGCGCCACAAGCGAACCGCGAAGATATTGAATATCAACTCCGCCAACTGAGCGACCTCGCCGGAGCGCGGGCACGCTTGCTGGACCCAAGCGGGGATGCCACGCAGGTCTTGGAAGACAACAACCGGATAATTGATGAGCTGACGCGCGGGCTGGCCGATGCCGTAGACGGGGTGGTGACATTCCAGGGGGTCAGCCTCAACACGGTGGAGGCGACCGAGAGGCTTGATACCGCGCTGCGCGATGTTGGTGGATCGGCAGGCGCCGCCGCAGCAGCCGCCGACCAACTAACCGAGGCCCAGCAGCGCGCCCTTGCCGTCATCGCCGAGATGAACAGCGATGCCGTGACGCAGGCCGATGTGATCGGCGCGCTTGGGGTCATGTTTCAATCCGGCGCCATTGATGCGGTGCAGTACGCCGAGGCGGTGCGACGGGTGCGCGCCGAGGTGGGCGACCTTGAGGGCGCATCCTTCGACGTGGGCAGGTCACTGTCCGGTGTCTTCACCGACGCGATCACCGGCGCAAAATCCCTACAGGATGGCGTCAAGGGCTTGTTGGGCAGCATGGCCGACCTTTTCCTGAACCGGGCCTTCACGGCGCTGCTGGACGGCTTCCTGCCGTCATCCGCTGGTGTCGGTTCGATATTTGGCGGGGCGCGCGCCATGGGTGGTCCTGTCAGCGCGGGGCGGACCTATCTCGTGGGGGAGCGCGGGCCGGAATTGTTCACGCCGCAGGGTGGCGGCCAGATCGTGCCCAACCATCAATTGGGCGCTGGCGGCGGCCAAACGGTCCAGATCATCAACATGGGACCGCCAGAAACCGTGCGTGAGGCTGGCCGCAGCAAAGGGCCCGATGGGAGCGAAATCGTCAAGGTGATCGTGGGCGAGGAGTTGGGCCGAGGCGGTTTCAACAAGCAGATGAATGGCCTTTACGGGGTGTCGCCAACAAAGGTGCGCAGATGATCCAGCACTGGCCCCTTGCAGACCCCTTCTATCCGCTGCTGAACAGCACCAGTTCACATCTGGACCAAAGCGCATCGTTCCAGCCCGACGTGGGTGTGCCTATTACGAGGCGGCGCATTACTGGCAGGATCGAAGGCTGGAACATGTCGCTGATCCTGCGGGATTTCGCCCGGCTGGAATCGTTCAAGACCTGGTTCAACGATGATTTGCAGGCGGGCACGCTGCCTTTTGTCTGGCGGCATCCGATCACCAAAGAGGTTGCCAGGTTCAAGTTTACACCCGCGACCTATGACACATCGTATCTGGGTGCTGGGGTCAGCCGGATATCGTTCAACGCCCTGATCTTGCCCGGACGGGTCTGGTTCGCGCCCTACATGCGCCCCAACACAGCACGCCCGCCTGATTGGGTGGCGGACTATGCCGGTGATGTGTTTGGGGTCGATGGTCGGCGGGGTGTCGCTGCCGATCTGGACCCGCTGGCAGGCGTTTTTCTGGTGTGGCAGCGCAACACGGCGGGAACCAACGTGTTTCGCGAGGTCACATATTCCAGCGACATACCGCTGATTGCGCCCGCTGGCGTCAGTTGGCTGGTGGGGTACAAGTTATGACGCAGGACAGGGAACTGACCGCAGCGGCTCGCGCCAGCCTGAATTCCGAGGCGTCGGAAGATGCACTGCTGGTATTCGCCGAAATATCGCACCCGCTGCTTTCAGCGCCGCTTCGCATTGTCGCGGACGTGCTGCCCTATAACTGGCGCGGCAGTGAATGGTCGCCACTGATGTTCGGGCTGGTTGCGCCGCAAGACGATGATCGCCCACCGGAGGCGCGCATTACGCTTCCAGCAATCGATCGAACCATTGCGCAGGCACTGATCGATCTGCCGGAGCGCGCCCGCATATCGTTCTGGGTGCTGACCAGCGCCGACTTTGACTTATCGCAAGAGCCGCGTGAGCCTTTGGATACGCCCGTCCCGCTGCGGGAAATGCTGAACCTCGATCTGATGGATGTTAACGGGAGCGCCACAGAGGCCAGTGGGCGGCTGATGCTGCGGGAGTACACGCAAGAGCCATACCCGGGCCTGCGGGCCACGCAGTCGCGCTGTCCGGGGTTGTTCACATGAGTTGGTGGGGTCGCTACATCGGCCTGCCGTTTGATGACGCGCATTGCTGGGAATTGGTGCGCCGGGTCTATGCCGATCAGCGCCGCATTGCCCTGCCGTTCTATGGCGAGGTTGACGCCCGCGATTTGGCGTCAGTGGCGCGCACCATCGAGGCGGGACAGGGCGGGGATCACTGGCAGCCCGTCGCGCAACCGCAACTGTTCGACGTGGCCCTGATGCGTGGCCGGTCGCGCATCTGGCACGTGGGCGTAATGGTCGATGCGCGGCGTGTGCTGCACACCGAGCAGGCGACCGATGCGGTTGTCATTGCCGTGCGCGATCCGGCGATTTCGGGGCGCATAATCGGGTATCGGAGGTATGTCGCATGAACGATCTGCATTGCATCTACCGCCCGCCTTTCTCGCAAGTCGCGCCGCGCATCCAGAAGTTGCCCGCTGGCAGGACGCTGGCCGAGATGGTGCCGCTGATGCACCTCCCTTCAGTCTTCCATCATCATGGAACGATCTGCGTGGGGGGCCATCCCGTGCCGCGCGGCGCTTGGCACCTTGTTCGGCCCAAGGCCGTAACGGGCGGCTTTGCGAATGTGGTCACTTTCCACGCCCCGATCATGGGCGGCGGCGAGGACGGCGGCAAAAACCCGCTGGCGCTGATCGCGGCGATTGGCTTGACGGTCCTGTCTGGCGGCGCGGCTGCGGGGCTGTTCGGCGCGGGCGGCAGTCTTGCGGTCACAGGCTCATCGACTCTGTTCGCTGCCGGATCGATTAGCGCCAATTTTCTGGCGGGCGGGATATCGCTGATCGGGTCGCTGCTGATCAATGCGCTGGTGCCGCCGCCGACCCTCGATGGCGGCGAGGCGCAGGACCAGACGCGGCGGGACGCATCTGCGCGCGGGAATGTCATCGCGCCCAACGGCGTCGTGCCGCGCGTGATCGGTCAGCGCCGGATGTTCCCGCCGCTGCTGTCGGAGCCGCTTGTGACGTTTGACGGCGATGATGAGGTGGTCGAAGCGGTCTACGGGCTTTCCGGGCCGCACCAGCTTGACGACATCCAGATCGGGGCAGCGCCGGTCAGCACGATTTCCGGCCTGACATTCGAGACGCGCGAGGGCTTCCCGGGCGACCGTCGTATCTCGCTGTTGCAGCGCTACGGGCGCACTGAGGGGGTAGGGCAGGAAATCCGGGGGCATCGGGTCAGCCAAACCGATGCTGCCGCCCTGGCCCTCGATACAGACGTTTCGCAGGCGGTTCCGCAGCCGCAGGTCATTGCGACCCGCCGCGCGCCGGATGTGCATGAGTTGCAGCTTGCGTTCAGTCAAGGGCTGGGCCGACCCGGTGCCCCCAACGCCTTGCAGCGCGTGCCGATCCGCATCCGCATCCGCCCGCGCGGGGCTGAGGCGTGGCGCAACCTGCCAGAGATACACTATCAGGGCGCGGACTTTCGGCAGCTACGCGCCACGATCAGGCTGGCATGGCGTGCGGCGGAAGTGGTCGCGCCCACCGCAGGCAGCGCCAAGGGCTTCGTGGCGGCGTTCACCGAGACACAGCCGCAGACGATTGCACCACCTTCGCCCGCATGGGAGGCGGACGCCTATTTCTACGCCGGATCGGGCGATGCGTACCTGAACCAGAACAACCTTGGTTCGACCGGGATCGTCAATCTGTCACTGTCGCGCGGCACCGCTGAATTCGTGCTGGACCCTGCCGAATTTTCGCCCGGGATCTACGAGGTTGAAATCAAGCGCGGCGCAGCCTTTGACGCCGCCAGCTTCACGGATTCGACCTATGTCTATGGCGCGACGGTCTACGATTTCTTCGCGTATTTCGGAACGCCGGGCCGGATACCCGCGCCTCGGTCGGACCTGTCCGACACGCTCGGGCTGATACGGTCGGTGTCGATCTGGCGCCGCGCGCCGGTTACGACTGATGCATTTGCACTTATCGCCATCAGGGCGCGCAATCAGAACATCGAGCGCCTGTCGGTCAATGCTGGCGGGCTTGTGCGCGACTGGGATGATGGGGCTGAGGACTGGACCGACTGGAAGGTCACCAGCAACCCGGCGCCGCACTACCGCGACGTGCTGGTCGGCGCGCAGAACGCGGATCCGCTGCCTATGGGCAACCTCGATGATGATGGCCTGCTGGAATGGCGCGATGCATGCACTGACGCTGGCCATACCTGCGACGTGGTACTGAACGATACCAGTGTGGGTGAAGCGCTGTCGGTCATCGCCGCCTGTGGATATGCGCGGACCTATCAGTCAGATCGCTGGGGCGTCATCCGCGACTATGATCGCAGCGCAGAGCCGCCGGTGCAGCTATTCACCCCGCGAAATACCGCGGGCTTTAGCTGGTCCAAGGCCTTTAAGAGCCTGCCCGATGGCCTGCGGGTCACGTTTGATGATGCCAGTCAGGACTATGAGGCGCGGCAGATTTCGGTGTTCCGGCGCGGTATAACGATCGACACCGGGCTGATGGAGCAGGTGCGCTATGAGGGCGTCACCACCGAGGCGGCGGCGATTGCGCGGGCAGAATACGACATGGCGCAACTGGAGAAGCGCGCGACGTTCTTCTCGTTCGACACCGGCTTTGATGCGCTGTCATGTCGTCGCGGTTCACTGGTAGGTGTGGTCAACGACGCCGTGGCGCGCAATGTCGGCTATGGCCGTGTCCTTGAGGGCTACCCGGGCGGTGTGGTGCTGGATGCCGATATCCCTTGCAGCAATGAGCCTGACGTCTACGCGGTCACCGATATGTACGCGGTGGCTGACATTTGGGCGCTGGGGGAGCGCACCGAGGCGCAGATCCGATATCCGGATGGCGATGTGGTCTCGGTGCCGCTGTCCAACGCAACTGGCGAGACCGACACACTGCAATTCGCCGAGACGATTGATCGGGTGCCCGAGGGCGCGCTGATCGCCACACGGGTTCTGGTGTCCGAGTACCGGCGCATGATCGTTTTTGACATGAACTTTAAGGGCGACAACGCGGCGAGCATGAGGCTGGTCGATGAAGCGCCGGAGATATTTGCATGACCACACGCAACCCGTTCCCCGGGACACCTCTTTCCGGGTCGGACTTCATGCCCGGCCTCAATGCCCGGCTCAAGACGCTGTTCGATGGTGCTAGCCTGCCGCTGACCGACACCGGCGGCACCGCGAACGCAGTCACAGCATCGCTGGCACCGGTTCTTGATGGTGACGGCCTTCTGGACGGCATGACATTCTCGATCGCATGGGGCGCAGCTAACACCGGGTCAATGGCGCTGGCCATCAACGGCGGGACGGCGCTGCCGGTTCTCGGCCCCAACGGGCTGGCCATGATCGCGGGCGCGGTGGGCGACGGGCTGGTTTCGCGGCTGACCTATTGGGGCGGCTCGTTCGTTATGACCAGCCCGACGCTGCTGATGGGTAATACCAGCGCGGCACGGTACGCCTTCACCTTCACCCTGTCCGGAACATGGACCAAGCCCGCCGATCTGCCCGACGACACGCCGGTTCTCATACAGGGGTGGGGCGCGGGCGGCGGCGGCATCGGAAGCGCGGGCGGCGGCGGCGGTGCGTATTCAGAGCGTTGGGTGCGGGCAGGTGAGCTTGGGGCCACCGTGACCGTCACTGTCGCGCCGGGTGGGGCGATAGGGACGGCTGGCGGAAACAGCACGTTCGGCTCACTCCTTACCGCGTATGGCGGGGGCACACGTGGCGGACCCACCACTGGGAATGGCGGATCAGGCGGCGGCTCGAATGCTGCGGGCGGCTCTGGGCCCGCAGCTGCATTTCAGGGAGGTGGTCCAGGTGGCGTTACAGACGGCGGGGGAGATTCCGGCGGCAACGCAACCAACCTGTGGGGCGGTGGCGGCGGCGGCACAAGTGACGCAGCTGGTTTGGTTGGCAATGGCGGGCGCGCTGTGTTGGGCGGTGGCGGCGGTGGCGGCCTGAGCGGCGCGGGCGGGTCATCCCTTCGCGGCGGTCCGGGCGGCGCTTCCGGCGTTGCTGGCACGGCTCCCGGAGGCGGCGGCGGTAACGGCGCAGCGGGCGCGCGTGGCGAAATCCGCGTTCTGATATAACGCGGCAACCCCGCACGATTGAGGGCAATACATGGCAATAAGAACAGTAACTGGCAACATCCAGCAGGTCACTGGTGCGGCATCACCGGGCGGATTTTTCACCGTCGCGCCGGTCGATCCTGTCCGGTCGGTGGATGCTGAGGCGGTTATGATAGGTGAGCCGTTCCGCGTGACGGCGGACGGATCGGGCGAATTCTCGTTTGGTATCGAGGAGGGCGAGTATCAGATGATATTTGTCACATCGGGCGGGGATCTGAATCGGCACATGACCGTGGACAGCGCCGGGCCGTGGGCCATCGGCAGGCTGATGGGACTATCGGCCCCCGTCGCGGGCGGGCTGGCACAACGGGCATTTGCCGCCGCCGACCGGGCCGAAGAAGCCGCCCTGTCAATTCCGTCAATGCCGCAAGTCACCGTCTCGGGATCGTCCTACGCGATCACACAGGCCGACGCGGGGAAATTGCTGGTCTGCACATCCGCAAGCGCCGTCACCCTGACCATGCCGACAGGCATCGAGGACGTGCCGGATGGAGGTGTCGTGTTCAACATCGCGCAGTACGGCGCGGGGCTGGTGACGCTGGCCCCTGCTGCGGGAGTGACGCTGAACAACCTGACCGACCCGCTGGCCATCGGCGCGCGCTACCGCGTCGTTACGGCAATAAAGCTGGCCGGGTTGGCTGATACATTTTTGGTTCTGGGGGTCACATGATCGGGCTGGGTATTGGGCTGACGCAACTATCAATTCTGGCACGCGGGCGCGTGGTCAACATCGCTCAGTTTCAGGATTGGTTCCTCGCATCTGGGGTGTGGGATGAGAATGGGCGCTGGTTCGACCAGGCGCTTTGGGAAGCAGAATGGTTTTTGGAAGCCGGGCGCATCACCGTGTTTGGCGTCTGGGATGATGCAGAGGTGTGGACATGACGACGATTACAACAGATTTTGTCGGGAGCGAAACCGCTGCGGTAACAAGGTCGCGGCTGACTGAAATCCTCGAATGGTGGGGCAATGCGCCTGACGATTACACCACCTGGGGCAATGCGCGCACCGATCTCAATGCGCTGTTGAGCGGAACAGCAACCGGAACCATTGGGGCGAACGAACTGGCGGGATCGTTCCTATCCAAGATTAATCTGGTCAACGATCCTGATGCCTTGATTGCCGAAGCATTCCCCACTGCGCAGCTCATCACCACGGACCCCGACCGCGTCTTCTCCGACACCTCTGGCACAACCCCCGCGGTTCTAGGTGGGCCTGTGGCGGCGCTGCGCGATGGCGGTGGGGCTATCATTGCGACGCAGACCACCAGTGCGGCGCGCCCGACATACGGTCGGCACCCGGCTTCGGGTCTGCGCAACCGCTTGCCGAATAACCGCATGGATGGCGCTGTAGTTGGTGTTCTGGGCGCAGGTGGTTCTTTGCCAACGGGGTGGGGTCTTGGTTCGTCGATTTCACAAAGTGGGGCCGAGGTGCTATCTATTGCGCCGAAGAACGGCAGGCCAAATATTCGGTTGAGGTTGACCGGAACTCCAACAGGTAACGTGCAAATTTCAGCGCCCGTGACTAATGATGTGAAAGCACAAAACGGGCAGACGTGGACAAATTCTGTTTGGCTTCAGCAGGTAGCTGGTACCCAAACGAACGTGGACGCATTGGCCATTTTGCAGATAAACCTGAACAGTTCCGGAGGTTTCGTAAGCTCCACTGGCTTCTCAAGTTTCGGCTCAACCGCAACCGAAGATTTGCGGCGAGTGTCCACCACCACGTTGGCGACTCCAAATATTGCATTCACGCGTAATGCTGTCCAACTGAGTTGGTCTAGCGGAGCAATCGACATTACCTTGGACATCTCCGCCCCGCAGCTTGAGCAAGCCAGCGCGGCATCGGATGTGCAGATCACCGGGGCCAATGGTTTCGACGTGACCGAGGCGGGCCAACGCAGCGTGTACTATCTTAAGCCGGACGGGCTTGATGACAGTCTGCAATTTTCCTCCGCATTTGCGGGCCAAACTTCCTACACCCTCGCCGCCGCGCACGACATCAAGTTTCTGCCCGCAGCCCCCAACGAAGGTGTCATTTTTGGGGGAACATCGCGTTTCACTAAAACGCTCGACAATGGCCTGCGGTGGCGCAACCAGGGCACCGAGAATCAGATTGACTACAATACGCAGGCCGTTTCGGGGCGACAGGTGGACTTGCTGCGCGTCGCGGGGGCCGGAGTGCCGGAGGCATGGCGCAACGGGCAGGCTGCGACTGTCAGCGGAAGCGCGGGGTCGTTCTCGCCGCTGGTAGGATTGTCTCACCTGTTCATGGCAGGGAGCACTTATTCCGGTGGGCGCTTCTACGGTGGCGCGCTGATCCCCGCAGCCATCTCTGAGCCGGAGCGGCTCATGCTTCAACGCTATCTCGCACAAAAAGGAGGTATCACCTTATGACCCGTGTGACCGTATTTTGCCGCGCCGATCAGGTTGATGATGCGCGCGCGCTGGCCGCGTATCTCGATGACGACATCGGAGGGCTGGGCACGTTTGTGCCCGGCTATGTTGATGCCGAGGGCGCGGATTGTGTTGTCGCGTCTGGGCCGAAGTCGGACGCCTGGCTGGCCCGTGCGCAAGCGCCGGTGGGCGACCGGCCCGAATGGGACACCGATCAGGCGATCAATATGACCGGAGTAGAGCGGGCGCTTGCCGCGACTGTGTTCTGGCGGCCATCGGATGCCGAGGGCGAGGCTAACCCGCTGCCGATATGGGACGGCACCCAGATAATCGCGTTGGTCGCGATGCCGCCTGATGTGGCGCTGTCGATCATGGCCGCCCTTGGGGTGGTGCCAGTCGCAGAGCCTGACACATGAGCCGGGGCGCAATCCATCAACTCGGCCACGTCGCCTATGAGGTGGTCTACGCCGTCACCTCGATCCTGTCGCGCACCGTCAATGCGCTCTTTTTGCGTGGGTCGATGCACCAGACAACATCAAGCCGCGCGTATGTGAACAGCTTTCACAGCGCGGGTTGGGCGCGCGGTCGGCGGGCGATCAACGCGCTGTTTTTCTGGCAAACCGATCATTGCGCCGAGGCGTGGGCATCAGAGGTCAACAGGGCGCGCAAGGTGCTGGCGCGCAACGATGCGCTTGTCGGGGCGGAGGAGATTGTATGACGCCAAGTCCAGAGCAAGCATGGCACCTCGACAAGCGGGTGCCGGTCGCAATCATTTTCGCGCTGCTCTTTCAGACCGTCGGAGCGATCTGGTGGGCGTCTGGCCTGACGCAGCAGGTTGAGCAAAACGTCAGTGCAATTTCCACGCTTGATACGTCGATGCAGTCCGACCGGCGCGCTACGCAGTTGCAGGCTGTGCAGATGGGCCGGGTTGAGGAGCAAATCAGCGGCCTGCGTAATGATGTGTCGCGACTCATCACGACGATTGAGCGCCAGCAGCAGAGGATGCAGCCGTGAACCCATGGCAAGGACGGGCGTATTCCCGTGAGCTATCCGGCACCGATTTCCAGCACGCGGCAAACCGCATCGGGTGCGGCGTGGCTGCGATCAAGGCAATCTGGCAGGTTGAGGCTGGGGGGCAGCACTTCCTGCCTGACGGGTCGGTAATCAGGCGGTTCGAGCCGCATCACTTCCCCAAGCAGCACTGGGCGGCGATTGGCTTCGAGGTCCGGCAGGGCGAATTGCCTTGGCGTGCATCCCTGCGCCTGTCCGATGAGGAAATGTTCCAGCGCGCGGCGGCGATTGACATGACTGGGGCCTGCCGAGCATCATCCTGGGGCGCACCGCAGATCATGGGCTTCAACGCGGCGGATGCTGGTTTTTCCAGCCCTATCGCCATGGTCGAGCATATGGCGCAATCAGCGGCGCACCAACTCGGGGCATTCGTTCAGCTTGTCGAGGCGTGGGGAATCGACAGCGCAATTCGTGGCCATGACTGGCAGTCGTTCGCGCGGCGCTACAACGGGTCTGGTCAGGTGGATCACTACGCCCGCCTGATGGAGGCTGCATATCGCCAGCACAGCGGGGAGCGGTCAGCAGTGGTCCTTCGGGTTGGCGCGCGCGGCGCTGCGGTGCGGGATCTGCAAACAGCACTGGGCATCGACGTGGACGGCGCGTTCGGCCCGTCCACCCTGCGCGCGGTGGAGGCCTTTCAACGCGACACCGGGCTACCCGTGGACGGCATCGTTGGCCACCGGACATGGACAGCGCTGCGGATGCAGGACAGCGCCCCAGAGCCTCCCCCACAGCCTGACACGACAGACAGCCGCGCGGGGCTGGCCGAGAAGGCAACCGGCGGTGCAGCGGCGGTCACGGCAATTACAGCGGCAGGCGCGTCGGTGCGCGATGTAGTGCCTGATGAGGCATGGACCGTTGCCGCATATGGTGCGGTCGCGCTGGCACTGTTCGCCGGGGCCGTGTTCGTCTGGCGGTGGCGTCGATGACCCGCACATACATCGCAGCGGCTATGGCGCTGGCGGTCATCGCTGGTGCTGCATGGCTCTATCATCGAGGCGGCGCGGATCAGCGCACAGACACGAGGTCGGAAAATGTGGAAGCGGCAGAACAGGCTATTTCAACGGCTGGCGATTGGCGCACTTGCGTTGATGCTGGGGGCATGTGGGATTTCGCAGCCGCAGAATGTACCCGGCCTGCGGGCAGTGGTCGGCAGTAGCCTGCCCGGCGCACAGGGGGCCACTGTGAGCGATCAGGACCGGATTGATGAACACATGGCGCGGGCCTGCCCCGTGGGGCTGTACACCGGCCTGGAGTGCGACAGGCACACGGTGGCGTCGAGTGGTAGGCGTGAGGCGTTGGCGGCGCGGTGAGGTTACGGGATTATCCCGCAACCAACTTCGCCCCCGCTTCGCCCCTGCTTCCGTGAATCTCGAC
>Ga0136600_1001170_pt1 | contig 12479 bp, 9 predicted proteins | sample AntRauMFilla2698_FD_104634 | JGI IMG/M metagenome (GOLD analysis project Ga0136600, IMG submission 104634) | Saline lake microbial communities from Rauer Islands, Antarctica - Metagenome Filla 2 #698 | ecosystem: Environmental > Aquatic > Non-marine Saline and Alkaline > Saline | place...
CAAATAAGCCGGGATTTTGGCGCTCTCGCTCCCATTTTTCAGCTCTCTAATTTCTATATTTAGAACAGGGTCCCAGCGGGATTTAATGGACCACCCATTTAATCCAAATTAATGGTCTGCGTTTTTAGCAAATCGTGCTCTCTCCCTCTCGCTCTCTGTCACTCTCTGTCTCTCTCTGTCTCTCTCTCTCTCTCTCTAGATGTACAGTAATGCATCGCGAAGTTAGAATTCATTGACCACGAAAGGGACGAAATGAACAGCAGGCAACCCATGGAAACAGCGTTGTCTGACGGTGCACCCAGCGAGGAACATCCCCTACTGGAGGCAATCCGAACGTCGGCATGCACGTCGATCTACTACGTCGCAGGAAATATCGGAGTGGGGAAGAGCACGCTCTTGGAGTACCTGAGGCAGAATGGCATAGCCATATCTCCCGAGCATGTCAGCGGGATTTCCCTCTCTGAGTTCATCACTCCCGGGAGCACCGGGACACTAGAAGCCCCAATGAAGTTTGCCTCTCCGTTCTTCCAGGCAGAGATGATGCTTATGTCGTTCATTCGCAGTGTCATTCCAGCCAACGTACCCTTGAATGAGTACTTCCGTCGGAACGAAGTCGTGTTCAGCGAGCGGGGGTGGATCGAGAACATCGTATTCGCCAAGGCCAATCTTGAAATGGGAGGCGGAATGACAGAAGACTTCTACGGCGATTACGTCAAGAAGGTGAAGATATTTATGTTCGAACACCGCGAGTTGATTAAGAAGCCCACGGTCGTCCTCTTTCTATGGGCGTACCAGAAAATATGCATTCGTCGCATCCAGAAACGAGGAAGGGCGGGGGAAGAAAACTACGATTCCTCGTACATGGAAATGCTCAATCATTGCTATCTGATGATGATCCTGCTCTCCAACGTGAAACGGGGCATCCCGTTTATTCCAAAGTTCGAAGTGGTCAACTGGGCCGACTCCCACTCGGAGAACTCGTCTGGCCTGGTTTCTCGCATCACCTCTTTTGGTTCAAGCCAGATACGCATCGGAACAGAGCGCCCTTCGCTCGCCTGTTCGACTGATGGTATGGTGGACGTGACATTTGACCTCGACGAGTACCTTGCGGCCTTTCGTGAAAATCCCGACTCAGTGGTGCAACGCCGAGACAACCTCTTTGCATTGCTCTCTGATCTAAGACAGTTTGTTTTCGTCCGAGCCAGTGCTGCGTCCCAGCACTTCCTGTACACATTCTTCGATGCCAAGGGTTCCAACCCAGAGAGCTTTAGTCATTACAAAGAGGCATAGTTCGATCGAACCAAATAAAAATAGCAAAGAGTTATGGTATGTATGTATGTTAGTTGTGTCTACGGTCCTACTGGTATGGGGTGGAAAAGATACGCGGCTGTCTGGCATTGCTAATGCTAACGTTTCGCGACCTGCACTGGTCAAGTATGGGAGAGAGGGCTACTGGTTGTGTCGCCGAGGCCCACGTCGGACCGGGGTCCGAGGGAGATGCAGACGACAGGCTTTTGACATTCGCAAGTGCGTCTTTGAGTACCCCGGCCATTCCGTCACATAGGCTATCGATGTCTGAATATATAGCGAATCCATCGTTGACTGGCAGAAAGAGTGTCCACCGCGAGATGGCGTCTATCCCCGCTTCCCATGCAGCCGGGATCGCTGCCAGTGAGGCATGCTTTGCCCTACGGTAGAGGGAGAGAATACGCTTAGACTTCTCGCTCATCATCTCGAGCATGACTCGGGATAGAATGAGACGTCGGAGCACTCGACGATGGGTCTCTGTCGGCTGTAGTCTGTTCTCGATGACATAATCGTCCACATGCTTAGTTAGCGACCCAAGTCTTTCGTATACGTAGGGCAGTACCGATGGGAGGTAGAGTGGCATGTTGATGCACCTGTCTCCTTCGGTGAGTACACTCTCATAGATGGTAGAAAGATTGCCCACTAGGATAAAGTAGGTACTGACTAGAATTCTACATGCACTCGAGGTAGTAAGAAACTTGAGGGGCATGCCAGGCGTCTTCGAGAGACTACCGGTTTTCTCGTATTGGTCTTCCATGGACGCCCAATGCATGGCGATATCTGCCGAAAGCGTGTACTTCTTCTCATCTTCTGCTTCTTGGTCTTGGGGGATGATATCGTCGTATCTACTGCGAGGGGAGTTGCGCATGACCGCCTTTTCGGGTTCACTCAGCGACGACGAGCTCTGGTAGGCATGTTCTAACGTCACTCGCGTTAAGGCCAGGGATGAAGCACGCTTTGGACGTATGCCGTCGTCTTCGGTGCCATGCTCTCGCGGGCTTATAGAATTGCTCGAACCGACAGACGGGGGAGGCATAGAATCTACCGCGAGGGAATGCGCGCCTATAATTGGTCGCCTCGTAAAGCAAGGAGCCAGCAGTCCCGCTCGCGGTGGACGGTCTACCGAATCATGACTTTGCACGGAAGACTTTCCGCTTTCGATACGACCCTCGGAAACGCAGTGGGTCATGAAAAGACTGGGCTCTGGGGGAGTACCGGTGGATATGATACCAGGCACGTGGGTGGCTAGGTCTTCGGTGGACTTGTTGCGATTTATGTTCAGCTGGTGCTTGTCTACCATACTCACACAGCGTCTCTCTGTCTGAGACTTGGATCTACGGCGCCGTCGTCGCTTGGGTCTCGTAGGTTCCCGAATACGCGGAGAGTCTGGACTGCCGACTGCCCCCTCTTGAATGGAGTACCGAATAGTGCCATGCAACTTTCGTAAGTCGGTCTGCGATAACATCATATGGCATTCTCGCTGGTAGCTGTCGTACATCCGACCCGTTCGCTTCACGTCGTCCAACAGCAACAGTAGCGCGTTCCCGTCTTTTGGAAATGACATAGGGGATATCCCCAGCGTTTCGTGCTCGTCTCTCTTCTGTGTCACGAACGCCAGCATTTCCGAGACGAGATAACACAGGATCTCGCTGAGGTACTCTAGGTGGAGCAACAGCGAATAGAGGATCTGCTGTAACACCGGAGTGCGCTCCGTAGAAGACATACGAGACAGCACGTCGAGCACCTTGGCCTTGACCGCCGAGTCCTTTGCCTTTATGTGCTCCAGGATACATGGGTCTACATAGGGACTTCGGAGCAGGCCCAGGCGGAGGGCCAACTCGAAACCGACGTGATGCGTCTTATTCATGTACTCTGCAATCTCTTTGGCAACCCGGGTTACCGCTACGTCCAGGTTATCGATGTCGTCTCCCCCACGGAACCGCACGATGCGGAACTGCTCGTAGTACACCCGCGACAGTATAGCGCGAACATCTTCCCGAAGCAGGCCTCCCATCGGAAAGAGCGTTATTTCGTGCAAGCGACTTTCCAGACCGTCACATCTGTTGCGACGGGGGCAGTAGAATGGTGGTTGCGAGATCAAAATTGTATTGATAAAAAATGTAGTACAGTATAACTATTCTGCCTCTCCTCTCCTCGTGGTCTCTGGATCAGACCACCATTCGAACCGAACCCATTTCACCGGGCGGCGTGTCTGTCAGAAATTTCACAACTCCCGCATGCTGTCTGATAGAGGTGAAATACTCGATCTCTTCGAGGAGGTTGGTGTAGGCGTCAGTGAGAGGATTTCTTTCGTTGGGAGACTTGGGAATAAGGAATTGGTTGAAGCTTGCAAATTCATTGATCGAGTCTTTTTCTTGGGCATTGACGCGTTTTGCGAATTCAAGTAGCTTGTGTGCCAACTGGTAGAGGGGGGCATCTTCGTCATCAACGCTGGCCTGGACTGCGTCTACCGAAACTCGATGGGGAGAGTGTTCCATCGATGCAAGCCAAATGGGATGAACACCATCCGCGATGTCGTCCTCGTCGCGGTAGACTGCGTTGTTGTGGATTTCGTCGTAAGAGGGGTATATCACCTGTCCATACTTTCCCTTGGACCATGTCGCGCCTGTCGTATTCCTTACGGGAAACACGCCACCCGAAGACACAGTGGTATGCGGTTCTCCTGGTGCCGAGCTGGTCAGTGCTGACCCAACAAGCTCGGTGCCTCGAGGAACCTTATTCTCTTCTCCCCTTTTGACAAGACCGTTGTAGGAGGCGACAAACTCCATGTTCGAGAATCGGTCATTCTCGGATTTCTGGTCCCGGTAGTTTGACACATAGGACGTTTCATCCCATCCGAAAGAATTCGCGGTTCCACCAACATCCTCTGCAAAATTTTCCGGGAGGGCAATAACGATGTGTCCTCGGCGGATCAGATGCGCATCGGTGCATGCGGCAGTCATCGAATCCCCGGATTCTCGATGCGCGTTCATGACGTGCTGAGCCTGACTGCTGACCACACCCGATAGATGGGTCCCCCCATGGACCATGATTTTCGCTTGACCAGACATCAGTGGTGTTCTACGTTTCAGACTAGAGACTGATACATGTAATTCGTAGATCACCGCATAGTTAGGGGTACATGATTAAAAATACGCTTCACTGGCCGTAGTCAGAGCCCTTACTGTATACCATGTATGGATGCCCATATACATATTTCGCCTTTATGGTATAAAACATGTAATGGATGGTCCATTAAATCCCGCTGGGACGCTGTTCCAAATATAGAAATTAGAGAGCTGAAAATTGGGAGCGAGAGCGCCAAACTCCCGGCTTATTTGATTCAACACAATATATAGCATTATCAGAATATCCATATTTGTCCAAAATTTCAGAAAGTTGTGATTTGTCGTAGGTCCATTAAATCCCAAGGATACTTTATTCTAGTAGTAAGGTTACGTTCTATTCCGCTGTTACCCCCCCCCCCGATTCTATATCCACGACTAGAACCTAATGTTGACATCGACAAGTATCGCTTGCAGGTCGGTTCCCATGCTTGCGTCCGAAAATGAAGTGTCGGCCCTCTTGACTTTGGTCAAGGCTTCTGACTTCCGCGACTCGGGGACCATTCCCATTACCATGCCCACCATGATGGGATATCCCATGTACACACGTTCGTCGCGGTCTTGATCTCCCTTTGTATATTGGACGATCTCTCGTGGAATTCCGGTACCAGGCGCCAAGGCAACGGGGACAAATTGGAAGATATTGAGGCCAGACACGGAGTTATCGGGTTTGACAACGTGCCCAGAGTCGCGATCAGAGAGGTTATAGGAGGAGGGGCATTTCACTCGCTTGAGGACAAAGTAGATCTTTCCGCCCGGAAGGGGGTCGGTCTCGAAGATGTTGTAGCAGTACTGCTGCCCGCTCATCGTCACCGCGTGATACTCGGAGGACCCCGCGCCGTCTTGGGGGATCGCGTTTCCTTGGTAGAGTTGAAACTCGGGACCAAGTCCGATTAGTGTGTTTGAGCCCTGGTTGCTTCCCGACGCAATGACGCCCTCGACCGCATTGTGCTTGATGATCTCTGAGATGATGTCATGTTCGAACATTTTGTCGTATCTCTTGTTGGTGATCCAGTCGGCTTGCAACGAGGCAAGCACGTAGTTCATGGCAGCGAGGTTCGAGGCAGGAATGGCGAGGGGAGTAACAGACGGCATGTGGTCGAATGCGGCGTTTTTCATCTCTCCGTCGTAGGAATGGGAAAATATCCAGTGCTTGGCAGAGAGACTTACCCCAGCGAGCGAGGGCATCAGATGGCGGGAAATGGGAGTAGCGTCTTTAGCTAGATCGTCGTTTCCCTCACCCTGACCCAGCGAGTTGACGGGAAGTGTGCGTCCAGACCGTTCTCGCCGGAATCGATCGAGTCCTCTTGCCACTGGGCCACTGGGCGGTTCCAGCAGCATGGTGCGATCGAGTGCCCCCGATACGGTTTTGGTCTTGGGATTCACCCGAGCTTGCCATGGGTTCTCGAGTGACAGGCTCGCAGACCTCTTCATAGTTTCGGACAATAAGAGACTGACTGACTGACTTGGTAGATATGCAGTTACCCGTCCAGGAGACGAAAGTATGTTCAAAATACATATATAATAATAATAATAATAGCGAAGGGTACTTTCTCTGTGGTGGACAACATATAGCATATCATCCATCCATCTATCTATCTATCTAGCTTTATCTCTCGTTTGACCGCAGTCTTCCTATTTCACGGTGGGTGCCTTCATCGGCATGGAACTCGTCGTTAGGGGTGCCTACCGAATTATAGTTCGTCCATTTCAGTCTACATCCTCGTGTAGACTTGGGTGTGGCGTGGGAACGCGATCCGATCCCAGACTCGCTTTGCGTATCTGTATCATAGCCTCCAATAGAGATGGATGGCGCGTCCGAGAGATCTGTCTCGCTATCTGTGTGCATCACGGACACTTGCGGTGATGTCTGACTATAAACGACACGTGGCCACTTGGGATGTACAATGGGATATGGGAAGACGGGGGGCGGGGCTACGATTACAGGAGGTCGCCACGGTCTTCGGGGATCGGTAGTTGAGTTGTTGCGTCCGTAAGACTTTCTGCCCTTTTCTGACTCGTCGTCGACAGAGGGCGGCCTATGCGACGGGGATGTCGCAATCTTCGCTTGCTTATTGAACTGGAGGATTTCGCCGAACGACTCCGCGTGTGGTGCGGGTCGTGGTCGTTTTGAACTCTGTATCGAGTCGGAACGATGTACATCCCTCTTTTGTTGGTAATGTAGATAACAAAGCTTGGCGCGTCGTGGCTTCCGCTTGCAGTCTGGCGATCCCTGGCAGATCGGATTCTTTTTCGAATATTGGTCGTATTTGCGACAGCTTGCGCACGCGGCACAGTATCGTTTTCTTGTCGCAATATACAGTATTTCGGGGCACCCGGGAGTGCAACAAATCCGCGTCCCTGCATCATCGTAGTATTTGGTGATGTAGGAAGGAAGCGAACCATTCATAAACTCGTCTGCGACGGCATGTACTGCGTAGGGTAAGAGAGAGAGAGAGAATCAACAATATGCGATTACCCGGGACGAAATATTATTGGACACTGGCCGGGTCTCTTGCACCAGCACAAGTATGTACAGCAAAGTGTAACAAAAAGAAACGACTAACCGAAGGCACGTAGGACGCCAATTGGATGAAAGGAAGGCTACCGAAAAGTACACCCGTGTTTGTTCTGGGGAGGTGGAGAACAATGAACTCTAATCTCACGCAAGCAAATCGGACAAATCGTCAATCTGTGATTTTTGCACACCCCCCACAAAAAAGAGAGGCAATATATTATCATACTTTTTGTTTCATTTACTTCTTCTGGGCATGTATGATACAATCGGTGTGGCATCCCCAATGAATAATGGTAGACCCCCGATGGGACACCTCATTCAAAATTGAACTATGCAACGAGAGCATCGAAGACAATGCGCTTGTTGTCGTAGCGATGCTCTTGTCCAACCTGTTTCTCCTGGTCCCAGTGGCGTACTGTCTGTACGTTCTGTCATTTCTTCGGCTGTATCGGGACATACACAACTTGATAGAGGAGTTCGACCCGGGACTCTTGGCGTACATTCACACGAACGCCACTGCGATTTCAAAGGCAAGTACGTCTGTGTCGATAAGCCCGGCTTTCAACCCCACCAGTCCGTCTTACGGCTCGACATTTGAACACGGATATCGCATCGGGAATGAGGAACATGCCAGAGCCATCCGCCTGGTTTCTCAGCGATATCCGTCGCTGTCTTCGAGCATGATAGATAGCACCATTCGGTGGAAAGGGCGAGATCCCTCTCCCATTCTACACTTTAGTCTGATATTCTGCGCGATTGCTGGAACGGTGAGTTTCATCTACCACTCGTGCAGCTCTGCGGGATTCTGCCAGTTTGGCGATTTTGTCATCTCGCATACAATGGATCGCATATACGCCAACTTTCTCATCTCTACTAGCATCATGAACCTGATCGAGCGTTACTCCTACCAGCGGGTATTTGGAAGCGGTGCCGTATACCTCCTCGCCACAATAGTACTGGAGTTTACATTTCCATGTAACTACATTGCGGCCATTCTGAACATAATTGCTGGAATGTGGTTGCTGGTATTCGACCTTCAGGTTAACAAAGAGGGAGAACTAGACTCGCTTGACCGATTCTACGTCAGAGACCTGCTCATTGGCGCCGGGTTTATATCGGCAGGAATTGTACTCTACATGTTCGATAACTACTATTCCTACACACACCCCCCATGGCACGCATTGGCAGCGCTGGGTATCACCGCAGTGTTGACTGGCACGAATCGGGACACTCCCTTCTCTCCTACGTTTACGCAGATGCTGAAGATCTTCCCTCTGCTGTGCTATGATGGAATCTTCATTGTAGGCTATCGGTTCCGCCAACGGACTCACGTGAGCCGACACGTCAAATCTCTGACCTCCTACGTGAATGAACTTATGGAAGATTCGCCAGCCACGTACGTTAGTATGCCCAAGACGTGAAGAAGTGTAATATACATAATGGCTATATCCTTGCTTTATTATCCACAGACTCCATCCATAGCAGGTATGGAGCTATTTTCTTCAATAGGACCCAGACTTGATCCCCGTCTGGTCCACTCAAGATAGTGTTGATGACACCCGATTGAAGATCCTCTTCTTTGAGCTCTTTCTCAAGGATGCCACTCTCGAAGTGTGTAGGACCTCCGTTAACATGAACCCCGTCGCCATTCCCCTTTCGTCGATTGCGAGGTATCGCATTGGGAGATAGTCCGAACGGTATGGACTGTGCTAGAACGTTGGACATGTCGACATCAACGGCCGTAGTAGTAGTAGTAGTAGCAGTAGCAGTCTCTGGGGCATTGACTGCGGCGCGTCCCAGTGTTTTCTGGAACTCTACGAATTCTTTCTCTCTTCCACAGAGGTAGGTGACGAGGACGTTGGGGAGGGGTACTATTGAACCGTCCTCAATCAGTGACGCATTTGATGTACCCAAGTGCCTACTGGAAAGATCTACGATGCGCTTGAATGCGGGAGATTCCGTGTGACAAACAAAGGCCAGTGTTGTCGCACTCTCTCTGTCTAACTCCGCCACCGAGGTGACTTTAGCTCTCGACACGTAATGGATGGGGTCATGCTCAAGACATGCCCGAGAGGTCAGCGTCTGGTAGCTGTAGCAGATGGTCGTCGAAGGGACCTTCTCGTAGTATCTGAGTTGGTCGTCCAGTGTGGACAATGCTCGTTCTAGTACAAGGTAATCCACGAGAAACGCCCCAGTGGGGGCGTCGTACTGTCGCCTAGGCACCGGAAAGCAGGTCATGCGGTTTTCGGTAAAAAGGGGTATCTGTTCCGGACGGGTGTTTTGGAAGAACGACTGCACTCGCGTGTAGTCCTTGTACAGACAGCAGATATATGCCTGAAGTTCTATGCTGACAAGTGGTATCAGTTTCATCGCGGGGTTGATATATGTGGCCCCAATCGGAGAGATGTCTAGGAATGCCAACTCGTCGGCCGTGTACTTGCTTGGATCGAGGTTGAGACGCCGAAGAAAGTACGCTGCGTTCCCTTCTCTGGATCTCGCACGGTCAGTCGATGGATTGTCGACAAGCACCTGCGTCATAGTGCTGTACACGCGATCAATGTCTGCCCGTGTCTCGGCGGGGTCCTCTCGACTGAGACTTTCAATTCTGTCCACTGCGTCGTTTGCTCGCTCTACTGCCAGCACCCACATTCGCCACAGGAAGCGTGAGACGATATTCATCTCATTCTATGCCGGGAAATAGACAATGACCATTATGCCGCCATTACATAATTCCGAAGTATCCCCGTATGACCCACGAGGTCCAAGGTGGTTTGCGAAAATCACAACAAGTCGCAGTTCGGACCCGGACTGATTCACTTTCTTACCTTTGGTGTACTCTCCCACACGTCCAGTCATCCCCCTCCCCTCCCCCTGCCCCCCCACCCGTTATATCATGCCGAGAGTAAAACGCGCCGATCGCTACGAGAACTACGGAAACTACATCCACAAGGTATTGAAGTCCGTTCATCCCGGGACACCGATCACAAACGCAGCCATGGCAATCATGAACGACTTTGTGAAAGACATCTTCCGCCGAATTGCAACGGAGGCAGGACATCTCGCGCGCTACAACAAGCGACAGACCATCACCGCCCGCGAAATCCAATCTGCCTGTCGCTTGGTGATTCCCGGAGAACTCGGGAAGAAGTCTGTGGAACACGGAACCATGGCCATCACTCTCTACGGAGAGACCACTGCGTCATACCTGGATAAGAGAGGAAAGAGGAACAGAAAGGACGCATAGTCCCCACCCTGCGCAAAAAAATGTAAATACACCAGATTCTCTTTATTGTCGATTGTTTCGTGGCTAGAGCCGTTTGTACATTTTTGGTAGATTGCAGAAGTCTATAGCGGGACAGCAGGAAAGCAGAAACGCCAATAACAAGACGGCGAGCAGTAGGATCGACAGCATTGCGATATAGAAGTAAAGAGACGAAACACATTTCGCACTCCGTTCGTCACACGTCGTCATGACCCCTTGACAAGGAATGGAGTTCGGCTCCAGGTAGCAAGTTCCGGTATTCTCGATGTCGCATCGGTATGTCCCGCCACAGAACGTACTGTTAGTGCAGTCTGCGTCGGTGCTGCAGATTGAGGTAACGCAGCTGGCCATTGACTCGAGACAGGTGGGGTATTCCGTCCCAGTGGGGCAAACTTCAGCCGAAGACAGACGACATTCACCGGTGGTCACATCGCACACTCTTTTCCCCGAACACCAGTTTACCTCTGAGATACAGTCATTGTCAGAAGAGCAGCCAGCACACTGATCAGTCGCGGCACTGCAGTACCCCGACCCACACGACGGAGGTCCTCGTCGAGAGCATGTCCCGCGGATGTGTTCACAGAACGGCTTCCCCCCCGCACAGAAAGTATATGTTTCCGGTCCGTCGGTCCAACAATCGCTGTCTTCTACACAGTCCCTCTTCTTCTGTTCTGATGCATTGGTATCTATCCCGACTATCACAAGACCGTGTTCATCCTTCGTTGTGTAGACCACCCCTCTCTCCTCTTTGTTCAGTGGAATACAGAGCTGGGTTTCTTCCATGCAGAGCTCCGATGCGTCGTTGCATGGACTCTTCCCCTCTTTCCGGACACATTGCCCTCGCGTGCAGGACCACTGGGTGTTGCAGAACAGCGAAGGCGTGCTGTTTTCGATAATTGCAGTACAGTCTTCAACCGTGGCGCACTCATTGCAGAGTTCAAACTCGACAGAGCATCCAAACTTTTCCCCGTCGCAGGGACCGCTGCCCCCACTCGGAATACACATCCCCGTTCTCGCATTGCAGGTCGGGGGAGGAGGATCGCACCAACTGTGCTCTCTAGCGAGACAATCTCCGTCCACCCTACACTGAATGCATCGTTTCCTCTTGGGGTCGCAGACCATCTCGTTTCCGTTGCGATCCTGGGCGCACGTCTGCCGCGAAGACGGAAGCGGCGTACATACAAGCTCCGTTTCGTCGCAGTACCCTCTCCCCTCGCACGCGTCCAGTGTGTTACAGAAACCTTCTACCGAGGCGAGACAGTCGTTTTGGAACTTGGCCGCACACATGTTTTCTGGGACGAAAAATGTCGCAGCGAGGACAGTAGAGTTCCCGTTGAGTATCCAACCCACTTCGCGTGTCTGTACGAAGAGATCGACACGGAAGGGCATCTGATACACACCGCGAGACCAACCCGGTTCGAAGTGTGTAGGGTGTAACTCACCAGAATCTTTGGGCGACAGATGGTTGCTGAACCGATCGATGGGTACATCGAGGGTGGCACTGGAGTATACATCCCAGGACACAACTTGATATTCGTCCCATGTGCTTCCATGCGAGGCATACTGGCGGTACCAACATGCAGGAATAGAATACAGTACAGTGGACGCAACGGAGGATGTGATCAGAATCGAGAGTAGCAGACCAAGTGTCGCACTAGCATGTCGATGGGACATCGCACGCTGCTGGGTAGTGATCCACAAACATGGAGTTCAGCGACATACGTGTCGAATATGAGATTAAATTTCGTCCATTGTGTGCTATAGACATTCGATTGGATGTATATATATAAAGGGATTTAATGGACTAACCACATATCACACCTTTCTGAAATTTTGGACAAATATGGATATTCTGACAATGCTATATACTGTGTTGAATCAAATAAGCCGGGATTTTGGCGCTCTCGCTCCCATTTTTCAGCTCTCTAATTTCTATATTTAGAACAGGGTCCCAGGGGGGATTTAATGGACCACCCATTTAATATAGTCATAGATTTGTGTTTTTCACAGTAGCCTTAACGAAGTCATGACTTGTACCAAAGTCGATCTAAGTGACTATATCCTAATAACCACTAGAAGAGTGGTATATGGAGTAAAAATACAGATCTGAAAAAGGATTTAATGGACCAACCACATATCACACCTTTCTGAAATTTTGGACAAATAAGGATATTCTGACAATGCTATATACTGTGTTGAATCAAATAAGCCGGGATTTTGGCGCTCTCGCTCCCATTTTTCAGCTCTCTAATTTCTATATTTAGAA